>Ga0209541_10014118_pt1 | contig 12096 bp, 15 predicted proteins | sample RifCSPlowO2_01_FD_184027 | JGI IMG/M metagenome (GOLD analysis project Ga0209541, IMG submission 184027) | Groundwater microbial communities from Rifle, Colorado - Rifle CSP2_plank lowO2_0.1 (SPAdes) (version 2) | ecosystem: Environmental > Aquatic > Deep subsurface > Groundwater | place...
GTCGGGCCATTTTGGATCTTCGGCCGGAAACTCGTGCTCCCGGTCACAAGGAGTGTGATATCACTGACGCGGTTCAAGTCTCGGAAACTGTCAGGAAACATCATCCGTCAATTGTCATAAATAGCGCCGCCTTGGTTGGTACCCGGGAGTGTGAAAATAATCATGAATTAGCTTGGCAAACAAATGTCGAAGGAGCAGCCAATGTGGCCAGGGCCTGCCGGGAAAATAATATTCGTCACATCTTTGTTTCATCAGCAGCTATTTTTAACGGTCAAAAGGGCAACTACGCGGAAACCGATGTCCCCACCCCGACTTTTTACTACGCCGTAAGCAAGGTAGTGGCAGAACAAGCAGTCAGAATGCTTCCGGATTATGCCATCGCCAGATTGGATTTTTTCAGCACCGAGAGTTTAAAGTACGCCAAAGTTTTAGTTGATCATTTCACCAGCAAGATTCCGGTTACGGAAGCCGCGCGAAAAATTTTACAAGTTGCTGTCAGCGGGTTCATTGGAATCGTCAACCTCGGTCAAAGTCGGAAAAGTTTATATGACATTCTCAAACCCTACTATCCGGACATTGAACCGATTAAGATTGCTGATTCCGCTTTGCCCGGATTTCCCCGCGATATTTCCTTAAATCTCAAACTCTGGCAGGAGCAATTTGGAGATAACTAGTCCACCCTCGGGTCGCACGACTTCACAAATCACGAGTACAGACCTATAGCATATGTTACAATTAGCGCCATGGGCTACTCACGGGAATTCATAGCATTAAATCTCCGGTACGCCGAAACAGCGGTTGCCAAAACCGGGATAGGCTTTTTTGAAGCGGTTTCCACACTGACTTGCATTAAGAGGACAGTTTTAGGTGCGGGTTTTGACGGTGGAACGAACGGGGAAAGACTCTGGAAAATGTTCGCCCAAAATCCCGGCACCAATCCGGCAGAAACAATTCTTCTCCTCCAGGCCCAGGTTCCGGCACGCCATAAAGAAGAGAACCGGGTGAGATCGGGCATCCTCTCCGCGACTCTTCCTGACGGCGATGGTTTATCTCTGCTTCATTTTTCCGGCGACGTCGGTGAAGCCAACCCCCTGGGCGAACAAGGGCTTAAAAGGAGAGCCGAAGAAATGGCCAATCTCTTAAGACTTCTCAAAGACCACGGCCCCGTCAACATCGGCATGTTTTCCTGGTTGCTTGACGGCCGTTTTAGCACACTTTTTCCGCCGGAAACCGAATATCAGGATAATCCCGATCAATTCTTTCAAAGTTTAGCGGTTTGGGGGCAATATCTCAGGGCTGACGGATCGTTAAACCGGGAACGCGCTTCGGTGTTGATTACAAACTCAGTCCATCCCAAAAAAGTCCTCCAGGGCCGTGTTCCTGCCGAATCCATGTATCGGATGTACCACATCTCTTAGGTAATTCTTGCATTTGTTTAGAATAATTTACAGTTCCGTGGGATATAATCCCACCTGTGGCCAGAAAAAGATGGTTAAATATGGATCGGATTTATGGTGAAGACCGTGTGGAAACGGTCATAACAGCATTGGTAGCCTCACAGCCGATGCAAAGGTTAAAAAGGGTCAATCAGTTTGGCCTGCCCGACGAGTTTTATCATATAAAAGGATTTTCCCGGTTTGAACATAGTTTAGGTGACATGCATCTGCTTAAACATTTGGGTGCTTCCGAAGAAGAACAAGTGGCCGGATTACTTCATGATGTTTCCCATCGGGCTTTCTCCCATGTTTACGATTGGGTAGTGGGAACTGCCGGCAAAGAGGACTCTCAGGATGACAATCACCGGCAATTTATTCAGGGTTCCCAAATCAAACTGATTTTAGAAGCTCATGGATATTCCGTGGATCAAATTACGGACTATCATAATTTCGGATTACTGGAGCGAGATAGCCCGGATTTGTGCGCAGACAGGGTGGACTATCTGCTACGGGAAATCGAGCCGGGATTAGCCGGGGAGATATTTAGCGGGTTGAAAGTTACGAATGGACAAATTGTTTGTGCCGATAGGGCGACTGCATCAAAACTCGGCCGGGCATTTCTGGCCAGGCAAACCGGCCACTGGGGAGGTTACGAAAGCGTAGCCAGGTACTATCACTTTTCAACCGCCCTCAAAAGAGCCTTGGAAATCGGGATAATTCACAAAGAGGATTTTTTAATAGACGATGATTATATTGTGGCCAAATTAGAAAGTTCGCAAGACAAATTCATTTTGGACACATTGGCATTTTTGAGGCACAACCCCCTTCCTGTAGTAACAGAGGGGATTACTGTCGTAAAAAAGTTCCGCTTCATCGACCCGCCGTTTATAGATCACGGAAAATTGGTTAGTTTAACGGATATAGACAGGGAGTACAAACAGTCATTAGATCAGGCATTCCAAGAAAACAGAAAGGGCGTCGTCGTTCCTGCTTCCCCCAATCCTGGAGATTAGAATAATTCACTCCTCTTCAGTTTCGAAGCGAGCCGTGCGAGCTGAGATGTAATCTTCGCATTTGTTTAGAATAATTAGAACAATTAGGTCAATTAGAATAATTCTCGGCGTCTCAATTACCCCGGGCTTGACGAGCCTGTCTTGTTAATATCCACGCCGCCGCCCTTTGTGTATTTTGCCGGTGAATTTCCTCCGCTTTTCTCCACGCTTCATCCTCCAAACCCATCCCGAGATATTAACACATACCTATGGGATTTTGAGTGTGAAAAAGAGTAAAATCAGCCAAATGTCAGACATAAATGACCTTACCCAAAGAATAATCAACTTTCGGGACGATCGGAATTGGAAACAGTTTCACAATCCAAAAGATGTTTCTTTGGCGTTGGTTTTAGAAGCGGTTGAGGTAATGGAGCATTTTAGATTCAAGAATCTTAGCCAGGTAAAAACTTATATCAAACAGAATAAAGAAGCAATTTCCGAGGAATTGGCAGACGTATTATATTTTGTTTTGCTGATGAGCCACGATTTGGGAATAGATATCAGAAAGGCATTGGAGCGGAAAATGGATATTAATGATAAAAAATATTCATTGGAGAAGGCCAAATCCTGGGCTCAAAAAGGCATCTTCAAAAAATATACAGAACTATCATGAGACTATATTCCGGATCATCTAAGGAGTTTATTTCAGACGTTTACACCAATCAAATCGCCAGCAAGTTGGTATTAGCTTACGAAGATTACTATGGCCACCAAGCCGGCAATAGTGAAGTAACTTCCTGGACAAACTCTCTTCAATTTCTTCAAAATCTAGTCGAATATAACCAGCTTCTAGATGATCACGTGGTTTTAGAACATGAACTGCCTTACAGTACCAAACGCATTGACTGTTTGTTGTTTGGGCAAACCCCAACGGGCGATGACAACGTCGTGGTCATTGAGCTCAAACAATGGATGGAAGTGGAAGATTGCGAAGTAGAAGGTAATGTCGTCACCTTTACTGGCCAAGCCATGCGCATGGTCGCCCATCCCTCGGCTCAAGTTCGAGGTTATCACTATTTACTCAAAGATTTTGTCAAACTCTTTGAAGAAAACCCTCAAGTAAATCTTTCGTCGTGTACATATTGCCATAATTATCCCAAAGCTTCAGACTCGATTCTTCTTTCTGCCAAATTTAATGATTTAACTTCCAAATTTCCAGTATTTACAAAAGATGATTTTGAGTCGATAGGCAGTTACCTGAAAAGCCGTTTATCCGGAGGCCAAGGTCTTCAACTTTTCAACAGGTTTGTCACGAGTCCCATTGCGCCATCAAAAAAACTCATGGACCATACCAAACATATGATTTCTGGTCAACATGTCTTCAATCTTATCGACGAACAGATTGTTGCAAATAACACCATTATTGATCAAGCCAAAAAATCGGTTCACGAAGAAGGCAAGACCGTCATTATCGTCCGCGGCGGTCCTGGCACTGGCAAATCTGTAATCGCCCTTAATGCCGTTGCCGAGCTTCTATCGAAAGGGGTCACCGTTTTTCATGCCACTGGTTCATCCGCATTTACCAACACTATCAGAAAAATTGTTGGCGCTAGAGCTGCAGCCTTTTTCAAGTTCTTCAATAGTTTTCCCACTCACAAACCTAATTCGATAAATGTCTTAATTTGTGATGAAGCTCACCGCATTCGAACAACCAGCAACTCTCGTTACACACCCAAAAGTTCTCGTTCAAATTTACCTCAAATAGAAGAATTAATAAATATCGCAAAAGTTTCGGTATTTTTCATTGATGATTATCAAATAGTTCGCCCGGAAGAAATAGGCAGCTCCCAGCTCATCAGGGATGCAGCGTTTCTTTACGGGGCCAAAATATATGACTTTGAACTTAACACCCAATTTCGTTGTAGTGGCTCAGATGGTTATCTCAACTGGATAGATACAATATTGGGGATCAGAGACACTCCCAACCAGATACTTACTACTAGTGAAAAAATGGAATTCAAAATTTTTGATGACCCCAAATCTTTATACGCGGCCATAAAAGACAAAAATGATTCCAAACCTAATTCGGCTCGTTTGGTCGCTGGCTTCTGTTGGCCATGGAGTAATCCCAAATCGGATGGCACATTAGTAAATGATGTAAAAATTGGCAACTTCGAAATGCCTTGGGAAGGAAGAGATGGTTTCAAACTGGCTCCTGGCATTCCGGAGTGGAAATATTGGGCTTTCGATCCAAATGGAGTCAATCAAATTGGCTGCATCTACACGATTCAGGGATTTGAATTTGATTATGTTGGAGTTATCTTCGGCAAAGATTTAATTTGGAATCCAGAAGCTAAAACCTGGATTGCCAATCGATCTGAGTCGGAAGATCCCCAAGTCACCCGCAAGTCCTCAGATGCCGAATTCGCCAGCTACGTCCGCAACGTCTATCGTGTCCTCTTCACTCGTGGTATGAAAGGTTGCTATGTGTACTTTTTGGATGAAACCACTAAACAATATTTCAAAGAACGTATGAATGGGGGATTAAATTCATGAACTCCATAAGAGACGACATTCTGAGCTACAGAGAAATGTGTGACACTGAGGGAGTGCAAACGCTTCAGAGAGGGATGAACTATAGATTAAACCCTCGTTATTCAGTAATCCTTATGTCTCAAAGGTCAAATGCCCCATACCAAGATAAAATTTACGAAAATGGAGTAACAATTGAATATGAAGGTCATGATATATCCAGACAAAGTTATCAACACAATCCAAAAGATGAAGACCAACCTTCTAAATTGCCATCAGGAAGGTTAACGCAAAACGGTTTATTCATAGATGCAATCGAGACCTATAAAACTGGCAAAGACAAAGCGGAATTAGTCAAGGTCTATGAAAAAATAATGTCTGGGGTCTGGTCTCTAAAGGGAATATTTGAACTTATTGATTACAAAATAGTCCATGACGGAAAAAGAAACGTCTTTAGATTCATTTTGAAGTTATCTGACACTGATCTCTCGAGCGAAAATAATCAGACAGAAGTAAATTTATCACATACCAGGATCATCCCCTCAGAAGTTAAAAAAGAAGTTTGGAAAAGAGATAAGGGGAGATGTGTGATATGCGGCGAAACAAAAAATTTGCACTTTGACCACGACCTGCCCTATTCCAAAGGAGGAACCAGTTTAAGTGCAAAAAATGTTAGATTGCTTTGCATGAAACACAATCTCCAAAAATCAGGAAAAATAGAATGAAAAAACAAATTGTAAAACAGCTCAATCTAATCCCAGCCAAAGCTTATCGAAGTGAATTAAAAATATGTATGTTAAACAACTTTTAATAAAGAACTTTCGCTGTTTTAACAGTGGTGGCATTACAATTAATTTTGAAAAAGGTGTCACTGGAATCATTGGTAAAAACGGAAGCGGGAAAACTTCAATAGTTGAGGCGTTAAATCTCGTATTTGGTAGAGAGTATATCCAAAATAAAATTGGCGAGCATGACTTCCATAATCTTGCTAACAACATAAAGGACCAAGTTGAAATTGTTGCATATACCCGCAACCCTTTTTTTGTTACTTCAGAGGTAACTTATACAGTTGGCTCATCGAGTAATCCGCTCCCTGCTCGAGTGTTGATTGCTTGCAATGGACTTCGACTGACGATAAAAAGACGGGAAAAGGCCGAAAGAATACTTGACGACCCTTTTGTTATTGATAGAGTCGCAATCCCTATTGAAGGTGCTATCGATGAATCACTTTATGAAAACGTTTTATCTGATAAGGAAAAACCAGTAACCAACGCACACCTTAGCCCTGATGTTGGTTACTACAACATTTCATTCAAGCTCAAATCGGGAGATGTTCGGCAAACAAGGCTCTTTGAATATCAACTAACATATAACCCGAGTAAGTACAAAAAATTCCCAATTGCTTATTTTCTAAGCAAGGATAGACAAAAAGAAGTAGCAAATTCTTATTCAACCCTATCAAAAATCTTAACTGATATTCACTGGCGGTATCGGAAAACTCAAACTGATGAATCAACTGATTTCAGCAACAGTTATTCTGAATTGGCTTCATGCTTACGACAGGTAGATGAAAAAGGAGAGTTGATTAACTCAATTAATAACTCACTCAAAGAGATAACATGCGAAGATAGCGATTTCAGTATAGATTTCCTTGATACAAATGAACCATACAAGAGTGCTTTTCTGTCTAAGAATATCCAAAACAGACAGCTTGCACCAGTAGACTTAGGGTCTGGATACCAGATTCTACTGGCTTACGCCCTTGTGAAATACATATTCCAACTGGAAAAGGAACCAGTAATTTTTTTGATCGATGAACCGGAAATGCATCTTCATGCCGATTGGCAAGCCAGGCTATTCAAAAAATTCATCCGTGAGGAAAACATTCAAGTAATATACGCAACTCAATCTGAAAACTTCCTCTCTCTTAAATATTGGAAAAACATCAGAGTCATGAGGAATGGAAACATATTTCCGAGTAAGCAATTTTTAGAAGGACAAATCACCATCGATTCAAACAATTATATAAATGAGGAGGTAATACAAGACTATGCAGATAGGAATCTGCATATAAGCACTTTCTTGAAGGAAAATCTTGAACTCCTATTTTCGAACAAAACAATTCTAGTGGAAGGACCAGCAGAAAAATACGCTCTCCCCAAGTTGCTCAATCTACTGGGATGCAATACGGATAATTATTCTGTGAGCATTATTCCAGTGTGGGGCAAAGGTAAACTGAAGCAGTACCAGTTGATTTGTAAGTGTTTTGGAGTGGATTTTTACACCCTTTTTGATACAGATAAGAAGAATGATGACACATTCAACAACGACTTGGAAAATAATTCTATTGAATCTAATGCTATATCAGTTCAGTTCAGAAAATTCCCAAATTCATTTGAAGCCTCTCTTGGCGTAAGTGATTTTCAAGGGGTCGTACACAAAGTGGATACCCTTCACTCCACAACCGGAATAGATACAGAGTTAACAACGGTACTAACTAACCTCAAAAACTATATTGAGGAAGTTCAACCTCGTCAGTCCTCGTAATTGATCATTTCAATAGGAGCTCTCAAACAAACAAATATAAGTGCACAAATTGGAGTAAAATGGGGCTATAGTCAACAAACTCGAGTTTGCAACTTTAAACGAGAGTTTTTGAATATATGCACAACCTGATTTGCTTGCAAATCACATTAAGTTGGGTATATGACCAAACTGTTTTTTGATATTGAAACTATTCCCTGTGCCCAGGACAAGAAGGCGGATTTAGAAGAAGTGACCAGAAAAAAGTTTAAGATGAGCGACGATGACGACGACTGGCATCATAAAACCGGTTTGGAGGGGACTTTGGGCCGGATTTGCTGTATTGCCTATATCAAGGAAGAAAACGGCCGGGTAACCAGAGACGTGTTGAGCGGGGATGAGAAAGAGATGCTGGCTAAATTCTGGCAGGTGGCAGCCGGTGTCCAGCAGTTTATCGGCCATAATATCTGGGGGTTTGATTTGCCCTTTATTTACCAAAGATCAATCATTCTCAAAGTCAAAACCAGGACGGACATTAGCTTTGCCCGGTATAGAAATACCCCTATTTACGACACAATGTGCGAATGGGCTTTGTGGGATTTGTCCGAGCCGAAAAAACACAAGCTGGATACGTTGGCCAAAGTTATGGGTCTGCCGACCTCCAAAGATCTTATGGACGGCAGTGAAGTCTGGCAATACTTTCAGGACGGCAGGATCAAGGAAATTTGTGACTATTGCATGAAAGATGTAGTCCTGGTCCGGCAGGTATATCAACGAATGACATTTGAAGACCAAAAAACCGAAGACCTCCCGTTTTAAAAATTTCCCAATGAAAAATTCTATTTTCCGGTTTTTTCTCTTAGAAATTTCTCAAGTTCCTCTAGTGTAACGACTTCATCACCCAGGTCTTCAAGAGCCTGTGGGTTAATTACTTCTAAAAATCTTGGATCAATGCCCCTTTTTTTCATTAATAATTCTGTAACGTCAAAGCCATCGTATCCGGTTAGCGCTAACACTTCTGCTGCGTGCAATGCGGTACCCAAACCAGGAAAAGTGGCATTGTGAGTTTCAATGTTATACCGGCCTAACAAATTTCTCTCTATATAATGTTGTAAACCATCCGGCGTTGTTACCGCAGGCACTTTCCTTTTTCCATTCTCTATTAAATGAATTACGGTATCCTGGGGACGCTGACCCGTAAATTGCTCGATGTCACCTTTCGCCCTTTTTAACCAATTTTGCTCTGGCATGGCTTTATTATACAATTTTCTGGCACTCTGTCAAACTATAGGGTCACCAGGATTTGTACTGACTAGGCCCCCGGTTTTTTTCTCGGCCGTCCTCTTTTAGCAGCAGGTTTGGCTTCTGCCGAAGACGTCATAGCCCGGAATAAATCCATTTGCGCGGTCAGCATCCTCTCGTACGCCGCCCGCTCTTCCGGCCCCATCCGACCAACGTCAACTTTAGGTTCCAAAGCGGACGTAGAAGCCGTTACTCCCTCAAACAATACATCACTGTCAGCTAAGTCTTCCGGGGACAACTCGATTCTTTTTCTCGGCATTCGGAAATTGTATCACATCCGGTTTGTATCTTGTGGAACCGGCATCATTGGCCATACAATGTTGGCATGGAAGAAGAAAAATGTCCCAAGTGTGGTAACCCTTTGGGGGAAGTGATCGAGACGGCCAGCGGCAAAAAACTTCAGCGCTGCAGCACCGCCGGTCCCTGGGATCCCAAAACCAAACCCATCGGCTGCGACTATGTCAAATGGCTTGCCGTGGAACCGCAAACTTTGGATGAGAAGTGCCCCAAATGCGGCAACCCTCTTGTTTTATCCGTGACCCGTTTTGGTAAAAAAATGAAAAAATGTAGTACAGGCGGCTGGGACGCCAAAGCCAAAATTGCCACCGGCTGCGATTACATTGAATGGATCAACGGCACCACGGAACCCCTGGACAAAGACTGTCCTAAGTGCGGCAACAAACTGGTTTTATACACGACCGCCGCCGGCAAACGCATGATCAAATGCTCCACTTCCGGCTGGGACCGCGACAAAAAACAAGCCACCGGCTGCGACTACATCCAATGGCTCCGCCCCGACGAGGACATTCCTGAATAGCCGCTTCTCCAAGCACTTTGATTTTTGGTCAACCCAAAGTATACTCCGTGTCACAATGTCAACAATAATAACGGGTAGGGAAATTGACGCTGTAATTTTTGATGTCGATGGAACCTTCTACTCACAATCAATTCTTAACAAGGTTTTTGATAATGTTAGGGAACAAATAGCGGTAAGGCTTCTAGGTTTTAGCGGTAATATCCAGCCGACTCCCCATGAAGTTAAAAAAAAGAAAGAGGAGTATATCACCCTGGCCGAAACATGCGGTTCGTTTTCCCACGCCTATGCACATTTAGGTGGTACCGTTGAAGAATTCTGTCAAGTACCCCATTTTCGGGACAGACCTTCTAAAGCTTGGAATTGTTGTTTAAACTGAACCGGTGGCATCTTCAAGCTGGTATGAATACGCAGGTTGTTGTAGTAGTAAATGTAGCTGTAAATCTCCTCAACCAATTCTCCAAGTGAATTAAACCTGTTTAAGTCACCATTTTCGTCTTTAAATCTGCCAAAGAATGATTCCTTGTAACCATTTTGCCAGGGTGAGCCTTTATCAGATACTGATATTTTGATACCCTGTTTTTCCACATATGAAGTCACTATCTCGGCCATGAATTCACTCCCCTGGTCAGTGTGGAAATAATCTGGGTGTTTAAGATTTAAGTTAACTGCTGCATGGATGGCTGAAAAAGCCAAGACACTATCATGTTTGTCAGACATCTGGGCAGACACTATCTCCCGGGTAAAAATATCCTCAACTGTGGCCAGGTAAACAAACTTGTTTTTGAATTTTAGGTAAGTTAAGTCAGATACCCAAATTAGTTCCGGTCTATTGGGAACAATATTTTTAATTAAATTGGTGAAGTGGTGGTTATCTACCGATTGAGTCAGCCACAGTCTCTGAGCTTTCCTTCTGGGAGGCTTAATGCCATATTTATGCATCACTCGGAGAATCTTCTTTTTATTAGCTTTCAACTCCAAAGCCAGTCTTTTGTGACCATATGCCGGGTGGGTTTTGTGAGTCCTGAGGATGGCTTCTTTGGTAGCTAGATCCTGAACCTCTTTAACTCCTTGGTAGTAAATCCTTTTTCTAGAAATACCCAAAAGCGAAGCTAAAAGTAGTTTATTTTCTGTAAGACCGAGGTATCTTTCTTTTTTTTTCCAACTCCAAATCTAATGCCATAATCCCAATGATTCTTTTTAGCTCCTCATTCTCTCTTTTAATCCTATTAAACTCGACCAGGGAAACTTCGGGGGTCACCAATTTAGCCAACCATGTGTAAACAGTTTTGTCAGAGATACCGTACTGTTTGGCTAAATCAGCCACCTTTTCCCCGGCCTGAACTTTGACTAAAACCTCTTCTTTAATTTGTTTTGGAACCGCTCTAAACATACTGGGCTGATTCTACGCCAAGACGCAGAATCTGTGTCCAGTTTACGGGGTACCTATCATTCAGAAAGACTGTCGAAACTACAGACAGGGGTAGATTCCTCTCACCCAATCCAACTTTAAAAACAGCCCTGCTCCGTCTCAGGCAAGTGGCAAAGGTGGGTCTATTTACATCTACAACTGAAGAAACTACCCAAGGCACATGTCAGGTAATTTTCGGCAGAGAGTGGAGAACCCTATTCAATGCGATTCTGTGTTGTAACACTCCTGGCGCAAACGTAGAAAAACCACAGCCGGAAGCATTCCAGTACATTCTTAAACTGCTGGACTCATCACCGGACAGAGCGGTAATGGTAGGAGATGTCCCGGGAGCTGATCTTGTCCCGGCGGCCATGTTAGGCATGATCACCGTCCAAGTGGAAAGAACGGACTATCCCCACGCCCACCTCCATATTCAGAGTGTAACCGACATCGTCAACCACATAAGTTAACCCAAACTTACACTCCCACCTTTTCTTTGACCAGAATCATAGTCACCCTCCCCGGCTTGATTTCTTTATTGAAAATTAATAGTTTGCCCACGTTGCTGGCCACGTTATACAGCTTCATCATTTTTTCATGCTCGTGAGGCAGGCACCATTCATACACCCGCTTCATGCCCTCGTCCAGGTCTTTGACGATTTTTTGCGTCCCCACCACCCAAATCACATGCTCCGATCCGTAAGCATATGCCGGCAATTGGCTACCGGTATTGGACGCGATCAGGGCTTTTCCGTCCTCGGTCACCGCGTGCACCGATCCGATTGCCCATTCCGGCGCCGCTCCCCGTCTTTTCTTTTCAGCCGCGTCCTCCATCGTCTTGAGTTTTGCTTTGATGGTATCCGCTTCGGTCAGGCCGACCGTTTTCAATGTTTCCGAGCTCATGGTCATCACCTCGGCCCCCTCGGGCAGAATTTCCAAAACTTTTTCTTTAGCTTTTTTCTTGCTGTCCACCACTATCGCCTCAATTCCGTTGGCTTTCAAAGCCTCCACAGTTTTTTGGATACTCGCTTCGTTCGCTAATGTTGTCCAGTCCTTCATGCTATACAATAATCACATGATACCCTG
>Ga0209541_10014121_pt1 | contig 12095 bp, 10 predicted proteins | sample RifCSPlowO2_01_FD_184027 | JGI IMG/M metagenome (GOLD analysis project Ga0209541, IMG submission 184027) | Groundwater microbial communities from Rifle, Colorado - Rifle CSP2_plank lowO2_0.1 (SPAdes) (version 2) | ecosystem: Environmental > Aquatic > Deep subsurface > Groundwater | place...
GTGTTCAAGATCTTCTTTTGCTTCCTGTTCGGCTCTCTGTATTAGGATATTTTTTGCCTCATCTTTTGTAAGCGCGGCTATCTTTTCGAGCTTCTGAAATTCACTATCTCGGATTTTATTGATTTCTTCCTTTATTTTGTTTATCTTCTCTATTTTCTCGACAATCTGCTTGTCTTTTGACTCTATGTCTAGAATTTTTTGATCATAGAGCGCTTGTCGTTTTTCCAAGACTTTTTGCGAATGCGCAACTTCTTGTTGTATTTGTCGAGCATCATTTTTTGCGTTTTCAGCAATCTTTAGGGCCTTATCATTCGCTTCTAAGAGAAATTGTTTTTGTTTGGCCTTTGCCTCGTTAATAAGTGTTTCGATTCTGGCTTCAATAGTGTCTTTTCTTCGAATTGCCCAGAGTTTACGCATGTAATAACCCACCCCGGTGCCAAAAGCGACGCCGAGGACAAGGGTTACTATAACTGATAGATTTTCCATAGTATCTCCTTAGATTGAGAGGAGACAGAGAATAGTATATTTTTGCCTTGAGAAAAAATAAGAATACAAAAATTTTAAATCATTTTATGATTTTCTAAGAGAAAAACCCTTGATTTGTTTGAATTCTCTTGAGATGTGGTATTCAGATGAAATTCTCATGGTCATTTTCGCGTACGTCAGTGAAATATTTAGGAAAAATATTACTTCAAAAAGTTTTTACTATTCCCTATTTCCAATTTAATAATTTAATATATACGCGCATTGTAACATACAATAAGAATTAATTCAAGAATTCATATTTTCCTTATTTTATAAGGTTTTTTGAATAATAAAAAAGGACGCGTTTTGTGCGCGCCCTAAGCATTTCCTTATTTTTTTGGTGGATCGGTAAATACCGGTGGATTTCTCCCTACTATGCTAATTGGAGAAGAAAAACTATCTTTTAATTTGCTTAAATTATCTATTGTAGCATCTAATTTTTTATATTCATCCTTCAATTCTAACTTACCCATTCTTTTATGAAGTTCATCTACTTTCCCCGAAAGATTTTTTAGATTCTCTCTTATTTCTAAAAGCAACATTCTCATCCCCCTTAAATATTCCATAAAGCGGTCTTCTTGATCTTTGTGCATGAAAAGACTCCTTTTTTGTTAAAGAGCATATAAATATCGGTGAAATATTTCATTGAACACATCAAAACTATTTGATTATCTTGTCAATTATCCCATACTCTTTTGCTTCTTCCGGCGTCATAAAAAAATCCCTGTCGGTGTCAACATCAAGCTTTTTGATTGTTTGTCCCGTGTGTTTTGAAAGGAGCTTGGTAAGCCTGTCTTTGACTCGCAAGATATGCTCCGCTCGGATTTTTACGTCAATTGCCTGTCCCTCGGCGCCTCCCATCACCTGATGAAGCATAATTTCGGAGTTTGGAAGCGCGATGCGCTTGCCAGGCTCTCCCGCGGTCAAAAGCACCGCTCCCATGGAGGCGGCCGTGCCTATGCAAATAGTGCTGATATCGGGCTTTACATATTGCATAGTGTCATAGATTGCAAGCCCCGCGCTCACCGACCCGCCAGGAGAATTTATATAGAGCTTTATATCCTTTTGAGGATCTTCGCTTTCAAGAAACAAAAGTTGCGCGATAATAGTGTTGGCAAACGCGTCTGTTATAACATCGCCCAAAAATATAATTCGTTCTTTGAGAAGGCGCGAGTAAATATCATACGCCCGCTCCCCATAATTTGATTTTTCGATTACGGTTGGAATAAGATGCATAGTTTTAGCTTATTAGCTTTTTAGCTTATTAGCTTTTTAGAATTTATCATATAAACCTAATAAGCTAAGAAGCTAACCGACTAAGAAGCTAAACAATCTTCCATCCCTTCTCTGTTTCCATGAGTCTTCCCTTTATACTGAAGCCCGCGGCTTTCTTATGGCCCCCACCGTTAAATATCTTAGCGAATTTTGACAAATCAATCAAGTCGTTGTTTGACCGCATACTAACTTTTATGATTCCATCAAGCCCTTCCTTGATAACCATTGAGATTTTTACGTTTGAAATATTATTGAGATAGTTTGATATCCCGCTTACAAGCTCCTTGTTTTCTCCAATCTCTTCTAAATCCTTTTTTGTAATAACCGTTGTTGCTATATTATATTTTTCATGAATGGTGAGGCGCGAGAGGATTTTTCCCCAGCTATGTATCGCCTCTATTGGTTTTTTTTGTTTGATGGCATCTGCGATTTTATTAATATTCAAGCCGGTTTGCACGAGGCGAGAGGCCACTTCAATGCTTTTTGACGTTGTATTGTGGTTTGTAAAATTGTTGGTGTCGCCAAGTATTCCCGCGATAAGATAGAGAGCGATATTTTTTGAAATGGTTACGTTATGATGTACGAAATAATCAAAAAGTATTTCTGTGGTTGAGACAGCCCTTATTTCAACGAGGTTGATGTTACCGAAGGACGTGTTGGTAGGATGGTGGTCAATATTGATTATCGGAGTTTTTTTCTTGTGCTCTAAAAGTATTTCTTCTATGCCCGTATGATAGGTGTCGCCGGAGTCAAAGACCACTATAACGTCATATGTTTTTTTAAGGCCGGCAATCTCTGAAATATAATTTTTATAAAGTATTATTTCGTCAAAGAGCCCCTTGGGCATGTTTTTAAAGAAAACAGAGTGGCCGATGTTATTATTTTCAAGGTATTGAGAGAAAGCAAAAACCGAGCTCACGGCGTCAATATCCGGATTCTCGTGAGTAAGGAGAAGAGCGTTCCCTGCTTTTTCTATATGTGAATGAATTTGTTGGATAATAAGGCTTTTTTGCATAAGCCTTATATATTATCCCGTTTTTTTTATTTGGTCAAGAAGCGATTCGATGCTTGATGCTTTTTTTTCGGTTTCATCAAACCGGTAATGAAGCCGCGGCAAGGGCTTGAGGGAGAGTTTTTTGAATAAAACATTCTGAAGTTTTGCGTCATACAGCGCTTTGACCGCTTGTTTTGAGACACTTTCAGGCAGGACGCTCACGTATATATTGCTATGTTTCAAGTCTTTTGACGTGTCAACGTGAGTTATGGTAACAAGGCAATTATTTGAGAATTCCACTTCTCTCGCGATAAGCAGTCCAAGTTCATGGTGCAGAAGTTCGTTTATTTTATTGATTCTGTCCGTCATAGAGTTATTAGCCAGTAGTTGCAGTTTTATATTATTCACCATAAACTACAAACCCATACATTATATCTTTTTCTGAGTGATTTCTTCTTTGTAGAAGATAAGCGTATCGCCTTCTTCTATCAAGGCCTTTCCTTCAAATTGTATTCCGCACTCCTGTGGCGCCCCAACATCTTTCATGTCTACTTTTTGCGCTTGGAGCTTTATAATTTTTCCATGCGTTTTTATGAAGTCATCTTTTACCACGTCAACCTTTGCGCTTAATACAGCATGCCCTTCGGTTACTTTTCCTCCGACAATCATGAGATTCTTTTCTTTTTTAAAAATTTTTAATATTTTTACTTTTCCGAGAATAATTTTTTCTATATTGGGTTTGAGTTTTTCTTCCATTCTTTTTTTTACCTCATCCAATAGCTCGTAGATTATTTTAAAATTTTTAATTTCTACATTTTTTTCTTGAGCGAAATTTTTTGCCGAAGTGCTTGAAGTGACATGAAACCCGTAAATGACAGCGTTATTGCTTTCGGCAAGCATTACGTCGTTTTCAGAAATATTTCCAAGTCCTTTCCCGATGATATTGAGCTGGATATCTGGATTCTCAAGCTTATCCAGCGAAGATATAATAGCTTCAAGCGATCCCAAGACATCGGTACGCAAAATAATGTTAAACGTATCTTCAATCTTTTTCTTTTCTACCTTATTTTGAGGGATATAAACGGAGGCAGCATGGGTTTTGAGCTGATAGTTTTTTTGCCTGCTGTTTCTTTCCACTGTATTTTTTACCTCCATAATGTCGCCAACAGCAGGTATTCCCTTGAGGCCGAGTATTTTTACGGGCATTGAAGGGAGCGCCTCTTCAACATTTTTACCGAGAAAATTTTTAAGATTTCTAACTTTGCCATAATATACATCTCCGATAAAAACAAAATTTCCGGGCCTGAGCGTGCCGTTTTGGACAAGCACCGTTGCCACCATTCCTTCCCCTTGGTCAATATGTGACTCTATAATTGTTCCGGATGCCGGCTTATCGGGATTTGCTCGTATTGAATCTTTTTCCATTTCAGAGACCAATAGCACGGTTTCCAAAAGTTCGTCTACCCCTTTGCCAGTTTTTGCGGAAATAGGCTGGCAAATCACCTTTCCACCCCAGTCTTCCGGCAAAAGATTTTCTTGCGCGAGCTCTTGTTTTACTTTTTCAATATTCGCCTCGGGCTTATCAATTTTGTTGATAGCCACAATCATGGGGATATTTGCTGACTGAATAATTCGGATGGATTCTTTGGTTTGGGGCTTTATTCCGTCATCGGCCGCAATGACAAGAATCGCCACGTCGGCAATTCGTGCTCCACGCGATCGCATAGTAGTAAATGCTTCGTGTCCCGGAGTATCTATAAATGTTATTGGCTTGCCTTTTTTTATGATTTGGTATGCCCCGATATGCTGCGTTATGCCGCCGCTTTCTTTCTCCGCGACGCTTGTGGTGCGAATAGTATCAAGAAGTTTTGTTTTTCCATGGTCCACGTGGCCCATGATAACAACCACGGGCGCTCGTGCCACGCCCAGCATCTTGTCTTCTTTACTTATAATTTCGGATTTTTCTTCAGAGTGCGATGAAGAGAGGTCTGTTTCGGCTTTTTCAATTTCTATTCCAATGTCCGCGCTAATAATAGACGCCGTATCAAAATCAATTTTTTCATTCATGGAAAGGAGCATTCCGTTTTTCATAAGTACCGTGAGGATGCGAGTAACGGGGATCCCCGCTTTTATTGAAAGCTCTTTAATGGTTATGTATTCGGGAACGGTAATTTTTTTTATAATATCAGCCTTTTCTTCTTTGATTTCTTCTTTTTTATTTTTTTCTTTATATTGCGCGTAGAGCCGCGGCCATTCTTTAACGATTTTATGGGCAATGGTGTCATTTACTTTAATTGCTTTTTTTCCAATATCAAAACCCATGGAAGGAAGCATTTCCAGAAGATCTTTTGTAGGAAGTTTTAATTTTCTCGCAAGTTCCGTTACGTTCATAGTATAAATAATTTTAAATTTTGAAACTCAAATTTTGAATAAATTTTAAATTCATTAATTTTGAAACATTAAAAATTTAATATTGATTCGAAATTATTATTGAGGCCTGGACGGGAGTTGCACCCGTGCATAGAGGTTTTGCAGACCTCTGCCTTACTACTTGGCTACCAGGCCGCAGAGGGAAAGTTAATTATTGAAACAGATTATGGCTTTGTTTTCTTTTAGAATAGACTAAATATAACAAAAACTCACTAATTTATCAAGTGAGTTTTTGTTCTTGGGTGTTTTTGAGTTATTTGAGTATTTCAACTTGTGCATATTTTATGCCCCATTGTTTCGCGCTTGACCTGTTTTTCATCCAAATATCAACGCGATTTTTATATCGAGAGTTCATCCTATCTTGAACAATAAAAATTTTATCGCCAAAATGGTCAGGAATCCTCACCTTTGCTCCAAACGGCAGAAAATTTGCCGCTATTATATTTTCTTGTCCATGCTTGCACAAATTAAAGCCATTCGCCGTAATGCAAGGCGTGCTGTCAGTTTGATCCGGAGTGCTTGAATATGCAGTAATGGTTGTTTTTTTCGTATAGGCAACCTCAAAGATATCGGTTTGCATGCCCGTTGCACCCTTTATTTTTTTGGTAAATTCTTCTTTTGGCAGAGAATAGGCCAAAGTCTGGGCGGAAAATATCCATTGCCCAATAATTATCATAAGAATTGCTATGTCTATTTTATGATTATTTATTGTTCGTAAAGCTTTTTTTATTTTTTTTGCGAAAATCTTGAATAATCTGTATATCATATAATTAGCTTATTTATAATAAAAAACAATCCATTTGGATTGAACTTATTATAATAACATATACCTTGTATATTGTCAATATTTTATGCTTAAATTTGAATTTCTACAATAACATAAAGTATTTATTTTTTCCAATATTGAATTAATGTAAATAAAAACCCATTCATAAAAGAATGGGTTTTCGCGATTATTGGACGAGAAATATAAAATTATCTTTGCCTTGAAGCGGAAAATTTCCACGAAGAAAAGAGCGAACAAAAAAATTCATTACAGATTGTGCATCCATATCTCCTAAAATATGAAATCCAATCTGATAATAGATGCAAATCCAAAGGTTGGAATGAAGAATATCACGAAGTTCCATCGTATCATGCCCGGGTAGGAGCTGGTCGAACCTTTTTCTAAAAGCGCATCCGAAAGATTTAAATAACATGTCCATTATTGCTTCGTAGCGCTTCGGGCGAACCTCGGCGATAAACATATTTGCGTAAACATCTCGAATGAGATCGCACAGCGTCATGTTTTTTTCTGACACTACATTCTCACGCAAGGAAGTGAACGCAACTTTCTTTGGAAAGATTTTTATATCTATGCCAGAAAAAAAGTATTCTCGTACGGTGCTTAGATGAATTGCAGATATTGCAAGAGGGCTACGGTGCAGGGAATCAAGCATCGAAACAATTTCATGCCCGGTGGATATTTGCAGCGCTTTGTTCCATTCCTCGGCGGATATAGGCTTTCCAATAGTACCATTGTGCTGTATCGCGTTTTGCATAGCAACTCTCCTTTTTTGAGATATTAAAAGAACAAATAATCATGATATCAATTTTATAATAAAATACAATTTAGGTCAAACAAAACATCCCCCAAAAGAGGGATGTTTTTTGAGCTATAATCAAGAAAAATTATCTTGAAAAATTGCCTCGAGGCCTAAAACTTCCTTTTCTCTGCCTGTTGCAATCGCGGCAGTAGAGCTTTCCGTAGGTTCCATCCTCTTTTTTTGTTGGTTGGAACGGGAGCTCTTTGATTGGTGTTCCACATTCAGCGCATGTGATATTCAAATCTGAAATATCAAACATCTGTCGTGGAGGCCTGTTTTGAAAATTATCCATATTTTCGTCGCCTAAACTTAATTATTAATTGTATCGATGTAGACGAACGACCCTATGAATAAATAAAAATTACGTCTAATCTGATAACTTGAAAGCAGTATAGCATATCTATTAGAATTAAGCAAGGCCATTATTAAGATATTATCTTCTTTTTATTGTTAAAACGTGAAATGTGCACGTTGTATGCGGTGACGGTTTGCTCTTAATATCTATGACTTGAAAATTATTTTCTTGTGCCAACCGAAATGGCAGATCTGTCTCTATGTCAGAAAAATCAGCCCAACCAAAATATATTACTCCGTTACTATTAAGATATTTACTTGCTTCCTTGAAAAAGTATTTTTTCATTTCATTGTCTGTGTCCCAAAACATCATATCTATCTCGTCTTTGGCGGGAAAATTATTATATGGCGGATTACAAATAATTACATCAAATTTTTCTCGAATATTTTTAAATACATTGGATTGTATAAACTGTATATTTTTTATATTATGTCGTTTTGCATTTATGCGACTATTTTTTACAGCAAGCATATTTATATCACAGCCAATTCCAGATCGAGCGGATTTTCCCAAAAAAATTGAAATAACGCCGGCGCCACATCCGATTTCTAAAAAATTTTGATCACGATGTATCTTTACAGTTTTACACATCAATTCGGTGTCGGCTGAAGTTTTATATACGCCGCCCAATACTGTAATATTGAGACCGCAAGAGACTATTTCCATTGGTTTAGCCCGATGGCGCTCCTTGAGTCTTTTTTCTTGAGATTTTTTAGCAGAAAATGTACTTGGCTGTATTGTATGAAGCATAGCAATATTACTATATCAAAAAATCGCCTGTTCGGCGATTTTTTGCTTGTGGAGCGGGATAGTGGATGGCGTTAGAATCCATTGGCAAACCATTAACGACCGTTTTTTATTCCGAGTTTATCGTTGAGTAGGCAAAAATCAATTAGCCATTCCCCCCCCAACCCTTAACTCGTTATTGTTTTTAAATAAAAACCCCTTGATGTTATCTTGGGGTTAAAAAATCACCTCGCCTCTGAATTAACTCAATAAAAGTATCTCTTACCGTAACCTCTTTATCCTTCACTATGGTTTTATATTTTTCTGGGTCCTTGAATACTTCAACTAAAGTTTTAACTTCTTCCTTCTTTAATTGATAGAAATTATCAATGAGTTTTTGCCAGTCGTCTTCCGTTAATATTTTCATCATTTTAAAAGGTGAAATTAAATTTTGAGGGTTAGCTTTTTTATATTTATCAGTGAATAGTTTTTTAACCCTTTCATCTCCTAACAGCATATGAATTGCGGTGAGAGCATAGCCCCGCCCATTCTCATACAACCTAAAAAACTCTTTTGCTTCTTTGGGCACATCTTTGTCCATCTGACGCAGTTCAGCCCCAGCAAATTCAAAATTATTTTTATCAAGCTGTCCAACAAAAGGTTCCGTGAAAGCCCAGCCGTGGTTTTTTAAGGTTTCGAGCTCAATTTCCGTCCCTATTAATCCGGGATTTATATCAAGAGAATCATATCTGCCATGCTCGCCCAATGCCCCTTCAGTTTCATTAAGAAACTCTTTTTCAGACGGGTATTCGGTAAGCAATTGATGTAGTATTCGGCTTGTGCGGCCATTTCCATCGGCAAAAAGATGCACCGCGTTTACCATGGCAGGTAATAAGTATTTAACGTCTTCTTTTTTTATGTTTGGAATAGACTCATAAGCGTATTTCAATAACTCTTCTTTGTCCGAATGTTTTGGGACCAATGCACCGCCTATAAATCCAGATAGTCGCACATTTTCCCCATCAGGTTTTCTTTCAGAGATAGGAATTTCTCTGGCAATGCCATTTAATCTTACAAGAAAATCTTTAAACTCCTTGAAATCAGGCATTTTTTCTTCGCCGGAGCTAATATCTTTCACGTAATCATAGACATGAGCGCGTTTCAAAAATTTAATCACTTTTTGGGCTTGTTCTGCGCGAAACTCTGCTTCGGATTTTTGCTCGGGTCCATTTGTCATTTCATTATTATCGGGTGGTTGTTCACCTATGAATTCCGCCATAATTTATTTATTCTTAATGTTGTACCAAAAAAATCGTCCCCATTGATCATTTTTAACTGAGCGGGTAAGGGGAATCGAACCCCTGTCAACAGGTTGGAAACCTGTGGTAATGCCATTATACGATACCCGCACTCATGTGATTATAGTGTAAAAATATTATCAGGTCAATATATGTTTTTAAATTCTTTTGACATCAAATAATCCACTGGGGCGAAATCATCTGTTAATATAGGATAGCTGGAAAAATCAAATTTACTTACATCAATTTTTTTGTAAGATAAGCCGCTGATGATATAATTTTTATTATTTTTGATTTCAGGGCTATTGAAATCAATCTTGTTATTGCCCTTATAGCCGACAAAAATTATATTTTGCAGTTTTTGGGATGAGGGCGAGTTTACAGCAAAAAAATAGCTGTTGGAAAAAACGCTTTTGAATGTTTTTATTTCTGATAGGGCAAAAGATTGCTTGATAGGGTTTAAACTGCCGATTACATTAGCGATAAAAATTCCATTATTGCTTAATCTTTCTTTTGCTATTTTAAAAAATTCTTGAGTGGTGAGATGTTGCGGTGTTGAATACAAAGAAGAATAGGCATCACTGAATATTACGTCGTACTTTTTATTTGAGTCGTAAAGCATTCGTCTGCCATCTTGGCTAAAATTATTTAATCTTGCGTCGCTTGGAACTCCAAAATATTTTTTGCCGAGAAAAAAAACTAAAGGATCTATTTCGGCGACATCTACCTTAACTTCAGGCAGGTCTTTTAAAATAGCTTTTGGCACAGAATATGCTCCTCCGCCTATCGCCAGAGCTTCTTTTATGTTTGGATTTGTAATTTGATATAAAGCGTAATATTTTGTGTATTCAAAAACAAGCTCTTCAGAGTCTATAAATTCTGCCGCTGATGAGTTGCGATCTTGCGTTAAAAACCTGGCTGGTTTTTCATTATATACTCCGTCGTAAATAGTAATTTTTTGGTATATACTGTCTTTGCCGTAAATAATATTTTGAGAATTTGAAGAAAAAGACTCAAGAAAAAATGATGTCAAAAAAAATAGAAAAATTATTAAAAAAAATTTAGGCCAAAAGCGATTCTTAAGATCGCCAAATAATCCTAAAACAATAAGTAAAAATCCTATACCAAGAATAATTTTACTTATTCCAAAATTAGGTATCAAAATAAATCCGGCAGACAAGCTACCAAGTATGCTCCCCAGCGTTGACCAAAAGAAAATTTGGCCGGATACGCTGCCAACGCCCATTTCTTTTAGTCGCATTGTTTGGAGTTTTACTGCGAAAGGCGAGAGCATTCCAAGCAAGAAACTTTGCAGAAAAAATAATATCACGGATGAAATAATAGGGCCGTGTATTATGGAAAGCGAATATCCAAATGTAGATAAAAAAACAGTTCCAAATACATGTAAAAAAATAACAACAAATCCGCTCAACGCGATGATTCCATAAAATAATTTTTCATTGGGATATTTGTCCGCAAGCTTTCCTCCAAAATAATATCCTAGGCTCAATGCCGCCAGTACAACGCTTATTACGCTAGATACAGTAAAAATCGTGTTGCCAAAGTAGGGAGATAAAATGCGAATTGCAATAATTTCGATAATTAAAACGCAAGCCCCCGTTATAAAAACAAAGAATGGTATGGTTATTTTTTTAAAAAACATTTTTGTAAATTAAGGGATGTTTTATTAAAATAATCGGGGTGCCGGGATTTGAACCCGGAGTCTCTTGGTCCCAAACCAAGCGCGATAGCCAGTTACGCTACACCCCGTAATAAATACGAAATCCAAATATCGTCACCGCAATACGACGGGATCCCGCATGCATCATATTAAAATGGGTGCGGGAAAATCCGAAACAATGTCTAAATTCAAAAACGGCGTTTTTATATTTGGATTTGGAATTTTATATTTGTTTTAAAATTCGTGCTTCGTGTTTCGAATTTTTTATGTGGTGCCGGAGGCCAGAATCGAACTGGCTACGCAAGGATTTTCAGTCCTTCGCTCTACCGATGAGCTACTCCGGCGCACCCTAATCTATTTTTGATCTCGCGATGATATGGAGATTATTGTATCAAAATTATCATTTATTGATGTTTTATTTCTTCTCTCTTTATTGCACTTCGCGCATCTATGCGTGATTATATATTCATCGTTTTTAATTTCTACCGCTATCGGCTCCATAAGTCCCAGACAATCTTCAAGCCTATCTCCCGGATTAATATCCACATGCTTGCCCCAGAGGCATTGCGGACAATGGTTGGTATAGCCATTTCCTGTCACAGCGTATTCGCAATTTTCGCAAATAAAGTTTTCAATTGTGCGCTGGAATTTTTTTGCGGGCATATGGACTTGCCAATCGTAGCCTGTAGTAATAGTATACATTTAGGTCCCACTTCGCTTCGCATTCGCGAAGCTTTGAGGGACAATCTTTATTTTTCGCTATTGCCACAAGCGAAGATTGGGCGACTCAGGAATCGAACCTGAGACCTCGTCATTATCAGTGACGCGCTCTAACCATCTGAGCTAGTCGCCCAAGTTTTATATTAAAAAATTTATCGTCCATGGTAAACATTTACTATATCCACCAATCAATCCGTCCGCTTCATCGGTGGATGCGCCGATGAGGCGCAAACTAGTCGCCCTTGGTTTAATTTTTTAAAATATCAAGATAGGAAATTTTTTAAAAATCCTTTTTCAACAATAACAAAAAATGGCTAAAAGGTCAATTTTCTAATAATACTTCACTATACGACACAATGGGCGATTTTGCAAGTATAACGAATTGGGACATCTAAAATGTTACTTTCCACTCATTGGTTGGGTCATATAAAATGTAACCATAATCCATTAAATATATGGTTACAAATATATGACTATTATGGCAAAAGAAGAGCTCATTTCAGTT
>Ga0209541_10014122_pt1 | contig 12095 bp, 16 predicted proteins | sample RifCSPlowO2_01_FD_184027 | JGI IMG/M metagenome (GOLD analysis project Ga0209541, IMG submission 184027) | Groundwater microbial communities from Rifle, Colorado - Rifle CSP2_plank lowO2_0.1 (SPAdes) (version 2) | ecosystem: Environmental > Aquatic > Deep subsurface > Groundwater | place...
CAAAAGCAAAACTGTAGGTGGCTCCTTTAGGCTCCCCTTGTAACTGATCAAAGCCCGGCAGCTCCAGGTGAGTTGGGTGAAGCGCTGAAGCCACCCACATATCGGTGGAACTTTTATTGACAAAGGTGACGGTCGTTCCCGGCTTGACGGTAATGCTTTTAGGCGAAAAACCGGTGTCAGTATAAGCGATGGTATTGGTTTCAGCTATGGCCGGAGCAGCTTCTGGAGCCGGAGATTGTTGGCTAACTGGCTGAGCTTCAGGTGCCTGAACCGGCCGGGTGAGAAAATAACCGCCGATTAAAATTAAACCGGTCAAAGCGACTAATAAAACAATTGTTGATTTACCCATATTAACTAATTGATATCAGTTTACCTATGATAAAATATCAAAGTCAAGCCTTTTCTTGCCGGATGGTGAAATGGCATCACAGCGGCCTTTGAAGCCGTTTTTCTTGGTTCGAATCCAAGTCCGGCAACCAGGCCGTGGTGGTGAAACTGGTATACACGCAAGACTTAAAATCTTGTGGCCGCAAGGCCGTGCGGGTTCGATTCCCGCCCTCGGCACTTCGACTACGCTCAGTGCGAGCACATCGGGGTGTGGCTCAGTTGGTAGAGCGCTGCGTTTGGGACGCAGAGGCCCTCGGTTCGAGTCCGAGCACCCCGACCAGGCGGGTATGGTTCAATGGTAGAACCACAGATTTCCAATCTGTTGATGAGGGTTCGATTCCCTCTACCCGCTCAAAAACATAAAGGCGAAAAAGAGAAAGGTGAAAAGAAAAAAGAAGAATTAGTTTAGATCGCCGCAACTAACGTACACCTTGGATTCGGCCGCTGATTTGTGGACGTTGACTGCCAGCGGCAACTGGGCTTTAAGATCAGCTAAGCTGACATCAAGGGTTGTTTCCGACGCCCCGTTAACGACATTAGTTAACGGATAAACAACGGCTCCGGGTGTGGGGCAAGCGCCGGTGTGAATGTGCGCCGGCTGGTTAGCCCCTGTTGATTGTCCTTCCAATGCGATAGTGACAACAGTTTTGCCGTCAACTTCTTCTAAGGTGGCAGTACCGGTTTCGTCAGAATCATTTTGAGCGGCTAAGGTAACCATCATTTTCTCCATCATCGTTCCAGTTTGGGTTTCGGTAGTAGCAGCCGGCGATGTCGTCGGATACATCGAGGTACCTTTGTTACCAGCCATTAAGTAGTAAATCAGCCAATAAACTAAACCACCGACCACCAGATAAATGAGGATGTTTTTTAGGCTAAACCAGTTTTTCCCGTATCCTTCTTCAGCCATATTCTAATACCAATTATGTATAAGTTTATTTAGCTTGTCAATATGTTAAAATTAGTCTGTTTCTTGCGCCTGTAGCTCAGGGGATAGATCCGCCAGCTGGCGGACTTCTAAGCGGGCAGGCTTGTTGGCAATTTAATTTTTTTAAGCGCCTGTAGCTCAGGGGATAGAGCATCCGCCTTCTAAGCGGGAGGTCACAGGTTCAAATCCTGTCAGGCGCACACTATTTGGTAAAATAAGCAGTATGGTGGCTGTAGCTTAGCTGGTTTAAAGCGTCTGCCTGTGGAGCAGAAGATCGGGAGTTCAAATCTCCTCAGCCACCCATCGGTTTTTCCTCAAGAGAATTCCCTACCCATTTGTGCCGGCTCGAACCTATTCCTTTATGATGTTATAGTAAATTGATGAAGAACCTGATAATAGGGTTCATGTTAGGTGTAATTTTAACTTTGGTTTTTAATCCATTCTCTGGCAGGAAGTTTTCTATCCAGTCCCCAGACAAGCAATCTCAACTTTCTGAATCAATTCAAAACTTTTCCTACTTTAATTTACCTCAAGAATACTTTTCAAAAGATAATGTTATTTGGGGAGAAGTAAGTCCTGACGGCAATAGCAAATTCCAGAAGGCTGCTTATCGTGATGGATTCCAATCATATCCAACAACAGACGTAAAAATTAGTAACTACTCCAGCGATATTATAGAGTTTAACTCTAAACCTAATTTTTCAATTTTTTCCAAAGATGAGTTTGACGTAAACGCAGATGGTAAGTCGGAATCAATCATAAGTTTGGCAGAAAATGGGGTAAATCATCCTCCGCATTATTGGCAAATACTCAAATCCGGGATGGTTATATTTACTTTTAATGAGTTTATGGCAAAAATTTATTCTTCAGATACCAATAACGGCTTTTTTATCGAATGGTATCCAGAAAAAGTTTTTGATCAAGGTTTATGTTGCCCCAGTGGTTTAACCCGAACACGCTTCGTTTATCAGGATAATCAGTTTGTTCCGGTCTACGAACAAGACATTGTATTTCTAAAAGTTGGAAAGGAGTAATCTAAAATAGATGGAGAAAACAATAGAGAAAAATAAATTACTTCTTTTTCTTTTGGCAATTATTGCTTCATTTATCTGGTATGAGTTGAGGCCCACGATAATTAGAAGTTATTGTTACCGTTATTCTATTGATTCAGCTCCAGATTATTCTTATGAATCTGACCCTCATACAAGAGCACAAAAGCAAGGTTGGTGGATAGACGCAACATTTAAATATTGTCTCCGTCGATACGGACTAGAAAAATAGAAAATGACAAAACGAAAACTAGATATTAAAAGATTAAATAAACTTGCAATAATCGCAGTAATTGTATTTACCCTTGGCTCTATTTTTTTAAGTCTGTGGTGGAAAACTGAGCTAAATTCAAAACATGATGAATTAATTAAAACTTGCAGTGGTGTTAGCGGTCAAAGTGGAAAGAATTTGTGTATAGAGCATTATTCAAAACAGATCTCTGTTCTCCAGAAGAAATTTAAATTTTCCTTTATAGCGGCTTGGTTGCTTCCAACTTTATTTTTTGGAGGTACTTGGGTTTTTAGGTACTTGTTTCCTAAACAAATAAAGGGATAAATGCCAAGTCTAAAAACAAAGCAGTTTATTAGGGCGATAGGACTTACTGCTCTTTCATTATCGACTTTCGTTCTAGTGAGTACGATTGATGTCTATATTCGGAAATCCTTTAATTTAACTCCACTGCAGCATCACTATAAAACAATCGGCTTTAGTTTTTTAGTGATTAGCCTCAATCTTCTAATTGCTAAAAAATGGTTTTCTTTTAAGGAAATTGGTTTAAGAAGGAGAGGGTTCAAGAAGTCTCTAATTTACTCTTTACTATTTGTCGGAGGTTTTACATTAATTAATTTTCTTGGGAATAGACTAGAGTTAGCAAAAATAGATTATGAACGATTAGTCTTTCTATTTACTTTTGTGTTTCTCGCCTTTCAAGAAGAGTTGATGTTCAGGGGGGTTATTTTTAAGGTTTGGAGTAAAACCTATGGTTTTATTGTTGCACTTTTCATTTCCTCGATTCTATTTGGGATTGAACATTCAGTCTATCCTATGCTCGGAGGGACTCCTAAGTTTTCACAAGAATTCGGCCCAGGTTTGTTTGGTATAGCATTTGCAGTAATTATGTTTCTAACCAATAATCTTTGGGGGTTAGCAATTACGCATTTCCTCTACAATGCCAATCTTGTTTTTTCTAGATTATATTATGATGAAACGATTGCGATTGATAACACAGGTTATTTAGCCTTAGGTTATCTGATATTCTTCCCAATTCTAATTGGTTATCTTTACAATCGGACAAGTAAGGTCAAAAAACAGATTGACTGGAATAAATATCTAGCCTGGGCTTTTATCTTACTGTTTTGGGGACTCAGCATACCAATGATCGTTGTCGGTTTTGCAAAGTAAAGATTGAAAAATTTAATCCGCACTCATTCGATCGTTTACCTGATAATTAATTTTCAGTTTTGGGATGGGTTAGAAAATAAATTCCAACGTCGCCCGAAAGATCACCTAGTGGTTTTTCCCGAAGTAAATATCTAAATAAGCGTAATAACTTAAGTTTTACTTCTTTTGATATAATTTGATTGATGGATGAATACGCTATCAGTTTTATTGCCTTTTATGCACTTTTTTTAATTTATGTTTTCTTGTTTACTGGGAAAAAACATAAATTAAAAAAAGATGGAAACGTAGATGAAAAGAATCAAATCAATTCTAGGAAAGAAGATAAAATTGGAAGGATAAATAATCTCATCTCAAAATATAAAGGGAAATTAGAATCAAGATTAAATAGTAATAAATGGAGAGAATATTATGATGCTGACGATTTTAAAGTGATCAATTTTTTTAAGAAGTCTTACTTCGAAGAAAAAGTAATCAACCCAGCTATTGAAGAAATAACAGAGACAATTAGGAATAATCCAAAATATAAACAGGACTTGGCCAAAATGACAAGAAAAGAATTGACAAAGTATTATAAGTACTTGGTTAATCAAAAAAGCAAAAAACTTTATATAAAATACAAAAGTTGGATAGAGAAATTTCTTGATATTGCCGAAAGAAAAGTTTCAGTTCTCGATGAGTATGGTGATGAAGACTGGGACGCAATGTACTACGAGATTACCATGCTGGTAAGAAAAATTTCATCTGATGAGGGTTATTCAAAGACTGAGATCAAAGAATTTATTGATAAATATTTAAATGAAAGATCATCTTTTGTTCCCGATAACGTTAAATATAGTCTATTGTTTTCTCCTCACTGGATACTCCCTGAAGAATTTACTTGGTTTGTAAAAAGAATTGAAAAAACTTTTAGAGAACATCACAAAGTTTTTAAAAATATAAATGAACCGCCAGAAGATTTTAATAAACTGTCAGGGATTGAATTTGAAACGTATATAAGCAAACTACTAAAAAATAAAGGATATGATGTCATAGGAACAAAGAAAACAGGAGATCAGGGGGCTGATTTAATTGCTAAAAAGAATGGTAAGAAAATTATTATTCAGGTAAAAAGACACAACGGAAATGTTGGTAACAAGGCGGTGCAAGAAGTTGCTAGTGCAATCAAATATTATGCAGGGGATGAAGGTTGGGTTATTACAAACTCAGAATTTACTAAATCAGCAAAAGAATTAGCACAAAAAAATAAAATTATACTGATGAACGGTTGGGAATTAAAAAAACAAATGCATGAATAAAGATATTGAAATAATTCAAAAACAGACTTATAAATTGTTGGACAAATATGGTCGGAGAATATGGGAAAACGTCAAATGGGATTCTCAAGAAATCGGAAACATCAAGATTGGCTTTATCAATATTGACCCAGGAATATCTCCAATAAAAATAGCAACTTTTATTAACGGTAAGGCAAAAGAATTATTGAGTAAAAGATAAATTCAAGTTATAGGTTCCAACGTCATCCGCTAGATCACCCATCGGTCCTATAGTATTGATATATTGTCGAGAGCGATTATAATACTGATAATGTCTAACGCTGAATTTCGTAGAGCAGAAGCTGAAATTCCCCATGCTTTTTTCGAGAGTCCAGAATTAATTGAGGGGGTTGAAGTCGTAGTTTTATTGGCAATAACCATTGGTCAAATAATTGACAATAAACTTATTCCAACAATTCCTCTTTCAATGGCCTCTGCAACTACTTATATAATCGGAAGAATAATGGACAGACAATCAACGCTTAAATCATTAAAAATTCAGGAACGAGCAGAAAAACTGAAAATTGAACATCCAATAATTGAGAGTAATCCACTTCTTCCTAATAAAATGACTGCAGAAGAATATGTAAGTAGTCCTAAGAAATTCCTAGACTATTCATTTTCAATAATTGCCCCTATATTCCCTTCAATCGGAATTGCTGCCGGAATTGGTGGTGGTCTTGCGGCTTTAAATAATTATCGTGGTGCTAAAAGGTTAGAGCGAGCAATTGAAATTAAAGCTCAAAGTTCCAACGTCCCATTCGACTCTTTCGACTAAGCTCAAGATTATAATTCGCTCAGGGTAATAACATCCGCTAGATCATCTTTCGACTTCGCTCAAGACTATACCCCATCGGTTTTCCTCAAGAGAATTAATTAACTTTTTCCCAAACGACAACTCCGTGTTCATTTATGTCGGCTACACTGTTTTTAATTTTTTGTTCAAAAACTTCTGTGTGATCAAACCAAGCCTGGGCCATAACATTCCCGTGTATTACTAGAAAAGGCGGTTTAATATGCTCAACATGAAAGACAAAAAAAGTCATTAAATTAGCGTTTTCGATCCAAGTGTTCCTTTTTAAATACTCTTCATCTTTCATAACAAAGGCTAAATCAACATCCGAAACTCTTTTTCCTTTACCATTTACCGTGGAACCAAATAGGTAAACTGTGTTTATAATGTTAGCCCAATCTTTCCTACTAGAATCCTTGAGTGTTTTACCCATGAACTCAGCAGTGGCTTTAGTGGCAATTTCCGTTCTTTTCTGAATCTCTTCAGGGGTTAATGGCTTGGAAAGTTTATTAGCAATGCGATCATATAATGATTTTCTTTCCATGGCGGACATTATATCAAATACGTCCCATATCATCAGCTAGATCATCTTTCGACTTCGCTCAAGACTATAACCCATCGTTTTTTCTTTAGAGAAATATCTTTACCTTTAAGGTAGTAGCTTGACAGAACAATTATTATTTATATAATTCAGCTACTCTTATATGGCAGGCGGCGAAGCAATTAAACAACCAATTGGCCCAATGACGGCTTCAGAGAGTTTAGTTGAAGCCTGGGTAGGTAGTATGCCTGATTTTATTGATCAAGGCAAAAAACCGGTAATTTTAGAATATCGTTTTACCATAAGTGGATTGAAGAAAGTTTTTGTTCTCGTGCCGCCAGGAATGAATATTGGAGATCTTGCACAAATTAGTTCTGATGAAAAAGTGATGATGTTTACCAACGCAGTAGGCCAACGAGAAGGAGCTAATCCTCAAGTGGTATCTGACAACCAAGCAGAGCTACTTTTTGCAGTAGGAGCAGTTGATTTACCTTTCTCCTCAATAGAGCAAACTAGAAGCTTTTTTGATACTAATTCAGGTTCCAACGTCCCATTCGACTCCGCTCAGGGTAAGAACATCCGCTAGATGATCTTTCGACTTCGCTCAAGACTATAGCCCATCGTTTTTTCCTCAAGAAAAATTTATGATAAAATTCATTTATGAGTGAGAATAAGCTTGTTCGGGGTGTGCAGCAATTGGATCCCAAAAACTTGTATACCGGGGAAACTAGAGTTTACTCACAAGGTTTAGTTAAAGCTGACTTAAAGGAACCAATTAGCTATGGAAAAGATGTTAACGGTGCACCTTATGTCATGGAAGGCAATCACCGAGCCATTAAAGCTTTAGCGGGTGGAGTTTTGCTTGGCAAACATAAAGCTAATGGCAAGTTTGATGTAACCACTGACCCCGATTTTCGACCAGTAAGCGAATTGATAGTGTTGAAATAAGTTCCAACGTCCCATTCGACTCCGCTCAGGGTAATAACATCCGCTAGATCAACTTTCGACTCGCAGTGCTCGCTCAAGACTATAGCCCATCGTTTTTTCCTCGAGAAAGTCGAACACGTTTTAACCTATAGCAATTATGGTATAATGTGCGGCTTATGGCTCTAAGAGAGATAGTAAGTCGATTGTTTAGAAAAACCCCTCAAAAAAAAGAGAGTGAAGGGGCCGGGGTGTTATCCCAAAAGGATTATGATGCAAAGTATGGAAAATACATTCTTGCTAGAGGGATTTTGGGAGACAAAAAATTGGAGCTTATAGATTTTAGAAATGTGAAACGAAAGATTTTAGGAGGGCTTCTTGAACCAAGTTTATATATTTCTATTGAACCTGTAAGCGAGAGAGAATATTTTAATCAAGATTTTTTGGGCCCCAATATGTTTCATTACTTCCATTTACTAGAGGTAGGTCTAGGAAAACAGCGAGGAGAAGGTGAAGTTAAAATTCCGGTAATTCCAATGAATAATAAAGCTGATTTATACATTGACCCAAGTATGGGTTGGCAGTTTGAAGATAATGGTTTAATAGAAGGATATGGAGTGGTTTACATAAAAGTAACTAAAGGCGATGCAGCAACTGGACAAAAAGTGGCAGTTCAAGCATTGTCTAAAAAACGGTAGATTAAATTATTAAAAAGGTTCTAACGTCCCTCCAAAGGCGGGCAGGCCCTTCGACTCCACTCAGGGTAATAACATCCGCTAGCCCCTTATGTAAGTGCGTGTTAAAATTAATTTATGACCTTTCAGAAAAAGCCTAAACAGAAAAGCAATTATCCGGGTATGTTGGAAAATTTTGAGAAGCAAAGAGTTAATAATTGGCCAAAGGCGAAACAAAAAATGCGATCTGGGTTTAATGTTAGGTTTGGTTTTATTCCCGGATCAAGAAAAGTCCCTAGTTAACACCAGCTAGGCAGAGAGTTGAAGATTAACCATGCGGTTTTGTACTTCTTGGGTGATTCCCTGCCAGGATTTTGCTGGATCATAAGGGGCCGGATTGCCAAAAACAACTTCAATATGCGCTTTTTTCGCCAGTTTGAAATTTGGGAACCAGTTTTTCTTTGGAAAGAGATATTCGGCTCCAAAGATCCTGATGGGAATGACTGGATATTGACCTTCAGTGGCAATCATTAACGCCCCTAACCCTTTTTTAAATTTTCTTTCAGCAAAGGGGGTGTCAGGGTTACTCCGAGTCCCTTCGGGTGAAAAGAGAACAGATTCACCCTTATTGAGGAGTTCAGGAATTTCTTTATAGAATACTTTTCGGAATAATTCCAGGGTGTATTTTTTTCTAGGTAGTTTATAAATTTTTCCCATTCCTATGGCGACAAAGTATTTAAATGGGTTGTTGAACCAATAGTCTCCCGCAGCCAGTAAAGTTAGTTTTGGCCGGAACTTTTCCGGAAAAGCTTTTAATACAATAGCGGTGTCGAGATGTCCACAGTGTGGTGCAAACGGAAAAATTACCGGAGTTTGTTTCATAATCTCAAGATTTTCCTGACCTCTGGGATGGAATTCTGCTGACTCAATTATCTTCCAAGCCAATTCTCTTGACCAATAATATGGTTCTGATTTTGCGGGGACGATAAGCTGCGGTCCGTTCTCAACTGACATAAGCGAAGATTATAGCATTTGGGACATGCTAATATTATTTAAGTGACCAGCTACATTCAGGACAAGCGAGTGATCCAGGCGTTTAACCGGGTTGACAGAGCTGAGTTTGTGCCCGAGGAATACAAGACTGAATCTTCCGGTGATTATCCTCTGCCGATAGGCGAAGGTCAGACCATCAGTCAGCCGTCATTGGTAGCCCAAATGACTGAGCTTTTAAAGCTTAAGGGAGAGGAAAAAGTGTTGGAAATCGGCACCGGTTCGGGTTATCAGGCGGCGATTTTAGGTAAACTTTGTAAGCAAGTGATCACCATTGAAAGAATTGCTGCTTTGGCGGCTTCGGCACAAAAGAGATTAAAACGCCTGGGCTATAAAAACGTGACCGTAATTAAGGCTGATGGTAAAAAGGGTTATACAAAAGAAGCGCCTTACGATGCAGTCATAGTCACGGCCGCAGCCAGAGAAATTCCCCAAGCCTTGATTGATCAGCTAAAACCCGGAGGTAGGCTCGTCATCCCGTTTAGGGGTGAACTGATCGTCATAGAAAAACACGGTCAGGTGATGTTTGTCCCTTTAGTTTGAGCGCCTGAGCTGTTTATCCAGTTTATTAAAACCATCAATTAATACCTGCTTAAACCAGTGATGTTGACTCTTGGCATAAAAGGTTTTACCGTTTTTTAACGTATAAGCCAGATTTGAGGAAAAAAGAAACGGTTTGCCGACTTCATTTTGGCTGCTTTTAATTAACAGCTTAAACTGCATTGGCGCAAATCTGCGGTAGTGCTTGTCAATAAAGTCTTCGGCATACCACTGAGACACCAGCGAGTAGTATTCCTGAAGATTCGGGGTTTTGACAGACAGGATTACCGGAAATGACGCTTTGGGTTTTAAAGCCATCAGGCCCATAAGAAAGTCAGAGCGGGATAAAAAGCCAATCGGCCGGCGCGACTGATCAATTTGGACAACGCTATGAATTTGCTTACTTAACATTTTTTTCAAAGCGGCAATCACTGACTCTTTTTCGTCAACGGTTAAAACATTGGCAACGGCCAAAGTGCTGACCGGGTCTTTTAAACCCTTGGCATGGTTGTCATTGAAATACAAGTTGGCTCCGGCTGGGCTTTTTAAGCGTTCCCGGTCGGATGGAGTCATTAAAGCAAACCGGAGATCACTTCGGGCCACAACCCCTTTTAAATGTCGGTCTTTATCAACTAACAACACCCGGGTAATATTTTTGCTGCGTAAAAGCCCAAAGATTTTTTGAACTGAAGTGGTGATCGGGGCGGTTATCGGCTCGCGCCAATCCACTTGTTCGCTTAGCTTTTGAGTCAAGGTGGGATTTTGTAAAGTTAAACGCAACAAGTCTCCCCCTCTGACATAGCCGCTCAAGCGGAGGTTGTCACCAAAAACCGGCAAAGTGTAGATTCTTAAACTGACCATAAAACCGGCAGTCTCGGTTAAAAGAGAACGGCTGGTTAAAGTCGGCGGGTGGATTAATACCGAGCTGACTTTGGTTTGGTTTAACAGCTTATGCTGATACAAAACTTTGTAAGGCGAAACCAGGCCCAAAAACTGATCATTATTGTCCAAAACAAAGACCGCTTCATGAGTGCTTTTGACTTGGCTTAAAGCCTGAAAGACGGTGTCATCGGGGTGGGCGGTGTGTTCTAACCTACCTTGATTAATTACCGGAGCGATTGATAGTTTATAATCTTTACGATGGTCAGCAGTTTTTTTCGATATCGCCATGGTCAATTGCCGTTACCGGTATTTTTTCCCGATGCGACTAAAGCGGTAGTGAGGACTTTGGATAGTCATGACATTATAGCAACTAAAACGCCGGGTATTCTGGTTAATACTTACCACCTGTATGCCGATTTGGGACGCAAAATCTTATCCACCTTTGGTAGTATCAGGGAATTTATGGGCTGGGATGGAGCTTTAATCTCTGACTCCGGCGGCTTCCAGGTGATGAGTTTAGCCAAACAGTACCACGGCAAGATTACCGATGAGGGGGTTTGGTTTAACCTCAATAAAAAGAAAAAAGTAAAGCTGACTCCCGAAAGCTCAATCGCCTTCCAGATGGAGCTTAAGCCCGACATGGCCGTGGTTCTGGATGATTTCACCCCGCCTCAAGCCAAAGAGGCGGAGGCTAAAGATACAGTTGATCGGACAATTTTGTGGGCCAAAAGAAGTAAAGCTGAATTTGAGAGGCAGTGCCAGCGACTTGGTTTAACTGAAAAAACCAGACCCTATTTACTGGCAGTAGTCCAGGGAGGCAAGTGGCAAAAGCTAAGGGCAGAATGCGCCAAACGCTTAGTGAAAATTGGCTTTGACGGTTATGGTTACGGCGGCTGGCCGATTGCTGACAACGGTGACTTTGATTATTTAAGCGCCAAAATCATTGCCAAACATGTGCCTAAGGGCACTTTTTTGTATGGTTTGGGAATTGGTAAACCCGAAGAGGTTGTCAGCCTGGTGGAGATGGGTTACACCATTTTTGATTGTGTTTTACCTACCCGGGATGCCCGCCATGGCCGGCTTTATGTTTTTAACGCCGCTTCAATTAAACAAATTGATGTGCACGCGCCTGATTTCTACAGCTACTATGTGCCAACCAAAGAAAAACATTATGCCGATGACTCCCCTGTCTCAACTGCTTGCGATTGTTTGCTGTGTACCCATTACTCCCGGGCCTATTTAAACCACTTGTTTAAGATTAAGGATCTATCAGCTTTGCGTTTAGCCACGATTCACAATCTTAGGTTCTACTCGATACTAATGGAAAAGCTGAGACCTTAGTTTGTGGTGATATTTCTTGGCAAAGCGGTGAGACTCGTCGCGCAAAGCCTGGATCAATTTAGTGGCCGGATTTTGGGGCGGTAAAGTTAAACGCTGAAATTTATTTAAGTTTCGGTTAAAGACTACTAACTTATCCGGGTGCTTGGCAATGCCGGCAATGGGGATATCCCAGGGCAAAACAGATAGAGCGGCTTGCAGTTGAGTCCGGCCGCCGTCAATGATCATTAGGTTGGGCATATCCCAGTCGTTGTGCCTGACGCGGCGACTGATTATT
>Ga0209541_10014125_pt1 | contig 12090 bp, 15 predicted proteins | sample RifCSPlowO2_01_FD_184027 | JGI IMG/M metagenome (GOLD analysis project Ga0209541, IMG submission 184027) | Groundwater microbial communities from Rifle, Colorado - Rifle CSP2_plank lowO2_0.1 (SPAdes) (version 2) | ecosystem: Environmental > Aquatic > Deep subsurface > Groundwater | place...
GTTTATTCATGTCTTTTCTGGTGCCGAAAATTCGTGCTAATATTAACGACTATAAACCTTACTTACACACAGATTATTTGAGAAGATTTTTGGGGGTAGGCTCTGAGAAGATCTCCATAATCTTATCGTTAATTGCTGTGACTAGTTTATTAATGATACAATTAGTCGTAGGCGGTTCACTCATTTCAACACTTACTGGATTGTCTTATATTTATTCTGTTATGATAATTGGACTGGTTATTGCAGTTTATCTTATGCTTGGTGGATTTAATAGTGTATTAACAACTAGTACAATTCAGGCGTTATGTTTAACTGTACTCTTAATACTTTTACTAATCTTCTATAATCCTTCTGATGTGACAATAGCTCAATTAATTACTAATGCTCAAAATATTATTCCGCCTTTAGATTTTCTTATGCTATTTATTCTAGGATTTTTTGCGATTATGGGTGGTACGGATGTCTATCAACTTATTTATTCAGCTAATTCTGATAAAATAGCAAAAAAATCGATAATAATTGCAGGATTCGCATTTCTAATTTTAACTATCTTGATGGTTACGTTGGGGTTGAAAATTCATGCACAACTTCCATTGGCAGATCCAAACAATGCTTTTATTGAATTTTTATCAAGTAACCTTTCGACCACAATAGGCATATTGTTATCCCTTCTTATCATGACTTCAATCTTCTCGGTTTCTGATACCGAATTATTCCTCTCATCGATGTTAGTTGGTAGATTAGCATTCGGAAAAAAAGAGCTAAATAAAAAAATAGGTCAAATATTAATAGGTATTGTAATCATTCTAGCAGTAATTTTATCTCTCTACTTTAATTCATTAGTTGATATTTATTTTACACTTCTGTATGTTTTTATGATAATTGGTTCTATAATGATTGCAAGGTTATTTGGTAGAGGCAATGATATTGTAGCTTCTATTAGTATGGTATTATCACTAGTTATATTAATTTTCCTTGCCCTAACAGATAAACTGATTGGATTATATCCTTTGATATTACTTATTCCATCAGCAATAAATTTCTTTGTACCTGCTAAAAAATTAAATTTAATATCCTAAAAAGTTATTAATTTTCTTGGAAGATTTTAGTTATACGCGGTGTAAACGATTATATCTAAAAGGATATACTTTCTTTTGGAATATTTATAAACAGAATTTTAGAAATTTAAACTGATTGTAATTGTGGAGTATATTTCAAAATAGCTTCTTTTGCTCTTTTTTTGCCCTCGTCAACTATTCTTCCTATTTCTCTAGTATTTTGAGCGCTTTCAAATCTTAATTGATTAATTGTTTGTATAGATTCTTCTTGGTAGCTTACAATAGCATCAACTAGCTTCTGAACTGATTGAGGATTATAAACAGAACCATATCCTGCTTTTAATGCAGCTCTTTCAAGATCTCTTCCTAATTCAGCAACATCTTCTAATCCTTTATTTGCTCCTTCTTTCATTGCTTCTAAAGTTTGAGTTGTTTCGTGCAGCCCTAATTGTGAATTATAAACTGCATCTAAAGTTGTAAATACATGTTCATTAGTTGTGAAGAAAGTAATTGCTCTCCTATAAACTTGTTCCTTAACATCATGAGTTTGCTTTAATTTAGCAACTAAAGTTTCTCCAACATTATATCCCATAGAAAGATTTTCTGAAACGTCTTTAATAAGTTGATATCTCCTGTCTTCATCTCCAAATAATCTTTTTGCTTCATCTCTCTTTAATTCTAATTTTGATTTTTCTGCAGAATCTTTGCCATCATATTTTTCTACTGCATCAACACTTTTTTGAACTTCTACTCTAGCTGTATCAAGAATCTCTGTTTGTCTTTGAAGAACTTCTTGTGAAAGAATCTCTGCTTCTTTTAATGCAAATCTAAAATCTATATAAGCATTCATTGTAGCTTCTTCATTTTCAAGTTGTACCTTAGTATCTCTAGAAACTGCTTCATAAGCGTCTTTTATCTTTTCAAATCTATCATGAGTTGTTCCTCTTCTTAATCTCATCCACAAATTACTCATTCTTTCTTTAAGATCAATTTTTCCATCTTTTAATTGAACAATAACTCTCTTAGAATCTTCTCTTACAGAATCAAACAGGTAAGTTATATCTGCATATCTGTCTGAAACATTTGTATCTTGAACCTTTTCTCTTACAAGTTCACTAAAATCACCTATATGTCTCACTGTTTTTGCTATGCTGACTACTCTTGGTTCATCAACACTGACAATATCTTCAAGTAAATTAGCTAATTGTGATTCTTCTTGTGCTCTATCAAGAAATCCAAATCTTTCTAATACTTCTACAGATCTATCAAGATATTTTTGAATTGCTGCCATTTTATAAAAAAACTATAAATAAAGTATTTATAAATCTTTGGATAATGTAGTCATTATAAAGTTTATACAATAAAAATATTTAAAAATAGAGAAAACTATGTTTGTAATAATATGGTTCAGCAAAAAAAATCCCCTAAAATGCAAGATTTGAAATTAGACGAATTTTTAATGATGGTTGATGTAGCAACTACAATTAGACAAAAACAAGAAGAAGTAACTGAACAACTTAATATTCATGAGGTTAGAGATAAATTAAAAAGGAGACTTCAGGAAACTGCACAAGTTAGCGGGGAGAAACTTACTGATTTCCAAATAGAGAGTGCAATAAATAATTATCTTGATGGATTATATTCTTTTCAAGAACCACAAAGAGATTTTGGCACAAAAGTTGCAGAACTTTATGTAGAGAGGGGGAGATTAGCAAAAAAGTTTGGAATTCCTCCTTTAGTTGGAATTGCTGCAGTAGGAGTTATTTGGACTGGTTTTGAAATAATAGAATCTGCTCGTTTAAAATCTCAAGAAAGAGGTGTTGAAAGTGCTGTAGAAACAGCTTATCAAGAAAGACAAAAACTTTTAGTAGATACTCAAGAGATATTGTCTTCTCCTTTTGTAGTCCAACTTCCAACAGCAGAGAAAAACAAATTAGAATCCCAATTATCTAACTCTCAAGAAAGATTAAATTCAATGAGCTCTTTCTTTCAAAAATATTGTTCAGATGGAACTTCTGAAGATGATGTAACCAAAGAAAACTATAAAGAAGCAGAAAATAATTTAACAACAACAAAAGATTTTATTAATAAAACAAAAACAGAGATACAAGAAGGAAGGCTAGTAATACAAACTCAGGAGAGTTTAATATTAACTCACAGAAATTTAGAAACCATTATAGGAGAAATTCGTGGTTTAAAACCTTTAGAAACTTTTTCTAAAAGAGCTGAAGGAGTATATTCTGCAGGAATTGGTGAGATAGAAAGAAGAAGTTTAAATGAAGCGAGAAAAAAACAAGTAGAACTTTTTGGAGTTAAGGATGATATAACTCAATTTTCAAATCTTACCTCTCAAACAGAATCTTTATATGGAAGTATAAGGGCAGTTGTTAAAGAAGAAGAAGCATCACAAAAAGGAGAAGCTCTTTATAAAGAAGCAAGGCAAGTAGCATTGTCTGCAGATGTTCCAAGACTTTCTCAAATAGTTTCCCAATTACAAAATCTTAATACTATATTAAATCAAGAATATACTCTAAGAATAGTTAATAGAAGTGATATGAGGAGTGGGATTGATAGATATTACACAGATAAAAGCGGGAAAAGAGTTTCTGGATATTATCTTATAGTAGAGGGGATAGACGCTAGAGGAAATGCTCTTCAAATTGATGTAAGAAATGAAGAAGATGGACAAACAAAAGGAGTAACTATGTGGGGAGAAAGAATTCCTCAAGAAGTCTATGAAAAAGTTAAAGAAGATAAAATTGACAATGGAATAATTAATAATGATATTGTTGGCAATAAAAAAAGAGGATATCTTAAGGAAGAGATGATAATGCGTGGTGTAACTAAACAAGGTCAAATAACAAGTTGGTAAAATGTCAATAAGTGGAAATTCAGTTCATAAACAAATTAAAGGAAAGATAAGAGAAGTTGAAACTCAATCTGAAGATTTAGCATCGCAACTTTACAAAGTTGAACAACATTTAACAGATTTAACAACTGAAAGGGAAAATTGTTATGGTTCTCTTGCTGTACATTATCTTCCAGAATTTGATGCTCAGACAGTTCAAGCTACTTTAAGAGAAGTAAGAGGAGATATAGAAGGAGTTTTTAGAGAAAAGCAAGAGAGAAGAAGCACTTTAGAAAAACTAATGAGAGAAAATAGGGAGAGAAATAATAAGTTGGAAGAAGAAAGTGAGGTAGTAACCGCACAAATAGAGCAACAGGTTCAAGAGAAGGATAAAACTATTCAATTAATATCTGGAGACTTACAACAGGATCAAAATTATCTTCAAATAGATGAAGAAGCAAAAAAATTAGCAGCTAACCTTCAACAATATCAAGAGAGAGTTCATGAAGTAGAAAGAGAAGCTGAAAGAAAACTTCCTGCATTTGAACAAAATAAGATTTTTAATTATTTATTAAGAGTTGGTTACTTAACAACACAATACAATAGACAAGGTTTAAGAAAAAGATTAGATTTGTGGGCTGCTGAAAGAGTTAATTTTAGTGAAAATAAAAAATGTTATGATTTTTTGAGATCCATGCCTGAAATGATGAAACAAGAAATAGGAAGGAGACAAGAAGAATTACACGAAGTTGTATCAGAGATGGAAAAAATAGAATCAAAAGTAGAAAAACAATATGGTTTGCTAGAAATCGTTGTCAAGGCAGAAAGATTAATGAATCAAAGACGAACATTAATAGAAAAAGACAAAAGAGAAGATGAACAATATGCTACTTATGTAAGAGAAAGAGAAGAGATAGATAGTAAAAAAGATCCTTATCATCTCCAAGCTGTGCAGAAAGTTAAACAATTTTTGGGAGGAGAACAAATTGCAGATTTAAAATTAAGAGCCAGACAAACAAAAGGGACAGAAGATGATAAGATTGTAAATAGAATTGATGTTATAGAAATAGAAATACAAGAATTAAAAAACCAAGCCAAATGTGTAAGAATAAAAAGAGATACTATTTCAACAAGACTTGGTGAGCTTAGAGGAATAGAGAAAAGATTTAGAGATAAAGACTATGAAGGAAGTTATTCTTCTTTTCCAAGTGATTTTGATATAAATCCATTATTAATAGGATATATGCTTGGAAAAATAACTTCAAGTGATGTAAACAGACAAATTGATTCTTCACAACATACAAAAACTCCAAGTTACCATTCTTCTTCAGATTATGGTGGTAGTTCAAGTCATTCGAGTGGTGGTGGATTTGGTGGTGATGGATTTTCAAGTGGTGGTGGATTTTCAAGTGGCAGGGGTTTTTAAAAAGTAAAATTTATCTTAAAACTGATTACAAAAAAGTATATCTTTTTTTATAATTTTATTGTTTGGCTCCAATAATTTCAATATTCTTCTCTGCATCTTTAAAGTATTTTTAACATTTCCTAAGACCCCTTTTATTCTTGTTGGTCTCTGGCTCAAAATAATGATCTTATTGGAATATTCTAAATCATTTGAAATATCATGAGTAACATGAATTATAGTAAGTTTCTTTTCTTTTTGGATTTGTTTTAATTCTTTATAAAATCTTTGGGTTTTTCCCATTCTATATTAGAAAAAGGTTCGTCTAAAAGTAGAAGTTGAGGTTCAGTAATTAAGCCTCTTGCTAATGCTACCCTTTGTTGCATTCCTCCAGAAAGTTGATAAGGATAATAATCTTTAAATGTACATAACCCAATAAATTTTAATAATTCCTCTACTTTTTTGTTTTTTGTTTTTTAGGCATATTTATCTTAAAAGAATTATTGCAGTCCATTATCTAATATCTTTTCTAAATTTTCTAACTGTCAATACATAACCTACTAACCTATAATCAAAGTTCTTACCAAGAGATTCCATTAAATTATCTGCTAATTTTTCAGCATCATTTTTATTTCTACAAGCAGATTTTAAAATTGAAATTTTAATTATTTCTTCATTTTTGAAGAGGTCTCTAGCTTGATTTATAAATTCTTCTGTTAAACCTTTTTTTCCTAGCTGTATTCTTTTAATTTGTTTCATTTTAATAAATGGTTTCCTTCTAAAAAATCTTTTACTTCTTGAAATACCTTTTCATGACCTCTTGAATTTGGATGAATCCCATCTTCAAAATCTTCTTTTTTTAATAAACCTACTAAGGGAAGAAACCTTATCTTTTTTTCTTTACAAAAGCTCTCTATTTCATAACTATAATCTTCTAAATTTTTATTCTTGTAATAAACTGTTTTGTCCCATGGAACGGGGTTTGTTTTTGATTCATCGACTCTTTTTGTCCCAAGAAAGATTATATATCTTGTAAATTTTTTTGATATTTTAATTATTTGCTCTATATTCTTCTTGAAATCTTCCAGCTCTACTCCAACACTTGAATCTTTTGCTGAATCATTATCTCCAACTGAAAAAATCAAGATTAATTCCCCTTCATTTCTTGCACTAATCTCTGTTTCTAATCTTTCTGCTAAACATTTTGTATTCTCTCCTGAGATTCCTAAATTGTACACGTCGATTTCTTCATATTCCTTCCAAAAATACAACTTTAATCTATTTACCCAACCGCCAAGTTCTTTATCCCAAGCTCCCCAAGTCACACTTGATCCAAAAACAAGTATTGTTTTCATTTTTCTAAACTTTTTTCAAATTTAATTATATCTTCTTTTTTTACTTTCATTATTTCATATCTTTTTACACCAAAAGTTCCTGTTTTCATCTTTTTATCTTTATAGATATCTTTTCCTCTGAATATGTGAACAATAACATCTTTTTTATTATCGCGCCAGTCTTGAGAATATTTTGCACATACTGCTCCCGACCATACTATATCTTCTTTTGTTGCTTTTCCTTTTATATTTATAAAAGAGCTACCAGGTTCTGCTGTATGTAGAACTATTTCCTTTTGACCTATTTGTTTTATTAATTCTTCATTATTTTCTGCAGATTTTCCAGCAAGAACTATTGCGCCTGATGGAGTTTCAAATTTTCTAAAACTTACCATAATTTTTTAAGAATTAAGAGTTTATAAAAGTTAATCCGTCCTTGAAAAAATGTAAGTTCCACTTCCTTTTCTTGAGAAAAGTTCTTTAATTAAATTGTTTGAATTTGTCATTTGAACATCGAAGCCTTGAAATACTATTTTTTTTGCTTCTTCTAACTTTAATTTCATCCCATCACTTACTTCTCCAGATGAAAGTAATGACTCTAACTCACTTTTTTTTATTTCTTTTATTAATTTTTCATTTTTTAAAACTCCTCCAGTTTTAGTTAGGATTATTATTTTATATGGTCTAAGATAATTAACTAGAAATCTAAAAGCACTATCTGCATTTATGTTATAATACTCTCCTTTTTTATCTATCCCAATAGGAGAGATTATTGGAATAACATTTTCATTTATGCAAGAATCTATACCTTTGTAAATCAAATTTGATGGCTCTCCAACATACCTTAAATCACTATAAATTTTCCCAATAGAAAATATTCCAAACAATCCCCTTGAGATTAATTTTTCTTTGTTTAATTTTTTAACTAAATTTTCATTAACTTCTTTTAAAGTTTTTTTAACTATTAACATAGTTTTTTATCTGTATATCTTTTTCCATCTAATTTTTTAACGCTTATTTTTTCTTTTTCTAAAGCGTCATCGATTTGTTTTCCTCCTCCATGTAGTACTAATGGGATCAATCCAATATTATATAATCTTAAAATAGAATCTTCAAAAAAATTATCTAAACACTCTCCTCCAACTTTTATTGCACAAAAATACTTCTTACATCTAAACTCCTCTAAATAATCTATAAATTCATCTTCTTCCATATTAGGGATAAACACTAAAAATCATCTTTCTTTTCTTCTTTTTTATTTTGAATCTCTTTTATTCTTTTGATTGCTACTCTTATGTTTTTATTAAGCTGAACCATTGAATCTTCTAGCTGCTGTTTATTCTTTGTTCCAGTACAAACTAGTTTTCCATTTGAAAAAAGAAGAAATGTTGCAGTTGGTTCTTCAAGTTTATAGACTAAACCGGGGAATTGTTCTGGCTCGTATTCTGTATTTTCAAGTTCAAGAGCTAAAGTGTTTAGATTTAAATCTAAGTTTATTGCACCTGAAGCTACAATATTTTGGACAGTTATTTTTGGCTTAGCTGTTACATTTACACCAATTTTTCTTAGTTGTTTTATTACCTGCTGTACTACTTCTTTTACTTGGGCGACAGATTTTGTTCCTGTACAAACTAGGTTTCCTGAGCTAAAAACCAAGACTGCCGACTTAGGCTTTTTTACTCTTAAGACAAGACCTGGAAAAGTATCAGGATTATACTCTGTGTTTGGCTGAGTTCTTGCAAGCTTTGTTAAAGAAACATCTTTTCCAAGAGAGGTTGTTGCAACTATGTTTTGAACTTTTAGAGAAGTATCTTTTCTTGAAGATGAATCAGATTTTTGAGATTTTACAACCATTATGCAATTTTATATAATTTTTCATTTATAAAGGCTTTGATGTGAATTTTTGAAAGTCAACTAATAACTTTTGAGATTTCTTCTCCGCGAATTTTTCCTGTCCAAGAAGATAATCTCTTTCTATTTGATGGATGAGCTCCAGTATTATACTCTCTAAATAAAACTCCAACTAACTCCTCTGCTACTCTTCTTCCAGATTCATTTGGAACAACTAATGGAGCATCTATAGCTATGATACAATTTTCTTTTCCTATCTTTTCTTTAATATAATTAATAATTTCTTCATCTGAGAAAAGTATATCAGAAGATATATGCTCTGCTTTTATTTCATCTCCTTTTAAAATTGTAATTCCGGACCCATTTCTTGTTGACCAGGCTAAATCAATTCCGCAAAAAAACATTTTATGAACCTGCCTCTTTTTTTATTTCTTTTAGCCTTGCAATATCCTCTTTAGATCTATCTGGTCTAAGAGTTTTTATTCTTGGAAATCTAAGGGCATATCCGCTTGAATAGGTCGGAGATTTTTGGATGTTTTGATATGCAACACTTACAACAATTTCAGGTCTAACTTCAACTTTTTTTCCATGTTCTTCAATTATCAAGTCGTTTAATTTCTCTGTCATTTCAACAAAACTTAGCCCTTCTTCTTTTAATTCTTTTAAGCCTGTTGAAACTTTTCCAACTTCTTTTAACTCATCCTCATCTAGGCATGATATATCAAAACTTGTAAGCCATCCAGCACGCTTTCCTGTTCCCCATTCTGCTCCCGTAATAACTAAGTCGAATTCATTGTCTTCTGGCTTTAATTTTACAGCATAACCAATTCTTGCTCCAGGTTTATATGGGGAATCTAAATTTTTGGCCATTAATCCTTCCTGGTTCTTGCTTAAAGCTTCATTATAAAATTCTTCTACCTTTTTTTCATCCTCAGTTATTATTTGTTTTGCAAGAATAATTTTGAATGGTTCTTCTCTTATAATTTTTTCAATTAATTTTCTTCTTTTTTTGAATGGTTCTTCAATTAAATTTTTATTTTCGTAATAAATTATATCAAATACTGTAAGCTCTATTGGATATTTTCTAGCCATTTCATGAATCCCATATTTTCTTTTTATTCTCTGACTGATTGTTTGAAAAGGAGTGTATTTTTTTGTTAAAAAATCATAACCAACTGCTTCTGCATCTATGATAAAACTTTTTGCCTTAATATTCTTTTTAACATATTCAATTATATCTGGAAACTGGTCTGTTACTTCTTCTAATCTTCTTGTAAATATTTTTATTTTTCCAGAAAGATCTTTATTTATCATAGCCCTAAATCCATCATATTTATATTCAAATGCTGCAGGACATCCTACTATTCTAAAGGCATCTTTAATATCATGGGCTTTTGGGAAAAGCATTACCTTTAAAGGTTTTCCTGGAGATAATTGGATGCTAGCTAATTTTTTTTCTAATGCTTTTTCAAAAACTTCTGCAAAATCAGTTGTTTTATCATAAGCTTCTTGAATTTTTTCTGTAGCTTCTTTTTTTTCCTTTATGTCTTTTGGTTTAAAACAAAAATCTGCTATTGCATCCCTTAAAAGACCTGAACCTACTCCAACTTTTAAATCACCTAAAACAGTTCTTAAGATAAATTTAGCTTCATTTGATGTTGCCGAATGAAGCAGATCAACAATTAAGCCAAGTTTTTGATTTATTGTCCCTTTTCCTTCAAAAGTTGGTAATTTTCTTAGATTAGATAAAACCTTATCTATAGTTAATTTTTTTGAAAAAAGAGATGTTTGTTGTTTTTTCTTTTTTATTAATTCTTCAGCTGCACTTCCCAAATCTCCTAACTTTTTAAATTCCTTTACTACATCTGAATCTAATACGCCAGTAGCCTGTGATATTGATCTAATAGCCAGTTGAATTGAGATTCCTAATTCTCTTTTATCATAATCTGCAAAAACATTTCCTTGAAGCAAATAAATATATTCGGGATAGTTTTTTATATTTTCTAAAAAGTTAGAAATTATTTTTGTTTTTTCTAGACCCTTAGTAGTTGATTCTAGCTCCTGATAAACTTCGCATAACCTTGAATAATCCATTTATAATTTAAGAGAAAGTAGTTTTTATAGGTTTATAATTATCTTTTCTTTTTAATTTTTTTAGAATTTTTCTTTTTGACTGGATTTCTTTTATCAATCTTTTTTTGAATATTATCTTCTAAAGGGTAGATATAATATAATGCTGCAGGTATAACAACAAATGAAAAAGAGAATATTAAAATGATAGATCTTATAACTTCATTTGAAATAGATTCTTCAAAAAAGCTCATTATAATCAATACTAATGCGTAGGCTATCCATGAGTGAAAGTCCCACCATTTTCTTTTTCTTTCATATCTCGAGACAATTCTTACAATTAATGAAATAATCATAATTGTCGGTGCTACAATTAATAAAATTACCAAAAAACCAAGAGCACATGCTAGAGAACTAAATCCGCCCGTATTTGTGCATGAATTACTTAGTCCAAATGCTCCATAAATAGAAACTATTCCTGCTAGAAATGAGATAACCAAACTGAGTAAATAAATCTCTCTAGATTTCTCCTCTTTCATTTTAAATTTAAGAATGCTTCCTTTATATTTCTTTTGATTTAAATATTAATTATATTTATAATATCGGCCCAGAAAAGAGGGCATAATTTATTTTTGCTAATTTTAGAATTGGGCACAAATTGAGAAATTATTGGAATTCATCATCTATAATTGGCCAGATTCCATGTTGTATAAAAGAAACATCTTCCGATTCGTATTGTTCAATAACTCTGCTTAAATCTCCAGAGGCATAAACTCCATAAGGTTTTTCTAATTTCTTCCTTCCCTCATTCATATAAAAAACTCTTTTTATCCCTAATTCTCTTAACTTATCTGCTGATGGGAAAGCAGATTTTGTTAGAGAATATTCATTATCATGTTCAATCCAGGTTCCATCTCTGTGGCAATCAACTAAAGTTGCAAACCCTTTGGGTGAATCTAAACTGTTTTTTGCTTCTTGATATTTTACAGCCCAATACTTCAATGTTTCTTGCATTCTTTGGTTTGCTTTTCCAGGAATCATAAAATAAGGTTCTACACCTTGTTTTAAGAAATGTTCCCCAATTCCAACTAGATGAGCATGCCTACGTCTACTATGAAATAAGTGTCATTATATGAACCTATTTGCTTTAGTGTTACTTCATCCAATCTTGTTCTGAATCCTAGGTCAATATTTGGAATAATTCTCCCTTGCACAGAATCATCTATAATAAATGTCTCTCCATTTAGAGATTCTGATAATAATCTACCTCTGCTTTGATACACTTTTGTTAAATCTTTCATAGAAATATTCGGAACCAGCCATATATAAATATTTCTGTTGTTAGCTACTATTAAGTTACAAATATAACTATTTATCTTAGAACTTCCTTATTGATTTTGAAAAGGAGGTGTAACAAGACGTATAACACAATTTGTACTAAAATGTATGATAAAAAGTGTCACACATATTTATAATATGTGAGAATAAAAGTCCTCGTATATTATTTTAGAATAAAAATTAATATAA
>Ga0209541_10014127_pt1 | contig 12088 bp, 13 predicted proteins | sample RifCSPlowO2_01_FD_184027 | JGI IMG/M metagenome (GOLD analysis project Ga0209541, IMG submission 184027) | Groundwater microbial communities from Rifle, Colorado - Rifle CSP2_plank lowO2_0.1 (SPAdes) (version 2) | ecosystem: Environmental > Aquatic > Deep subsurface > Groundwater | place...
GACAATAACTTAAAATAAATATATAAAAGACTTTTGGTATTATTTATTTAGTGCCTTGGTAGCTCAGCGGTAGAGCATCGCTTTCGTAAAGCGAGGGTCGGGAGTTCAATCCTCTCCCAAGGCTTTGATAAAGAACGCTCCCTCCGAGATTCGAACTCGGGTCCCGGCCTTTCCTTGTTTTTGATGAAACTTTTTTCAAAGGTCTCCTCGAAAGGGCCGGATCGTTGACCGGGCTAGACCAAGGGAGCTTAGAAAAAAAGTTTGTTTTGGTGTTTTTAAAAGTTTCTTAAGTTTCAACAGAGAAAATTTTGGGCTCGACCGGATTTGAACCGGCGACCACCAGCTCTCTTAGATTATAGTCTGGATGTCATATAAGACCTGCACATCATTCCTGATTTGGTGCTCTAACCAGACTGAGCTACGAGCCCTTTATAATCAGGATTAGAATTATTAATCTTTTAAAGGTTTTGGATTAAGATAATAGAACTTCCAATGCCTTGATGGATGCACCCGCCATAACACCTAAAACTCCTGAAGAGTAAGTTGGGTTTTCTTTTACAAATTCTCTTGTATTTTTAGGGGTGACGATATAAGAAACTAAAGGAGTTCCCGCGGTTACTGCTAAACTATGAGAGGCAATTTCTTCTAAAGGTAAACTAGTTTGATTAATTATATACTTACCTGCCGAAGCAACACAATATCCTGAGATTCCTCCCAATAAAAAAGCAAGAAGTCTATGGTTGATTCTGTCCATTAATGGGATACTTCTTACTGCAAAATAAGATTCATTACAAAGCCATTTCAATCTTCCATATTCTCTAGGAATTGTTTGTTTTTCCATGTCTATAGTTAGGTTTAAAAGCAGTTTAAAAATGTTACTTATTATGTTAATAGGATTATCGGAAAAAACAAGTGCAGGGGTGAGACGATGTTAATCGGTTTACTTCGGCAAGCCTAGTTCGGGTAAGTCAACTTTCTTTAAAGCTTCAACTTTAGCCGAAGTAGAGATAAATGCAAGACCTTTTACTACATTGAAAGCAACAGAGGGAGAGGGATATGTTAAAGTTGACTGCGTCGATAAGGAATTTAATGTTCAATGCAATCCTAGATACGGCTTCTGCATTGAGCATAAAAGATTTGTCCCTGTAAAATTAATGGATGTTCCCGGATTAGTTGAAGGCGCTCATGAAGGCAAAGGAATGGGAAACCAATTTTTGGATTCTTTAAATGAAGCAGATGCATTAATCCATATCGTGGATATTTCCGGAAGCACTGATAAAAATGGAAACCAGGTTGAGAAATTAAGCCATAATCCTGAAGAGGATATTAAATTTTTAGAGAAAGAACTTGATCAATGGTATTTGAGAATTATAAAAAAAGGCTGGGAAAAATTTTCGAGAACGGTTGCTCAAACAAACCTTGACATTAAAAAATCACTTGCGAAACAATTATCTGGGTTGAGAGTGAATGAGGAGATTGCTCAAGAATCAATAAAATTTTTGAACTTAAATCATAATCCTTCTTCTTGGAGCAGCGAAGACTTATTTAATCTTGCTCGCGAACTAAGAAAAAGGACGAAGCCGATAATAATTGCTGCCAACAAAATCGATGTCGAAGGAGCTAAATTCAATTTTGAAAGATTAAAGGAAAAATATGAGATGATTGCGTGCAGCGCTGAAATCGAGCTCGCTTTAAGAGAAGCTTCCAAGCACGAACTGATAAAATATATTCCTGGAGAAGACCATTTTGAAATAAAAAAAGAGAATGAAAAAAAACTGAGCATCGACAAAATAAATGCATTGCACTTCATTGAAGAACTTCTTGAGGAAAATAAAACAACTGGCGTTCAAGATGTTTTGAATAAAATCGTTTTTGAAAAATTAAAATACATTTATGTTTTCCCTGGAGGAGTAAATAATCTGAAGGATTCTGAAGGAAGAGTTATTCCTGATTGCTTTCTGCTTGAGGAAGGAAGCACTGCTTTGGATTTTGCTTACAAGATTCATAAAGACCTAGGAGACAACTTTGTGAAAGCAATTAATGTGAAAGACAAAAAACCGATAGGAAGAGAATATAAATTAAAAAATAGGGATGTAATAGAAATAGTAACGAGGAAATAATTACCCTCTTTTAATCATCTTCTTTTTCTTATAAAGATTATATCATAAATTAATCCGCGAGTCGTCATTGATGAGACTATGTGGAACAAAAGCCTTGGGTAGCTAATTCTATCGACTTGTCTTACTTCCTTTAGTTTAGAAATAAAAATGAATGATGACAGGTACCTTAATACCCCACTAACCAAGAATACAATATAATATTTAGACCAGAAAAGAAAACTGTGCTTTATCAAAAAACCTCCAACCAATGCTCCAAAAAACAATGCTGCCCCCTTTAAAACATTTGAGTAAGCAATGTATCTTGACCTCTTCTGCGGGACTATTGAATCAAAGAAAAAATTAAATGATGCTATCTCGAATCCAGCCCAAACAAATCCGCTGTAAGCTTGAATCAAAATCAAGTAGAATAAATCACTGGAAAACAACCATAACAAAGCAACTGCAGGCATTAAGAACCCTGATAATGTCAGAACTTTTCTTGTCCCATACCTATCTGCTGCTTTCCCCCATATTGGCATTGAGAAATATTTTGATAGAGTAGCTGAAGCAATTAAAACCGTGTATTCTATATAGGATAATTTTAAATCATAAAGCATGTAAGCTGCAAAATAGGGAGCTGCAATGAAAATTGAGAAATTCATAATACAGAGATAAATCGTAAACAATCCATAATTTCTTGATCTGGCATTCTTGAGAAAATCAATGAATCCTGCCTCATAACTTTTGTATTCTATCATCTTTGGCTCATATTTTCTCAGCAAATATGAAAAAGAAATCAATCTTGATATGAAGGCCAATGAAAATATTACAGCAAACCCAAAATACTGCAGCTTTATATTTTCAACAAAATGCTGGAGGATATATCCTGAAATCAACAATGTTATGAAGGAGATAAATCCTGCAATTGAATTTCTCCTGCTGAAATATTTTCCACGCTCTTCGCCGCTTACCAAATCACCCATCCAACTGCTCCATGCCGAGCTCGGAATCATGCCAAAAATAAAATACAAACTGATGAATAATATCAAATGATATATCTTAAAAGTTCCAAGAAAGAAAACCAGCATGATCGGGAGGTACATGAAAGCCTGCAGCAATACAAACGTGCAGACAAATCTCTTTCTTGACCCAAAAAACTTCAAGAGCCTCTCTGATAATAGTTGCAATATTGAGCCGAAGGCTTGCGGCAGAGACCCAAGCAAACCTAATTGGAAATTTGTTGCCTTTAAAAAAACTGCGAACGCGGAGAAGAAAGACTCGCCAAAGCCTACCATTGCTGAATAAAAGCTTGCATCCAAAACAGAATACTTCAGGCTTTTCTTAATCCTTGCCTCATCAATCCTAAAACTTTCCTTATTATTTTTTTTCTTATTTTCTTCATTTGATTTCATAAAGGTCACTTCAGGGAGCGATTTTCTCTGTTATACTATTTAAAAATTTTTTGTGGTTACTCTTGAGAGAAAGATTTCTTTATAAAAAGACTTATAAATAAACAGGTACATTAACATTACATGAAGATTCATTTGCATGAAAAGCCGCAGAACGTTCGCTTGATCTTGGGCTTTCCTGGATTCGGCCTTGTCGGGACTATTGCTACTAAATTTTTGATTGAGCACCTTGATGTCAAAAAAATAGGAGAGATTGAATCAAACAGATTACTACCATTGGCAGCGATACACAAGAACAAACTGATAGGGCCTTTTGACCTTTTCTACAATAAAAAATTCAATCTTGTAATACTGCAGACTTTATCTGAATTAGCCGGGTTTGAATGGAAAGTGAGCGAGACCATTGAGGAATTAACGAGAATATTAAACGTCAAGGAAGTGATTATTTTAGAAGGGCTTCCTAGTGATAAAGCGAAGAATACTTTAAAGACTTTCTTCTACTCCGATAACAATGCTAAAGCTGGCGAGAAAATGGGACTGCCATTATTGCAAGAAGGTGTGATGATGGGAGTGACTGCAACTGTAATGCTAAAATTGGAAGATATTCCTGTTTCTGTTATCTTAGCTGAAAGCCCGAGCAAATTTCCTGACAGCGAGGCAGCTGCGAGAACGATTCAATCATTGGATAAATACTGGAATATGGATATTGACTACAAGCCATTAATGAAAGCTGCCAAAAATTTTGAGGTCATGCTGAAAGAGATGATGGATAAAGTCAAAGAGCAACAAGCTGGTGCTCCTGCCGCTGCAAGAAACCCTGACTTGGAATACATCGGATAATCCATAGTATAATTTTTAAACTATTTTTTCTTTCTAATTATTATGAATTGCATTGGAATTGAATCAACTGCGCATACATTTTCGTGTGCTGTTGTAGATGATAAAGGCAAAATATTAAGCGAAGCTAGAGAGATGTACAGAAATCCTGAGAAAGGGATAATTCCAAATGAATGTGCTGAGTTTTTGAAAAAATGCAAAGACAGAATTTTATATGATGCTGTTGAAAATTCAAAAGTAAAAAAATTTGATTTGGTTGCTTTTTCTCAAGGTCCTGGAATGCCTCTTTCTTTGTGGGTTGGAGCTAATGCTGCTAAAGAGCTTGCTGGAAAATATAAAATTCCTGTTGTAGGGGTTTCGCATCTTGTATCACATCTTGAAATAGGTAAACTGTTATGCAAAGCAAAAGATCCTGTTTTCATTTTAGCGACGGGGGCTAACACGCAGATAATTGCTTTTGAAGGAGAAAAATACAGAATATTTGGAGAGTGTTTGTCAATTGGAATTGGTAATGCCCTTGATAAATTTGGCAGAGAAATCGGGCTTGGCTTTCCAGCTGGTTCTAAAATTGAAAAACTTGCAAGAGAGGGAAAATACATTGAGCTGCCCTATGTTGTAAAAGGAATGGATGTTGAATTTTCAGGAATAATAACCAAAGCAATCCATCTCTATAAAAAAGGGGCTAATAAAGAAGACTTGTGCTATTCTTTACAAGAAACAATGTTTTCAATGCTGACAGAGGTTTCTGAAAGAGCTCTGGCTCATACTGAAAAAAATGAGCTGCTTTTAATTGGAGGAGTTGCTGCAAATAAAAGATTAATTGAAATGCTGGAAACCATGTGCAAAGAAAGGAAAGCTAAATTTGAAGTTGTTCCGATTAAATATTCTGGAGACAATGCTGCGATGATAGCATGGAACGGAATATTAGATTATAAGAAAAATAAAAAGAGCTTGAATTTAAATGAAATAAAAATTAAACAGGGATGGAGGGTTGATGATTAGTTTTTTTATTCCTAATTGTAAATCTTTGCTCATAAATATCTCTTATTCGAGAACCTCTTGAAACTCCTGATAACTCAAAATCGTTTATCTGGAACAGCAACTTTCTATAATTTTCTCTTAAGTAGTTTAAAACAGTGTCTAAAGTTTTTCTTTCTCTTTCTATAAATTCTCCATCTTCTGTTCTTCCCGGCGGGAGATCTTGTATAATTCTTCTTGGAACATTTCTACCTTCATCGATTATCCTTGCAGATATATTATGGACATATTCTCCATAGGAGTTACGAGTCAGCACTTCCTCGAGAATTACGCTTAAATTTGGTATCATCAGATAATCTAAAATTCCATTTACTACTGCTGTTTCATATGGCGAAAGATTTCTTTCTGTTTTTCTTTTTTCTGTTAAATCTAATGCTAATTGCATAACTTTAGAACAGGTTAATCATTTATAAATCTTTCTATTATTTAATTACTTATTAGTGGTTATTATCTAAGTTATCTAGCTTGATTAAACCTCTAAAACTAATGCTGTAAGGATTTTTAAGAAAATGAATCAGATGATTTCTGCTTTCGCAATTTAAAGTTTCTCTATATCCGTCCTGTGAAAAATACCTTAGCATTGCAGCATTTAAAATTATTTCATGCTCGACTTCGTGCAATCTTCTGTCTTTTTTTCCATCCCTGACTACTGCTTTCCAATCCAAAAGATCATTTAGATAAGTTAGTTTCCCACCAGGACTATAAGTAACATCAGCTAACAATCTAACTGACCTCTTATTTTCCTCAATAAAGGTTTCCAGATTTTTTATTCTCTCTTCAGATTCTTGAGTTCTAGCTGTCCTTTTCAATTCTCTTAGCTCATTTTCAGCTTGTTTAACTTCTCCGTAAACTTTTTTGCGGTGTTCTGCATCGAGCTCGATTGCTGCTACAACATGCGGGCAAAAAAATTCTTCTGGCTTTCTATACCTTCTTTTAAATCCTCTTCCCAACCTCGAATATTTGCATTGACAATTTATGAACATGCTAATTGGAGCTGAGAACAATAAATCTCGATCTGTTTTGAGATCTGCTGGCAGCCCTTTGAGCTCGACATCGTATTCCCTGCTCTCTGTTCTTGAAGGAATAGTAACATAGCAGTCTTCCCAAATGTCTCCGAATTTTACTTTCCTTTCTCCAAATACTTCAGTTGCTTGAGCTGGAAAATGCTGCAAGAAATCAGCTAATTCCTTACCTCTAATATTAAAAACCAGCGGACGATAAATTGACCTTCCATCTGGTGAGATCACATGGAATCCTAAAAACGGGGAGTTTTCAAATCCATATTCAATAATGTTCCGAAGCGTTCTTTCAGTATGCTTGTGAATACCAAACGTTTCTTCCCGCGCTTTTCTTTTTGTCCACTTTGCATTTCTTTCAGAATCTTTTATCCTTATCCTTCTTCCGTATCCCCAGACCTGGCTTGGAGTTGGGGCTTCTTCAACGCTGTAACTTCTACGAGCTTTTATTCCTAAATTGGAGGGGAGCAATTGAGCAGTTATCCTTATTCCCTGATCTGGTTTTAGTTCTTCTATTGCTTGCACTAATTCTTGCAAGGGAATATTTCCTGAATCTTGCAAAGAAACATTTTGCTTTATTTCTTTTACGCCAGGATAATTGTGATTTAGCCAACTACCCGGGTTATTTTTTTCTAAAATCGCCATTTATAATTCCTCGGCATCATCGGCATAAACCATGCGATCATCATTATTGTTTCTATTTCTAAAAGAATTTCTTAATTTATCTTGGGCTCTTTTCTTGATTTGCCTTACCCTCTCCCTTGTCAAACCCAAACTGTTTCCTATGCTATTAAGAGTTTTAGGATCTTCTCCATATAGCCCAAAATACTCCTCTACTATTTGAGCCTCTCTTGGCAACAAGCTGCTGAGAGATTTTAGAATATTTTCTTTCAGCTCAGAATATGACAAGGATTCATCTTGGAGTTGCTGCGAAGCGTCTGGGATAAGAGAATGCAAGCTCGAATCATTATCCTCCTGTATGGGATGATCCAATCTAACAAGGTTTTCCAATGAGCTCAATGCCCTTGTAATCCTCTTCTCAGAAATACTTGTCATCTTTGACAGGCGATAGGTATCTGGATTTCTTGAAGTGGTCTCAGTGTCCTTGTCAAGCAGCTCCAATGCTCTATTTATTATAATAAGATCATCAGCAAGATTTAATGGAAAAATCAAAGGCCTGTCTCTTTGAAGGACGGTAAGAACAGACTGCCTGATCCACCATACTGCATAAGTTATAAACTTAAATCCCATATCTGGATTATAGCGATCAATAGCCCTTATCATTCCGTAATTGCTCTCTTGAATTAAGTCTTCAATTGGAATATCTAAAGAGCTTGCAATATTACGATATCCATTTACAACAGTTATAACAAACCTGAGATTTGACTCTATTAATTTTGCCCTCGCTATTTTATCTCCTTTTCTAGCTCGGACAGCTAAAGAATATTCTTCACTAGCAGATACAGGATGCCTTTTTGAAACTTCACGATTATAAATGCTCAAAGATTTCTCATATCCTAACATTTTATATTTTGGCTCTTCAATAATTTATTTTAAATTTTCTATGCAAATTACCTGGCATAATTTACCTGTATAATATCCCTGTAAAAAAGTTTATTCTGTCTAGCTGATAAAGCACATACAAGATTATTATAATCAAGATAAGAAGTGTTGCTATCAATGCGCATTTCCCTGCGAAATTGATCTTCTGCCAGCGGACCTGCTCGCGCATCAACTTTTGGGAATAACCGAGCTTGTATGTTCCGGTTTTATCCTTCCAGACAAGGCTATTCTCATCCTTAGCATTAACCATGAATCACAACTTGAAAAGGGGTTTTATAAAGTTTGTTGTGAAGCAACTATTGTTTTATTATAGTGAATCTCGAACCCATTATGGGATTATAGAAAGCTGAGATTTTAAAGTTCCTATAAACAACTTCCAATACAGGATTTTCCTCTGAAACCTTTAAATTTGTTTTGTCTGCTATGTTCATGATGAAATTATCCAGCTCTTCATTTGTATCAAAATGTATATTTGTCTTTAAAACTTCATTTTTGTACTTTACTTTTATATCGTCATAAGAATCGCAGATTATTTCAGAAATGTCCGGATTGTTAATTAATGGATCTACTTTCCCAAATCCCTTTATGTACTTTACAAGAAAATATTTTATCTTTTTCAAATAACTGTCAGAGTATTTTATTTTCAACTCATTGCATGTGTTTTTTATTTCATTTATCAAGAAAGATTCCTGCTCCAAAACTCCTGGATTCTTTATTATCTGCTGCTTTAACTTATTTTTTACCTGCTGGAAGATTCTCCAATCAGCAGATTCCATCCCTGGCTCGACGATATTAAATTTTAAGACTCCATTTTCCCTGCTTATTGTCAGCATGAAATCCTGAAAGCTTATGCCCCCACCTTTTACATTTATTCCTGCTTCTTTTCCTGAAACCTGCATAGGAGATGGTGGGGCAGGAGGCAATGGAGGCGCTTCCGGAAGGTCTTCATGCAAAATCATTTTTTGGGGAAGCTTGTCCCATTCTCCATGAGTCATAATTTTTCTGTAAGTCTTTTCTGATTTCTGCTCGAGATTTTTCTTTTTTGGCTCATCAGATTCATATGACCTTTCAAAGTTTTTAATTCTTAATCTTGGAGAATATGTTCTCCCGGCGAATAACAAAGCCCTTGTAAAAGTTTTAACAAATCTGACATTCTGCCTCAGCTCCTTGGAAGGTTCTTTGTCGAGAATTGAGAGAAGATTTTCCAAGTCATCCAATGCTTTCTTCTGCTCTGGATTCGGAGAAATAAATTGGATCGCCATTATTAATCATCATTAATTTCAATTATTGCTAATTATCATTGATTGTTAATTGTTAAATTCATTCTGGGAAAAGCTTGTGCTCGCTTGGCTGGCCAGCTTTCATGTATTTCTGAACTAAAATTAAACCGCGCATTATTGTCTTGTTCTGCTCAACCAAATCCGATATTTTACCTAGCAAGGGTTTAAGTTTTTCATCCTCGTTCTCAGCAACCATGTATTTTCCTGCTTCCCTAAAAAAGTTAACCATGTCTTCTATCTGCTTTGATGTAGAAGAAAGCTGCTTTGAAACCTGGTTATTGCTCTCAATCAACTCGATTAATTTCTGCTGGAGCTTGACATTGGAATCAATGAGATTCTGCTGCAATGACGGGCTTTTTTCAGCTGCCTTTATTGATTTTGGAGGATTATTTTTTGCTGGCAATCATATCACCTGAAATTTCAATGCTGCTTGATTATTTAAATATTTTGTTTAAAACTATTTTACCCTCTGAAATTAGAATTTGGTTTTCAAGGGGTAAGAGTTTGAGATTCAGATTAAAAAATTATTCCAGTAATTTTCTACCATTTCCTCAGCAAGATAATTTATAATTGGTTCATAATTATCTGAATTGGGTTCAAAAAGATTTGAAGAATCTGCAATCGTCATAGCATCCAGATATTTTCCTCTCATAGATTTTCTTATTAATATTGGCGGATATCCATTAATGAGCAATATGTAAACCATCAACATTCTTCCTGTTCTTCCATTCCCATCATAGAAAGGATGAATTTTTTCAAATTTATGATGAAAAATCCCCGCTAACACAAATGGATGAAACTTTTTTTTATTTTCTTTATACCATTTTAGCAATAAACCCATATCTATTTTTACATATTGTCCTGGCGATGTGTCAAATCTTGATTTGAATACCCTTATATCCTTTGTCCTATAACCATTCCTTTCATCAATATTCTCCAGAAGGTTGTCATGAATTGAAATAATGAAATCATGATCAATATCATTTTTTTTATTTAGAATTTCAAAAAAAACTTTTTCTGTATTTTGCAAATCATAAATCTCCCTTAATGTCCTATTTTTCGGAGTCAAATTTTCATTTAGTAATCTTTCTGCTTCCTTCAATGTGATTGTATTTCCTTCTATAGAAGTCGTGTTAAAAGCAAAATCTATTAAAAATGACTTGTAGACTTCCTGCTTTGTTTTCTCATCCAATTTTAAGATCTCTGAAACATAATGTGATTTTACTGCTTCAATCTCCTCGAGAAATTTCCTTTTAAGATAAGGATCTTCTTTTAATTTTTTTTCTCTGATTTTATTTAAATAATGCTCTGATTCAATAAAATTTTTTATATTTCTATATGAATTCCTTATTTCTTTCTTGTAAGATGAGAGATTATCCAAATTTTTTTGGAGAATGGAAGCATCATTGCCCAAATACGCTATATCTTTGACAATAAATTTCTCCTTTACTTTTTTCGACATTCTCAAATAATAATAAGGCTTCTCTCCGATAATTTTTTTATAAATATATACCATAATATTTGGATAATTTAACTATTTATAAGTTTTACCCCTAAATTTAAATTTTAAATTTCAAGGGGTAAATATCCCATTACATTTAATTTTTTAATTTGTGGAATTTGTGGGGATGAGAAAGGTTTTACACTTTATTTTTTAATTGTAGAGGATAAGCGTTTCCCTGCACTTAATTCTCAATTTTTATTTCAATAATTTTATAAATTTTATTCCCCAAAGAGAATTATAGCGTGAGGATAGAATGAAGAATTCATTAAGAAGAATAATCTATCTGGCATTTGCAGCTGCTATCGGAAGCGGATGCGGGGATAACACATTAGAGGCAATGAAAGGGGCAGATCCGGAGATTATAAGAAAAATGCCAAGAGAAGAATTAGTTGAGATAGATACTGTTTATTGCGGCTATCTTGCATCTCTGAAGATAGATGAAAATGAAAAAACAGTTTCTTTTAGAGACACTACCTTGAGCTATGTCCCTTATTTAAAAGCAAGATGCGCTAGAAGAGATGATGGAACCTTTTCAGAAAAGTTTGGCGTTATGATAAGAGGGAATATCCCTGCAAACCATCCGCTAGGGGATTATTCAGACAAGGATATTAATCAAGCAGTTGACGAGATTTTGAGAAGACATTATAATTGAAAATAAAAAGACTTTGATAAAAATAAAATAATCTCGCCATGCATTCTTCAAGATTAAATTTTAGAAGTTCTCCTCACATTTTTTATTTTAAATTGTAGGGGATTAATATTTTAATTTGCACGGGGGAAAGTTATCTTATTGTTATTATTCTTAAGTAGTAGAATTATAGAAAGATTTATAAAGGGATATTTCTGATAGTAAAGATAAGATGAACTTATTAAAAAAAATTGGAATGCCTTTGGCAGTTGTAGCTGGTTTAGGATTAAATGGATGTAGGGGGGGGATTAAGACTATAGAAACTATCGGAGATTTGAAAGTTGATTATAATGAAAAGCTATTTTTTAATCAGATGGACGTAGCTAAGGAGGATACAACCTTTAAATTCTTTGATATTGATGGTGATGATTACATAGATTGGGAATCTGATACACCTTTAAAAGAAGCAGTGCTAGAACAAGCTGGTGTGTATGTTGGAGATAAAATATCGACATACGTTTCATCTCAGATTAACGAAAATACCTTAACTGGGAGAATAAATAAAGCTGCTTTTGAAAGATTTAATCCTTGGTATAATGAATTGAGAGCTGCCATAAGAGATTCTCTTAGAGATGGATATAAGCGGGATAGTATGGGAGTGAATCTACAATGATAGTTAAAGACGCATTTCTGGCGAAGCTGAGACAGGCTTTT
>Ga0209541_10014128_pt1 | contig 12087 bp, 10 predicted proteins | sample RifCSPlowO2_01_FD_184027 | JGI IMG/M metagenome (GOLD analysis project Ga0209541, IMG submission 184027) | Groundwater microbial communities from Rifle, Colorado - Rifle CSP2_plank lowO2_0.1 (SPAdes) (version 2) | ecosystem: Environmental > Aquatic > Deep subsurface > Groundwater | place...
AGATAACTTGACAGTTCCTCTGTTTGGAGAATCCAATATTATTATTGTTGCAAAGAAGTTATGAACATATTGTTTTTATCAAGAAGGTTTTGGCCGGATATTGGTGGTGTGGAGAAGCATGTTTTGGAAATAAGCAAAATATTAATTAAAAATGGGCATACTGTTACTGTTATAACTCAATCTCAGGGAAATATAAATAAAATCGACGGAATCAAAATAGTAAGAATTCCAAAAACACCAAAAAACTCCTCAGAAAAGCTTCATGTATGGAAATGGTTTTGGGAAAATCACAATCTTATAAAAGATTCAGATATTATTCATATTCATGATGTATATTGGTGGTATTTTCCGTCCAAACTACTATTTTTGAGTAAAAAAAGTTTTATTACGTTTCATGGATACGAAACTTACCCAATTAAAAAAAGGGCAATTTTAATTCGAAAATTATCGGAATTGTTAGCAAATGGAAATATAATCGTAGGGGATTTTATTAAGAAATTGTACCACACAACGCCAAATTATATTATTTACGGAGGCGTTGAGATATTAAATATAAAAAATAAAAAATTAAATAGAAACAAGCGAGAGAGCGCTGTTTTTATTGGCAGGCTGGATGAGCATACGGGAGTATTGGATTATGCTAAAGCCGTTGAGTTAATAAAAAAGAAATATCCAAAGTTTGATTTTAAAATCATAGGTGATGGTATATATAAAAACCGGCTAAAAAAATACAAACCATTGGGGTTCAGAGAAAATTCGAATGTTTTCCTAAGCCAGTATAATATTGCCTTTGTGAGCCGCTACCTTTCGATTCTAGAGGCATTAGCCAGCAAAAGGCTGATATTTGCTCTTTACGACAATCCTGTCAAAGAAGACTACTTAAAAATGACCCCGTTTTCTAAGTTTATTATTATCGAAAAAACACCGGAAAAACTAGCAGAAAAAGTTAATATCTATCTCAAAAATCCAAAAAAATTCGAAGAAATGGTTAATAAAGGATACGAATGGGCTAAAAAGCAGACATGGGAAAACGTAGCAGATAAATACTTAAAGATTTGGGGGAATACTTGATTTTATTTCTCTTAGCAGTACCTTAATATTTGCTATACCGGTTTTAATAGACGGCATTGACGTATCACCATATATTCTTTCTTTTTCAACTGTTGGAAATTCATAGATCTTTATATTCTTTTTAAGCGCTTTTATTACTTGCTCATAATCAGGTGCTATTGGGTCAGGAATTGTTATGCCCATTTTTTTATAAACCTTTCTTCCAATTGCGCGAAATCCCTGTGTTACATCTGAAGTTTTATTTCCATTCTTGCTCCAAAAAATATTTGCTATAATTCCAAGGAGGATACAAAACCATTTCCTTGGTTTAAAAAAATTGCTATCCTCTTCATTTCTAGCACCCTTAATCATCCTAGATGCAACAATAAAATCTTGACCATCCTTGATTCTTTTTACAAATTCTTCAATGTCTTGAGGGTTCATATTGCCATCGGGATGAAAGAAAATTAAATACTCCTCTTTTGTATTAGAAAATGCAGCTTCATAAGCTCCGCCAACCCCCTTATATTTCTGATCTATTATTTTAACTTTGTTCTTTTGTAAAATTTCTCTAGTTTTATCAGCTGACCCCCCATCAACCGCATATATTTTGTTAACCAAGTTTTTTGGAATTTTAGGTAAAGTTACTTTTAAGTTTTCTTCCTCGTTTTTTGTAAATACTATGAGTGTTATTTTCACAATGATTTAATTATATTAATTTGCTTGTTTTATTATACAGAAATTAATATAATTTTCGAATGAAGAAAGCTCTAGTTATTACTACAATAAATCCTCCAAGAAAAGAAATAAAAGAATTTTCAAAACTTAAGGATTGGCAAGTAATTTGCGTTGGAGATAAAAAAACACCCAATAATTGGGGACTGGATAATGTTATTTATCTTTCCCCTACTGATCAGAAAAAACTTTTTCCAGTTTTTTCTTCCTCCATCCCTTGGAATATTTACGGCAGAAAAAATTTGGGGTACATTTTTGCCATAAAAGAAGGATTTGATTTAATTGCTGAGACAGATGATGATGTATTTCCTTACCAAACCTATCCACCTAACCTTAATAAAAAAAGAGAAGTAAAAGTCTTATCAGGATCTAAGTTTATAAATTTTTATAAGGAGTTTAATAATGGTAATGTTTGGCCAAGGGGATTGCCTTTAGATTTTATAAGACAAAAAAAACAAAAAACTAAAAAGAAAAAAATTTCATGCCTAGTGCAAAACTCTTTGATTGATCGAGACAGTGATTTTGACGCGATTTATAGACTAACAAATAATTCATTGGTAAAATTTAGAAAATCAGGAGAATATGCAATAGAAAAAAATAACTATGCACCCTTGAACTCTCAAAATACCTTTTTCCACAAAGAAGCTTTCCCCCTCTTGTATATGCCTTCTTTTATTAATCCACATGTTGAAGATATTTTTAGGGGTTATATAATTCAAAGACTTTTATGGGAAATGAATTCTAATTTGCTATTTTCTTTTCCCACAACATACACAAGCGATCGAAATGAGCACAACTACATGAAAGATTTTGAAAACGAGCTCCCTCTATTTTTACAAGCAAGAAAATTAATAGAGGTTATAGATAATCTTTCTCTTTCTAAGGATCTTGGCATGTCTTTAATAAAAATTTATAGAGCCCTTCATAAGGTAGGCATAATGGATAAGGGAGAGGTTAACTCTATAGTAATTTGGACAAAAATTATAGAGAAATATTTGTAAAACTTCTTCAATGGACATTTTTACGGAGCCATATATAACAGCTTTGCTTAACGTTCTACTTTTCTTATTAGTTACTTTTATTGCCTTTTTTTATAGATATATTTACCCCAAAAAATCAATCAATTTTTTATTCATAATACTCGTTATATCAATCCTTCCTGTCCTTAGTATCTTTCGTGATGGAGTTTTTAGCTCAGGCGACATGAGAACCCATCTTGCTCATTTAATAAATTTTTATACAAATTTAGAGGATGGAAATATTTTGCCTAAATGGGCAGGAGACCTTTGCGGAATGAAAGGCTGTCCTATATTTCAGATAACTTATATACTGCCTTATTATTTTGGATCAATTTTTCATTTTGTTGGTTTTGATTTTTTAACAAGTATTAAGCTTGTCTACGCCTCATCTTTTATTCTATCTGGTTTTACTATGTATCTTTGGGCTAGAGAAAATTTTGGAAAATTAGGTGGGTTAATAGCGTCAGTTTTTTATCTCTTTGCTCCATACCACCTAATTGACCTTCATTTTAGGGGATCAGTCGGGGAAGTCTTATCTTTTGTGTTTATTCCACTTGTTTTCCTTTTTACAAAAAAAATAATTGAGACAGGAAGGAGTAGGTATTTTTTTCTTGAGTCTTTATCTATAGTTTTACTCCTGATGTCTCATTCAAGTATAGCAATAGTTACAGTTCCGGTTGCACTTCTTTACGGATATTTTATTTGCTTAAAAAATAAGAATACTAATAGAGGAAGACTAATTATTTTAACAGGATCTTACCTATATGCAATACTTATTACAATGTTCTACTGGCTTCCAGCATATCAGGAGGTAAAGTATACATGGCAAAGTAAAGCAACCTATGGATATTTTATGTCATTTATTGATTATATTGTTTCACCGGCAAGATTTGGAATGCTTTACCAAGACAGTACAGCACAAATAAGGCCTATTATTGGCTACATGCATGCTATAGTTTTCGCATATGCTGTTTTCTTAGTTATCAAAGGTAGTATAAAAAAAGAGTATAAAAATTTACTATTGTTTTTTATAATTACTTCAATTTTTTTATTCTTTATGATGTTACAAATCTCAGAGGTCATCTGGAGAAATATTTCTATCTTACATTCATTTATTATGGTACATAGACTTTTGGTATTGAATTCTTTTATTCTGTCCACCATATCGGCGCTTATCCTTATTCACCTTAGAAAAAGAAAAATTCTCTTATTAATTTTATATTTAACAATATTTTTAAGCATTTTTAATTGGGCCAATAGATATATGATACCTGCTCCTACAAACCCCATTAGGAATGAAAATGAATTTTTTTCCCAATTTTATGACGTAAATAATCAAATATATGAAGTAAGAAGGTCGATGCTTGTGAAGAATAGAGAAAAACTAGCATACGATATACCTTCTACCCCAATTGAAATTTTACAGGGAAATGGATCATTCCTAGAAATTAAAAGAAGACAGAATTCTCACGAATATCTAGTCTCAGCAAAATCAGAAATTGATATTAGGGAAAATACTCATTATTTTCCTGGATGGAAAGTTTATGCTAATTCCAATGAAGTAAGTATAAATTACGAAAATAATCAAGATGAAAGTTTCGGATTTATTACATTTAGCCTACCGGAGGGTCTTTACAAAATTGAAGTTACCTATACAGATACGCCCATTAGAATTTTTTCCCTTGTTATTAGTGTACTAGTTTTTTCTATTGGTTTTTTCTTCTTTGCCTTTTATTCTAATATAACTTCTTTTTTCAAAAAAATAATAAGCAAATAATACAGAGAGAGTTATAATAGTTAATGCAATAGCATACTTATCCATAGGTTCATTATAAGAAAGTTTTACTTTATACAGACCTTGATCTAGGCGAAAATTAATTATCCCTTTTTCATCAAACAAGAGAGTATGTTCTTCACCATTTATATCTATATTCCAACCTGGAAAATATAATGTATTTTCACGAATTAATGAGTTTTCTTCTGATTGAATAACATATACATGTTCTAATCGATCTTTAAAGATGGGCTTAAAACTTGCTTTTCCCTCGATGACCTCTATAGGTTTACTAGGAATTTCACTGAACCAAGGGTAGTCGATCTCAGTCCATTTTGAAATTCCCTGACTAACACCCGCGCCCCTAGCAGTGCTATATGGGAGATTGAGAATTAGTACACTATCATTTATTTCTGGGATTACTTTTCTATTTCCCCAATTTAAAATAGTAGTTGACATTGCGAAAAACACTATTAAATAGAATAGAGCAGAATTCCTGTATTTTTTAAGTACAATTCCAGCTATCGCCGAAGTGATAAATATATTAATTCCTAACAATCTGTATGTGAATTGAAAATTATCTATTATGGGAATAATTTTCCATAGCTCTCTAGATAATGGGAGCATGAAAAATATTGTTACGAAAAAAAGGATAAACCAAAAGAGAAAAAAAATATTCTCCCTCCCCATCTTTTTTGAAAAATATAAGTAAAGGCCCAAAATTACTACTAAAAACTGAGCATATCCTATTAAGAAAGAAAGCTCGCCGTAAGATCCTTGAAACAACAAGCCATATCTCCATGGAGAATAAAGTAGATTATCTATGTTTACAAACTGAAGTTTTTGCTCGAATGGAAACACACGAACATATTGAAGATTTACTAATGTAACGAGCCAATAGAAAGAAGATAAGCCTATTCCCCCCAATATAGAAAAAATATATTTTGTCGAAACAATAAACCAATCTTTATTAGTTTGATATGCCATGAAAAACAGATAGAGCACTAGTAATGGAATTGAGGCAATAGATAGCGCAGGATGTGAAATTATTAGAAGGGTTATTACAAAGGAGTTTATTAAATAGAATATTGGTTTTTGCGTGTCGTTTATCTTTTTTGCAACAAGGAATGACAGAGGAATAATTGAAAGTGCAACTATTTCGCCAATATCTACCCGAAAATGCAAGTCGACTAGGTGATAAGGTGCGAATAGGAAAAAAATGGCTGATCCGAATGCAGCTTTTTCGCCAAAATGACTTGAAGCCCATTTAAAAAAGAAGATTCCCGAAATTAAATATGATATTGCTATCACTAGCTTAAATGAAGATATGAAAGATATCCCGAAAGAATGCACAAAAGCTATTAGATAATAGGGTAGTAAGTACATGAATATAAAAACTGGATAACCGTAGCCAGCATTTAGTTCTGGTCCCCATTTTGGCACAAGAATTCCCTCTTTTATTGAATTAAAAAAAGAAATTGCATGGTAAATATGAATAGTCATGTCTCCACTTTCATAGACACCTTTTCGCAATATTGAAATTAAAGGTAACGCAGAGAATATTATTAATAAATACAAATAATTTACTTTTTTTCTTGGATAAATAAATCTATAGATGAGGATACCTAAAAGGACTGCCAAGAAAACAATTACATTAACAAATACCATTCTATATGGGTCAAGCATGCTGATATAATATATTCGTTATATAAAAAGGGCAATAATGAAATTATCTTTTATAACAACGGTTTTGAATGAAGAGGGGAATATTGAAAAACTTTTAAAAAGTTTGAGCTCCCAAACCGTTTTACCTGATGAGGTAATAATCGTTGATGGAGGAAGCAGCGATCGGACGATCGCTGAAATCAAATATCAAATATCAAATATCAAAAACGATGTTAAGTTCAAAATTTTGATAAAAAAAGGCAATAGATCGATTGGGAGGAATGAGGCTATTAAAAACGCGAGAGGAGATATTATTCTTTCTTCTGATGCGGGATGTGTTTTAGATAAAAATTGGGTTAAAAATATTATCAAACCATTTGAAAATAAAAAAAATGATGTGGTTTCAGGTTATTACAAAGGAACAGGAGAAACTGTTTTTGAAAAATCTTTGATTCCATACGTTCTGGTTATGGAAAACAGGCTTAGTCCTGAAAATTTTCTTCCCGCAACTCGGTCAATGGCGTTTAAAAAGGAAATTTGGAAAAAAGCAGGAAGATTTGATGAGAAATTAAGCCATAATGAAGACTTCGAGTTTGCGAAAAGATTAAAAAAAGTCGGGGCAAATATAAAATTTGCTAAAGATGCAATTGTATATTGGAGACCAAGGAAAAATATTAAAGAAGCTTTTATCATGTTTTACAGATTTGCTTTTGGTGACGCAGAAGCAGGAATTATAAGACCGAAAGTAATATTTTTGTTTGCTAGATATTCAGTAGGAATTTTATTTGTTTTTATTTATTTATATACAAATTCTCTCTTTTTATTAATCCTAATATTTACTCTGCTTGGAAATTATATTTTATGGGCTATGTTCAAAAACTATAGATATATTAATAACAAAAGAGCACTGATTTATCTTCCCCTTCTACAGTTTACTGCAGATTTTTCTGTTCTTTTAGGCACAACAATTGGCTTTCTAAAAAGCTTCTTTATCAAAAAATAACCTTGCCTGTCGGCAGGCAGGAAAAATGTTCCCCGTTTGAGCTATAATTTACCTATGGGTTATAGCTCAGCAGCTTTTAAAGGGGTTTCCTGGATGGGTTTTTTAAGAATCTCAACCCGTTTGATTACATTTGTCCGCCTTGCAATTCTTGCCAGAATTTTAATCCCTGCTCAATTTGGGGTTTTCGGAGTTGCAACGCTTGTTTTATCTTTCCTTGAGGTTTTAACCGAAACAGGAATAAATGTTTTTCTTATTCAAAAAAGGGACGAGGCAGATAAATACATCAATTCAGCTTGGATAGTTTCAATTTTAAGAGGATGCTTGATTTTCCTTATTTTGGCAATTACAGCCCCTTTTATTGCAAATTTTTTTAATTCACCGGAATCACAGAAAATAATTCTCCTAATCGCTTTTGTTCCTTTAATCAGAGGGTTTATAAATCCTTCAATAATTAATATCCAGAAAGAAATTCAATTTCAAAAGGAATTTTATTTAAGAAGCATTTTATTTTTTACGGATTCTTTGGTGGTTGTTATTGCCGCATTTGTAACACGAAGCGCTGAGAGTTTTGCATACGGTTTGATGGTTTCAGCGGCCCTCGAAGTAGTTTTGTCATTTATTTACTTTAAACCCTGGCCAAAGCTCTCTTTTGAGGCAGTTAAGGTAAAAACAATAATCGGAAGAGGCTGGTGGATTACTTTGACGGGTATTTTTTCATATATTGCAGACAACGGAGATAATATTGCGGTTGGAAGAATTTTGGGAACTTCTTCGCTCGGTCTTTATCAGATGGCATATAAGATATCAACTCTCACGATAAGTGAAATTGCTGAGGTGGTAAACAAAGTGGCTTTTCCGGTTTACTCAAAATTTTCAGATGATAAGGAAAGATTGTTAAAAGCATTCTGGAAAGTAACATGGGTTTCCTCAGCTGTTGCCCTTCTGGCAGGGTTTTTAATTTTCATTTTCGCAGAGCAAATAGTGTTAATTGTAGCTGGGAAGAGTTGGCTCTCAATCGTCCCAATTGTTCAGGTGTTAGCAATTTTTGGAATTCTTAGAACTGTTTTTGGAAATTTTTCTTCTCTTTTTCTTGCACTGAAAAAACAAGATTATGTAGCAAAAATGACTTTTTTCAGAGTAGCGGCGCTTCTAATTGTGATAGTTCCTTTTGTGAATATATTTGGGTTAGTAGGCGCTGCCTTTGCTATGATAACCTCCATATTGGTGGAAATTCCGGTTGTTCTTTTCTTATATTATAAAATTTCTTTGTCAAGAAATAGTTGAAAAATGGCTCTTTCTATATTTTTTTGAGTGAAACTCTCTTTTTAATTCCTTAGTCATCTCAGAATTCACATAAAATGGATCCTTATAAGATTTTTTATATTTTTTATTAACTAAATTTTTATAAATTTCTCTGATTCCGGATTCAATAGAAGTTGATGATTTAAATCCGAGTTCATCATGGATTTTTTTAAATGAAACACGGTAATCTCTTCTATCTTTTCTTTTACCGACGACTTTAATTTCTATTTTTTTGTCTTTAATTATTCGATATACAGTTTTTGCCAATGATTCAATTGTTAAATTCATTTTATCGTCACCGACATTAAATATTTGCCTGCTTACTTTTTCATTTGGAGAATCAAGAACTTTGACGATGGCCCCAGCAATATCTCGGACATGGATAAAAGGTCTCCATTGTGCGCCCCCGTTTACTATGATTTTTTTGTTATAAAATGCCTCAGCTGTAAAAAGGTTGACAACAAGGTCAAATCTTGGTTTTCTTGAATGTCCGAAAACAGTTGCAAATCTAAGAATGACAGGATGGAAGGTGTCCGCAGAATCCGAGAGAAGTTCTCTTTCCGAATCTAATTTTGTTTTTGCATAAAGTGAAATCGGTTTTGGCTTACTTTTTTCATCTTGCAATTTATCAGACAACCCATAAACAGAGCAGCTTGATGCAAATATAAATTTTTCCACACCAAATGCTTTTGCCGTTTCTTTAAGAAGTCTTGTAGAGGCAATATTTACGTGACGCGTTAGTTTCTGATCAATTTTTGCAGCCGGGTCTCCTACAATTCCGGCAAGATGGACTATTGCCTTACTATTTTGCACGGCAAGAGTTAGAGCATAAATGTCACTCATATCTCCTTCAATCAACTCTAGGTTTTTCGCATTTCTAATTCCCTTGAAAACGTCTTTGCCATATATGAATTTGTCAAATACCCTTACTTTCTCGTTACTCTTTAAAAGTTCCTCTACAAGAATGCTTCCAATATAACCGCCTCCGCCTACAACAAGAATAGGGGAGTCTCCCGTGGGCCTTGTCTGGAGTCTCCTAAACGTTGTACGTTCAACATTAAAATTAAGAAAAAATCTTGGTGAAATGGAGGTTAAATTGTTTATTAAAAATATAAATATTGATAAAAACGGTTGATTAAGTGCTAATAAAACTGTTGCAAGAGAAATTAAATTCGAAGAAAACAAAATGAATATCTTATTTGGTAAAGCAGTGGTTCTATTTCTGCCGTAGAGTCCAAATGCAAAATTAAAAAGAATATAAATCAGGGAATAAACAAGCGGAATTACGATATTTATCTGTTTATTTTCAAAAAAAAGAAAAATGACGTAAATTAAGTAACCAAAGAAAACAGAAATTATTAAGTCATATGTTATCCTTCCCTTAATTGGATCATAAATAATTCTGTCAATTCTTGAAAAATAATTTATAGCCATAGAGATTTAACAGGATATTTTAAATAATTATAAAAAATTTTAAAAGAATATTTAAAATGAGACATTCCGGTTTTTCTGTTCTTAAGTGTAACCGGAATTTCTTTAAATTTTGCTTTTCTTTTTTTCAGATAATATATCTCTTCCATGATTACTGGAAAACCTTTTTCCCGAAGTTTTATTCTCCTAAACTTATCAAGCCTTACCATTCTAAATCCGTTTGTGCAATCTTTTACTCCAACATTAAATAAAGAAGAAGCAATTAAATTTCCCAGCCTTGAAATTATTTTTTTTTCAACCGGTACTCCTTGGGCTTTTCCGCCCTTTATATAACGCGAAGCTTTTATGCAATCGTAGTTTTGATTAATTTCATTAGCGAATTTTTTTATGTCAGCCGGATCGTTCGTAAGATCAGAATCCATAAAAAGTGCGTAATCAATTTTTCTCTTTATGCAATATTCAATTCCGGCTTGGACTGCGCGTCCGTAGCCTTTGTTTTTGTCGAAGTTTATTATATTCAGAATTTTTGGATATTTCTTTATAGACTTTTCAATTATTATTTGGGTATAGTCTTCGCTGCCGTCATTAACAATTACAAGTGAAGACCGAAATGGGAGATCTTTTAATTCCTTAACAACTTTTCCGACAGTTTTCTCAATTATTTTTTCTTCATTGCGGACTGGAATAATTACAGCAAGAGATTTAGATTTTAATACCATCTTCCATGAAAGACCTTTTTATAGGTAAATGACTATTTTCCGGTAAATGTCCCCGAAGTTTGTTAGTTCTAAGTCGCTGAATTAAATCATTAGCAATCCGCTCGGAAGCTTTGCCGTCTCCGAGGTTATGTTTCCAGTTTGACTCCGAGATTTTTTCAAGCTTTTTATAAATTATTTCAGGTGTATATTTATCCTGCTGGTCAGGATCAAATTTGACAGCCCCTTTTACGTCATAGACTTGAGGGCGTTCTGTTGATTTGCGAATATTTACACATGGCACATTTAGTACGCTTGCCTCCTCATTTAGTGTTCCTGAATCGGTAAATACTGCTTTGGAGTGCGTAAGCAGTATTAAAATCTCTTCATATCCTACTGGGTTTACCATAATTATGTTTTTCGGCAATTTTATCTTCATTTCTTTTATCACATTTTGGGTTCTGTAGCTGGCAGGAAAGTAGATAGGAAGATTTGATTGAGAGATTAAATTAAGTATTGCTTTAAAAGATTTTTCTATGTGTACATTTTCTCTTCTGTGGCATGTTAATAAATAGTATTTTCCGTCTTCAATTCTTCTTTTTTTGAAAAAGTTTGAATTTGCTTTTTTATCCAATGCTTTTTTATCTTTAAAATAGAATTCGTTTAATACATCTACGATTGGATTTTTGGTTACTACTATATTCTTCGGATTTAGCCCTTCTGCAACACCCCTATCTTTATATTCTTCCTCATATGTATAAATAACATCGGATAAGTGGTCAATCATTGTCCTAAATTTTTCTTCCGGCATCCGCCAGTCGTACGAGTGCCAGCATCCCTCAATGTGAATTATAGGAATGTTGAGCATTGCGGTAGCAATGCATCCGGTTGTTGTATTTGTATCTCCTAAAAAGGCAACAGCATCGGGCTTGGCCTCTCTGAGAACTGGATATAGTTTTGCAATAATTTTTGAAGAAATCTCCGCGTCGGTTTCTCCATCGCAACCAAGTTCAATATCTGGTTTTCTTAAGCTAAATTCTCTGAAAAAAATTCCTTTAAGATTATCAGAATAATGTTGCCCAGACCAAACAAAAATAGTTTCAATATCTTTTGCTTTTTCTAAAAAACGCATTATTAAAACTGCGCGGATAATATCCGGTCTTATTCCCAAAACAAAAATAAGTTTCTTTTTTTTCATTTTTCTTCAAATTCTTTTAACGCGATTATCGCTTTTCCCGTATCACTAATATAGCTTTGCAGGAATTTTTTGTCAAAGTAAATTGAGCTAAGGTTTCTGTTAATCTTTTCCTCGGCCTCAAATTTATTAATATTAACCTTTATGTTTAATTTTTCCGATATTAATTTAAGTAATTTATATTTTGTTATTGGGCCAAGGGGAGAAAAGTGCACTCT
>Ga0209541_10014130_pt1 | contig 12086 bp, 12 predicted proteins | sample RifCSPlowO2_01_FD_184027 | JGI IMG/M metagenome (GOLD analysis project Ga0209541, IMG submission 184027) | Groundwater microbial communities from Rifle, Colorado - Rifle CSP2_plank lowO2_0.1 (SPAdes) (version 2) | ecosystem: Environmental > Aquatic > Deep subsurface > Groundwater | place...
GACCGAGCTTTTTATCGGTTTTAAGCGCGAATCAAACTTCCCGCCGCTGTTAACCCTTGGCTCGGGCGGAATTTATACCGAAGTTTATCGCGATGTCGCCCATGCTTTCTTACCTTTAAATAAAAAACTGACGGAATTAACCTTAGCGCAAACTAAAATTGGGGAAATTATTAAAGGGGTTAGAGGTTTACCGCCGCAGGCTTTAAAAAAAGTGATTGCTTTAATTATTAATGCTTCAAACCTGGTGACTGATTATCCCCAAATAAAAGAAATGGATATTAATCCGGCGCTGGTTGACCAAAATACAGTCCAAATTGTCGACATCAAAATCAAAACATTACCACCCACTCACCCTTAATCTTAGTCGGAAGTTTGGCTAAAACCTGATTCGGTTTACCCCTAAACCAGGCTTCAAATTTCTTGGTTAATTCTTTGGCTAAAACAAGATCAGTGTCAGGAGCTAAACGGGCCAGCAACTCAATGGTTTTAACTAAGCGGAAAGGGGATTCATAGCCAATTACCGTTTGGGGCAGTTTAGCTTTTGCCTCAATCACCGTTTTTAATAATTTTTCTTTCTTGCCCTCTTTTTTGGGTAAAAACCCCAAAAACAAAAATTTATCCGGCGGCAACCCTGAACCGACTAAAGCCGCCAGGGCAGCCGAGGCTCCGGGAACAGGGATAACTTCGTGGCCGGCGGTGATTGCGGCTCTAACCAGCTTAAAGCCCGGGTCTGACACCAACGGCGTACCGGCGGAACTAACTAAGGCAATTTTTTGACCGGCCTCAAGCCGAACCAGTATTTCTTCTAAGCGGGATTCTTCGTTGCCTTCAAAAAAGCTTAACAGGGGCGGGTGAGCCACATCGGGCCGGCAGAGTTTTAACAATTGACCGGTTTTCCTGGTATCCTCTGACAAGATCACGTCCACCTCAAAAAGAAGTCTTAAGGCTCTTAAGGTAAGGTCATCACGATTGCCTATCGGCGTTGACACTAAATAAAGCCGACCCATATAATCAGAGATTGTAGCATGGCTGCCTTAAACTGGAAAATTGCCGGCGCAGCCGGTGAAGGTATTAAGATCGCAGGATTAATCATGAGCAAAGTTGCTTTGCGTAGTGGTTACTTCGTCAATGGCTATACCGAGTACCCCTCATTAATCCGCGGCGGTCACAACACCTACCAGGCGCTGATTGCCGAGACTAACTTAACCGCTCCTCAAATTAAACTGGATTTATTGATTGCTCTAAACTCTGACGGGGTCAACCTTCATCTTAATGAAATTGATGACCATACCAGAGTTTTGGCTAACACCGAGCTTTATCCCAATCAGCGGGCACTCAATTTGCCAATGTCAGGAATGATGAAAAATACTTTCGCTTTGGGGGCTAGTTGTTTCTTTTTAAACCTGGAGTTGACAAGCTTAAATGAAATTTTAAAGGAATCATTTGGGAGAAAAGGTGAGGCTGTAGTTACAGAAAATTTAGCCACGGCTAAACTGGGTTTTGACTTTGCCGCTAAAAATTATGCCGACAAGAAATTTCCTAAATTAATCCCCGCAAACACTAAAAAGCAAATCTTTTTAAGCGGTAATGAGGCCTTGGGGCTGGGGTCAATTGCCGGTGGGATGAAGTTTTACTCCGCTTACCCGATGACCCCAACCAGCGCCTTATTAAGCTACATGGCGAAAAAAGAAGCCGAGTTTAAGCTGGTGGTCAGACACGCCGAGGATGAAATCGGGGTAATTAACATGGCTCTAGGAGCCTCGTTTGCCGGTGTTAAAGCCATGGTAGGCACTTCCGGCGGCGGCTTTTCCTTAATGGTTGAAGGCCTGGGTCTGGCCGGAGTTTCCGAAACACCGATCGTAATTAATTTAGGCATGCGGCCAGGGCCGGCTACCGGCATGCCCACCTGGACAGGCCAGGGAGATCTACTGTTTGCCATTAATGCTTCCCAGGACGAGTTTCCCCGGATAGTCCTCACTCCGGGAGATCTTAATGAAGCCTTTAGTGCGGGCAGACTATCCCAAATTTGGGCGCAAAAGTACCAACTGCCGGTGATCATTATCACTGACAAGCACTTGGCCGAAGATTACGCCACCACTCAAATCTTTAACTCTACTTGGCAAGCGAGCGTAGAAACTCTGGCTGACACCAGCCATCGGGCAAATAATGATCCTTTTGAGCGCTATGCTGATTCTGACTCCGGCATCAGCTTAAGAACTCTGCCGGGCCAACCAGGAGGCGTCCAGCTGACTAACAGCTACGAGCATAACCGCTTTGGCTATGCCACAGAGGCAGCCGCCGAGCGAAAAACCCAAGTCGACAAACGCTTTAAAAAAGTAAAAACGGTGATGGCTGACCCCGACCGGCTTAAACCCGCTCTTTATGGACCAAAAGAAGCCGAACTTACTTTAGTTTCCTGGGGTTCAAATAAAACTACAATTTTGCAGGCTTTACCGGAGCTACCGGAAGTCAACTTCATTCACTTTCCCTGGGTCTGGCCGTTTCCTCAAAAAGAATTTGGAGAGTTAATTAAAGGCCAAAACCGATTTGCCACTGTCGAAGGCAACAGCCAGGGGCAGCTAAATCGGTTAATCCGCCAGGAAACCGGCTTTGCCATTAAAGATCAGCTCTTAAAATATGACGGCCGGCCGATTAACCCGGAGGAGGTTACCGCTTATGCCAGACAATTTATTAAATAAAAGAACCACCGGCGTTAACCCCACCTGGTGCCCGGGCTGCGGCAATTTTGGCATTTTGGGGGCAATCAAAGCCTCTTTTGACCAGCTAAAAATTGAGCCTCAGCAAGCAGTGGTAGTTTATGACATCGGCTGTTCCGGCAATATGGCTGATTTCGTCTATTCATACGGCTTTCATTCTCTCCACGGCCGGGCTTTGCCTGTAGGAGCCGGGATTAAACTTAGCAATCATAGCTTAAAAGTTTTAAATATCATCGGTGACGGCGGCTGTTTCGGTGAAGGAGTGGGGCATTTGGTCGGGATTGCCAAAGGCAACCATGACATGACTGTTTTAACCCACAACAATTTTTTGTACAGCTTAACCACCGGCCAAAAATCTCCCACCACTCCCAAAGGAGTCAAAACTCCATCCACTCCGGAAGGCTCTTTGGATGAACCGGTCAACCCCTTAGGGCTGGCCATTATTAACCAGGCTACTTTTGTGGCCCGGGGTTTTGCCGGCGACATCCCTCACTTAACCCAGTTATTAACTGCCGCTTTAAGCCACAGAGGTTTTGCTTTATTGGATGTTTTACAGCCTTGCCCGACGTACAATCAAGACAGGCCTTACAATTGGTACCGGGAACACATCTACAAACTGGAAGAAACCGATTACCAGCCGACTGACCGTTTAAAAGCAATTGCCAAAACCATGGAAGAAGAGAAACTGCCGATTGGAATTTTCTTCAAAGAGTCCAAACCCACTTATCATCAGCAAATTAACAGCTTAAAAACAGCCACTTTAATTAGTCAAAGCAATGGGACAGTGGACCTAACCAGTGCCTTATCTCAACTGCGATGATCGAAACACTAATTGGGTTTTTAAGCCACATCGCCATCACTATCATCAGTACTTTAGGGTATTTCGGAGTGGGCTTAGCCATGGCGATTGAATCCGCCAATATTCCACTGCCATCCGAAATCATCATGCCTTTCTCCGGATTTTTAGTCAGCACGGGGCGTTTTCACCTCTGGGGCGTGGTTTTGGCCGGCTCTATCGGCGGCACCATCGGCTCGCTTTTATCTTACGCTTTGGGCTACTACGGCGGTGAAACAGTGATTCGGGGTTTAATCAGAAAATACGGCAAGTATTTATTAATTTTTGAGTATGAGCTGGATGAGGCCGAACACTGGTTTGCTAGTCACGGTCAATTAGTCACTTTTACTGCCAGATTGCTGCCCGTGATCCGGACCTTTATTTCCCTGCCTGCCGGCATGAGTAAAATGGATGTAAAAAAGTTTGCTTTTTTTGCCTTTTTAGGAACCCTTGTCTGGTCAATTCCTTTAGCCTATATAGGCAAAGTCTTGGGCGACAACTGGCATAGCTTAGGTGACTACTTTCACAAGTTTGATCTTTTAATTGTCATTGTCGGCGTGGTAACTGTCGCCGCTTATGTTTATCACAAGCTGAAAAAACACCATGCCTACCAAAAACAAAACCAAAAGTAAAAGCTTTTTAGCTAAGCTGGTAAATGGTTTTATTGTCGGCAATGCTGACAATGACCCGGCCGGCATCTCTACTTACACTCTAACCGGCGCCAGTACCGGATTGTCTTTAAGTCTTTTTCATATCTTATCAACTCCGCTCTTAATCAACACCCAGGCGATTTGCGCCCGGATCGGCGACGTCACCAAAAAAGGCTTGGCATCAGTGATTCGGCTCTATTATGGCCCCAGGGTTGCCTTAGTGATGATGCTTTTAGTAGTCACTGCCAATTTGGCCACTTTGGGAGCTGACTTTGCCGGTATTGCCGCCGCGGTCCAACTCTTCTGGCCCGACTTAAACTTGCTGTTTATCCTGCCCTTAGTGGCCGGATTGCTTTGGGCCTTGGTGGTATTTCAGGGTTACCGGGTTATTGCCCGGGTGTTGGCCGGTTTAGGAATTGTGTTTGTCGCTTACATTGTCACTGCCTTTATGACCCAGCCCGACTGGCTGACAGTATTAAAAGGCATATTTTTCCCTCATCTGCAATTCACCCGGCAATTCTGGTTGGTGGCGGTGGCTTTAATGGGAACCACGATCACTCCGTTTTTATTTTATTGGCAGGTGACCGAAGAAGTTGAAGATCACCCGACCGTCCGCGATGTCCCCACTGAGATCGGCCAAAACGCCTGGGGGATGATCTGGACTAATCTGATTTCCACTTTTATAATCATCACCAGCGCTTTAACTTTGCACCGGTCAGGAATCCAGGTTAATTCAGCCGCTGAAGCCGCTTTGGCTTTAGAGCCTTTGGCCGGCTCATTGACCTCGATTCTTTTTGCGGTCGGCTTTATCGGCTCGGGGTTGCTGGCCGTACCGGTTTTGGCTTCGACCACCGCTTACACCATCGCCGAAACTTTTCATTGGCGGGAAGGGTTAAACCAAAAAATTAACCAAGCCAAAGGCTTTTACACTGTTTTAACTTTAAGTTTTTTCATCGGCCTAGGCATAGCTCTGCTTAAAGTTAATCCGATCAGCATGCTCTTTTACAGCCAGGTGTTAAATGGCTTAGTCACTCCGTTTGTTTTGATCATGATTGTTGCTATTGCCTCTAAAGAGGTGATCATGAAAAAGTACGTCATCGGCTTGGGGCAAAAATTAGTCGCTTACCTGACGGTGGCGGTGATGCTGGCTTCAGCGGCAGCGGCTTTTTTAGCCGGTTGGCTTTAGTTTGTCTGGTAGCGTCTAATGACGCCGACAACTTTGCCCTGGATCCTAACGTTAGTGGCGTAAATCGGGCTCATGGAGGAGTTAGCCGGTTCTAATCTGACTCTTGTGGCTTCCTTAAAAAATCGTTTTAAAGTGGCCAGACCGTTTTCAAGGAGTGCGACCACGATCTCACCGTTTTGGGCTGATTCCTGTTCCTCAATCAAGACGTAATCGCCGTCCAAGATCCCTTCCTCGACCATTGAATCACCCTTAACCTGAAGGACAAAGGAACGCTTCTTGCCTGAAACTAAACCGGGGGAAACCGGTAAAGAAGCATTAGGATCGGTGTAAGGTTCAATTGGTTTGCCGGCGGCAATAAAGCCTAAAATCGGCAGCTCTAAACCTGATCCCGTATCGGCATACCGCGGATCGACAATCTCCAGGCCGCGGACCGAACCCTCGTATTTTTTTAAGACTCCTTTTCTAATCAAAGTAGCAATGTGCTCATGGACAGTGGCTAAAGATGATAAACCCATGGCGTCAGCAATTTCCTGCAAGGTGGGGGCGTGGCCGTTAGTCTGGATGTATTGAGCTACGAAGTCAATAATCTGCTTTTGGCGCTTATAAAGTGTTACCGGCATTTCGTATTATCTTAGGACGATTATTTCCCGAATGTCAAGAGCCAAGTTTAGCGTGCTAGAATAAAACTCATGCTCAAAAGGTTAATTTTAGGATTGGTACTTTTGCTCCTAACAATTTTTCGGCCGCTGCCTGCTTTGGCTGAGGGAGAATTTGCCACTAACTACATCGTCAGCTACCAAGTGGCCAGTTCTGGCATCACCCACGCCACCTTTAACATTAGCTTAAGCAACAAAATGAGCAATGTTTATGCGACTGAGTTTGGTTTGTCAATAGGCTCAACTAATCTAAGCAATGTTAAAGTTTACAACTCTAAAGGGGAACTGCCGGCAACGGTGAACCAGGGTGAAAAAACCACCAGCTTAAACATAACTTTTCCTGACAAAGTTTTAGGCAAAGACCAAGCCCAAGTGTTTACCCTGGAGTTTGACAGCACTGATTTTGCCCATTTGTCGGGAGTGGTTTGGGATTTAACCATTCCCAAGCTGGCTGACGCCGGCGGCCTGGAAAGCTACCAACTCACCCTATCTGTCCCCAGTGCTTTCGGTGAGCCGACGACCTTAAGTCCTAAACCGATAACCCAATCGTTAAGCGGCGGTTTCACCACCTTTCGCTTTAACCCGATTGACTTGGTGGAAAAAGGCTTATCGGCTACTTTCGGCCAAAACCAGTGGTTTGATTTTTCCCTTAACTACAACTTAAATAACCCCAATGTTTTTCCGGTCCGGACTGAAATCGCCCTGCCGCCCGACACTGATTTGCAGCAAGTTGCTTACCAAACTTTAACTCCGGCTCCGGAAAACATCAGCGTTGACGCTGACGGCAACTGGCTCGCCAGCTATTTATTAAACCCGCGCCAAAACTTAACCGTTTTTGCTACCGGCTCGGCCCAAATTTATTTAACCCCCAGGACAGACGTTCCAGATTTTTTTGGCAATTTAAGCGACTATCTTAAACCGGCCCAGTTTTGGGAAAGCGACAGTGCCAAAATTATTGAGTTATCAAAAACTTTAACCAGCCCCCAGCAAATTTACCAGTACGTGGTGGACAACTTAATTTATGACTACGGCCGGCTTTCGGGCGATTCGACTACCCGTTTTGGCGCCGCCAACGCTTTGGATAAGGCCGATTCAGCTGTGTGCATGGAGTTTACTGATTTATTTATCGCTATAGCCAGGGCCGCCGGCATTCCCGCCCGAGCCGTCAACGGTTATGCCTACACCACTAACGCGGCCTTAAGGCCCTTAAGCCTGGAAAAGGATGTCTTGCACGCCTGGCCGGAATATTATGAAGACAGCTCAAACCGCTGGATCCCGGTTGACCCAACCTGGGGCAACACTACCGGGGGAGTGGATTATTTTTCTCAGTTTGATTTAAACCACTTCACCTTTGTCAGGCAGGGATTAGATTCCAGCTACCCGATCCCTGCCGGCGCTTACAAACTAAGCGGCAACGACTCCAAAGACGTTTCGGTTGAGTTTGGACGGTCAATCTTGCCCCAAGAACGAATCGCCATTAGTTTTAACTTACCCACCTCAGCCATCGCCGGAGTCGCCATTAAAGGCGAAGTTGTCGTGACCAACACCGGCACGGTGGCTTTATATGATTTACCGATTAATGTTACCTCCAGTCATTTTTCGATTAAAAATGCCCAGTTTACCGTCCCGAATCTGCCGCCCTTTAGCCACATCGCCATTCCTATAGAACTGCCGGCCACCGGCTGGATGGACAATTTAACTGATACCGTTACTGCTTCATCCGGAAACTATTCCGCCGCCCACAAAATTACTTTGACTCCGGCTTACTCTTTAGCCACTCAGCCGAAAAACTTATTCTGGATTGTAGCTGTTCCAGGTCTTTTATTAACACTGACTTTAGGGTTAAAATATTTATTAAAGCGATGACCAAGTTTATCCGCCAAAGTTTACTCAACAGCTTTACTTTATATTTGGCCGGTTTAGTCTATCCGGGAATTATTGTGCCCCAGGCTTTAGTCGACTTATTGTTGGCCGGGTTAATTTTTACCCTGGTCAACCGCTTAATCAAACCGGTAATCAAACTTTTTCTTTTACCCTTAAACTTAATCACCCTAGGGCTTTTCAGCTGGATCGTGAACGTCATCGTTTTGTTTATTATGACTAAACTTGTTTCCAGCTTGTCGGTCACTGGTTTTACTTTAGCCGCTACCAGCCTTTCCGGCTTTGCCACCCCGGCTTTAATCATCAGCCTGCCGGTATCCTACATTTTGGCCTCAATCTTTTTAAGCTTAATTTTTGCTTTGTTAAACCGATTCATGGTTAAAGAGTAAGGTATAATTAAAACCTATGTGGCTTGATTTAATTCAGTTGGTTTTAGCAATAGTCCTCACCACGATCATCGTCATCCAGGCAAAGGGGGCCGGTTTAGGCTCAACTTTCGGCGGCCAATCCCAAAGCTACCACTCTAAAAGGGGAGTCGAGAAAGCAATTTTCTCAACGACGATTGTGGTGGCAACGCTATTCACCCTGGTATCACTTTTGAACTTTTGGTTATGAGGTTTACCCGGTCGTTTCGCAAACCCTTGTGGATCATCAAATCCTTTGTGGAAAAACACAAGCGCTTAATCGGCCTGGCCGCTTTAGTCGGAGCGGTCATTTTTTTGGCTGCCAAAAACTTTCTGCCCTTACTCCCTAAAATTAAGTCCGAGAAAAGAATCGGTATTGTCGGTCAATACTCGTTTGAAAACTTGCCTTACGAAATCAGCCAAAATATCAGCCGGGGATTAACCAAATTAGATGAAACCGGAGTGGTTCAGCCCGATATCGCCAAAAACTGGGAAATCTTGGAAGAAGAGACGCTTTACCGGGTTCACCTTAAGCCTGATTCTTTCTGGAGCGACGGTACCCCGATAACCAGCGCCGATATTAATCTTAATTTGCCCGATGTAGAAATCAGGCAGCCGGAGCCTTACGTAATTGAGTTTAAACTCAAAGAATCCTATGCCCCTTTTTTGGGACTGCTATCACAGTCTTTGTGGAAAAATCATCAGTTTGGCGCCGGTCAGTTCTCAATTAAAAACATAAAACAAAGGGGCCCGACAATCTCGCAACTTAAATTAAGCGGGCGGGAGAATAATTTGACTTACCGGTTTTACGCCTCCTATGAATCTGCCTGGCTTGGCTTTAAATTGGGCCAGGTTGACACCTTGTCAGACTTAATCGTCAACCCCTTGCCCGAAAATTGGGGAGACTCAGTTAATCTTTCCACCGATACCGGCTGGCACCAATATTTAGGGGTGGTTTTCAACTTAACCGACCCGATGCTCTCTTCCAAACCCTTACGTCAGGCCCTGGCCTATGCCATCAAAGATAAAGCCCCAAATCAGGTCAGAGCCTTATCACCTTTAAGCCCGCGCTCTTGGGCCTTTAATGCATCAGTTAAACCCTATGAGTTCAATCCTGACCAAGCCCGCGAGTTATATGACCGGGCGACTACTGAGGCAACCATTTCCGGTGAGCTCACCATTGCTTTAGGCACCAGTCAGTCTTTCTTGCCCAGAGCCGAAGCCATTGCCGCTTCCTGGCAGGAAATACTGCCGGTTAAAGTTGACGTCAAAATTATCAACGCCATTGAACCAAACTTCCAGGCAATCTTAATCGCCCAAGAGATTCCCCTCGATCCGGATCAGCACGCCCTCTGGCATTCAACCCAGCCAACTAACTTGTCCCACTTTTCTGACCTTCGGGTAGACAAATTGCTTGAAGACGGTCGGAAAATCTCGGATCAAAAAGAGCGCCGGGAAATTTACCTGGATTTTCAGCGCTTTTTAGTTGAAGAAACCCCGGTCGTGTTTTTGGAGCACCCGACCACTTACACAATCAACCGCAAGTAACTTATTTCTTCGTTACCAGTTCTAAATATTGACCGGCAGACATGGTAAAGCCGTGGTCGCTGGAAAGAAATTTTCTAAAAAGATTTCCTTTAAGGTCAACCACTTCAACAAAGTTTCTATATCTTTTTACCGACTTTTCCACTGACCGTTTCAGCTCTTTATAGTCCTTATTCATTGACTTTAAGCCGTTGGCCCACATTAAACCCAAATGAAGCCAGTGGGCTCGGGAATGGTAACCAAAGCAAAACATCCTTGTACCTAGAGGGGTGATGTTTTTGGGGTAATCGCTAACGGCTGCCCGGGCCGGAGAAGAGGCCAAAAGCAAATCGCTTTGCGAATCAAGCCAGTTTGCCAGTTGCACCCGGACCGATTTGGCAAACAGCCCCAGGTATAAAGCCAAAATCGGGGCATCAACACTGGGCATGGTCGAGCCGGCATAATCAGTTAAAAACTTTTTATTAAATCGGGTGGCTAAAATCGCTTTTTGGCAAACCCGCCAGTCAATCAGGCTGGTTAAACCTAAGGACTGGGTATTTTTAGCCACATAAAGTGACAGCAGGTTATTCCAGGTGGATGAGGGGCGCTTGATCGTGTCCGCCCAATCACCGGTGGCGGTTAACTTCACCAAGCCGTTCTTACCCAGAAAGTGTTTTTGGTAAGAAGTTAAAAGTTGTTGAAGTTTATCCCTATTTACTCTCAAAAATCTTCTCTGCTTGCTTAAAAGGGTGTACTGCTTGACCGCGTACATCAGCCAGGGAAAGCTGTCTCCCCGGGAATAGGGTAGATCCAAAGCCCGCCAGAAGGAAAAGGAAGTGGTGACATAACCGTGTTTAATCGATTGATCAATGACAAACTGCAATATCCTTTCAATCTGGGCTGACGGCAATATTTTAGATAGTCCTTTTAAGGCAACGCTAAAGTCTGAAATCCACATTAAGCGAAAATGCCCCCGGCCGGCAAAAACCAGGTTTTTGGTGCTGTTTTCCTTTAACACTTCTTTGGCCATAGCGATTAAACCCTTTCGCTTCCTTTTAGGCACACCGAAAAATTTGGTCCGCAAATTGTTTAGAAGAATCAACCAGAAAAGCCTTAAGCTATCGCGATGGATATTGTAGGCGCCGAGTTTTAACACAATGATATTACTATAGCCTTTTTGTTATAATATTTCATCGCGGGCCGGTAGCTCAATGGTAGAGCAATTGCCTCTTAAGCAATTGGTTCTGGGTTCGAGTCCCAGCCGGCTCACTTATGAAAACAATCGCGGTTATCGGTACCGGAATAATGGGCAGCGGCATTGCCCGCAATTTTTTAAAGCATAAATATCCTGTAATCATCTGGAACCGAACCCCATCCAGACTGGGTAAGCTTAAAAAGCTCGGAGCTTTAATGGTTAAAACTCCGAAAGAGGCCACCCAAAAAGCAGATTTGGTTTTTGAGGTGACAGCCAATGATAAATCTTCCCAAAAGGTCTGGCTTGATAAGCAGGGGATTTTGGCTGGCGCTGACAAGAAAAAGACTTTGATTACCTGCGCCACTTTATCAGTCAAATGGGTAGATAAACTTGCTCACCTCTGTTCCCGTCGCGGCTTAACCTTTTTTGACATGCCCATGACCGGCGGCCGAATTGGCGCCGAAACCGGAAACTTAACCTTACTAGTGGGCGGCAACAAACAAAAACTGGAAACGCTCAAGAAAGATTTAAAGGCAATTGCGGGGACAGTTACTTATTTTGGCCCCGCTGGTTCGGGTATGCGCTTTAAATTAATTCTAAACTCTATTCAGGCTTTACACCTTCTGGCTTTTGGTGAAGCCATGAAACTGGCTAAAAAAATGAAACTTAATTTAAAGACTGTCGGCAATTCTTTTTCCCAAGATCGACCCGGAGGGGCGATTACCGTCATGGCCTGGCGTGACTACCAAAAAACACCAAAACCAATCAACTTTGCGGTCGAGTGGATCACCAAGGATCTGACTTACGCCAAACAAATGTCTGGAAAACTGTCCTTACCGCTGCTTAACCACGCTCTGAAAAAATATCGCCTGGCAATGAAAAAGGGTTTGTCCCAGCGCGACTGGACCGAGGTAAACAAAATTTAGTGCACCCGGAGGGAATCGAACCCCCAGTCCCTTCGTCCGAAGCGAAGTGCTCTATCCGTTGAGCCACGGGTGCTTAGGCGTAATTATAGCAAAGCTCCTGTGCTATAATCCC
>Ga0209541_10014132_pt1 | contig 12085 bp, 13 predicted proteins | sample RifCSPlowO2_01_FD_184027 | JGI IMG/M metagenome (GOLD analysis project Ga0209541, IMG submission 184027) | Groundwater microbial communities from Rifle, Colorado - Rifle CSP2_plank lowO2_0.1 (SPAdes) (version 2) | ecosystem: Environmental > Aquatic > Deep subsurface > Groundwater | place...
GTGGACAAATCCCGTTCTAACATTAAATTCTTTACCGAATCCTGAGTTTTTCATATTTTTTTGGTTTTAAATTGTTAAAAAACTAATTGGTTAATTATCACGACACAAAAATATGAATAAAAAATTAGATAGCAAGACATTTTTGACAAATTTATCAACAATTAACAGAAAGTTATTAACAACATTACATAGACAAATAAAAAACTGCCGCTAACAAGGGCTTTAATGCAAGCGGGGTGACGAATGTATTTTTAGTTTGCGCTTTTTAGTTAATTTTATTTTGTGAGACAGAGACGAGGTTTTTATTCCCGCCTGCATAAAGCCCGAGCGTTTTGACTTTGAGAAACTTTTGTTTTTTTATTGATAATAAAGGCAAGACGCGAGCAGAAACGTTAGCAGGAATTTCAGAAACCTTTATAAACAAGTGTTATAATATTATAACATATGTTAGGAAAAAATAACAATTATAAAGTTTTAAAAATATTTTTAGATTCTCCGATTGAAAATTTCAGATTAAGAGAAATAGCAAGATTCTCTGGAATCTCTCCTCCATCAGTTATGAATTACCTTGCAGAATTTATAAAAGAAGGATTAATCAAGAAAAATGTTAAAAATGAAATTCCTTTTTATAGCGCAGTTAGAGATAGTCCTAATTTTATTTTATACAAAAAATTGAGCATACTTTTTGAATTAAATAATTCCAGATTAGTGGAATATTTGTGGGAAAAATTATCCCCCGAAGTAATAATTCTTTATGGAAGTTTTGCAAAAGGAGAATCTATTGAAAATTCTGATATTGATTTATTTATTTTAGGAGAAGAAAAATTTCTTGATTTAAACAAGTTTGAAAAAAGATTAAACAAAAATATCCATCTTTTTTTTAAAAAGTCTTTTAAAGAACTTGCTCTTGAGATAAGAAATAATATTTTGAATGGAATAATCTTAAAAGGATATATAAAAGCATTTTAAAATGATAATCAAAACCATGCCGGACAAGGAAAAAGTAAAATCAATTTTAAATTTATCTAATGAAAGGGAGAAGTTTGTTCATTCAATTGACCATGAAAAATTTTCTACAAATGCAGCCGAAAACTATTATGAAATTATAAAGGAACTTGCAAGCGCATTGCTTTTATCAAATGGTTTAAAATCTGTCGGAGAATATGCGCACAAAGATTTAATTGATTATTTAATTAACTATAAAGAATTTTCGGAGCAAGAAATTATTTTTATTAATGATTTGAGAATTAAAAGAAACAATAGTTCTTACGAAGGAAAGAAAATTGAACCAGTTTATTTAATTAATAATAAAAAGAAAATTTTAGAAATTATAGAGAAATTAAAAGCAACAATTAAAAAGGGATTATAAAATGTTAACAACAAAACAAATCAGCGAAATTAAAGAACATCTAAATAATGCTCAAAATCCTTTATTCTTTTTTGATAATGATCCTGACGGATTATGCAGTTTTATTTTATTGCAAAGATATATTAAAAGAGGCAAAGGATTTCCAGTAAAATCAGCTCCTTTGGATAAAAGTTATTTTAGAAAAATTAATGAATTTAATCCAGATTATATTTTTATTTTAGACATTCCAACGGTTTCAGAAGAATTTTGGGAAGAAATTAAAAAAATTAATCTGCCGATTGTCTGGATTGACCATCATAATACAGAAAAAAATAAGGTTCCGGATTTTGTTAACTATTATAACCCTCTTCTTGGAAAGGATTTTCCGAGTTCAACTACTTATTTATGCTATGAAGTAGCCAAAAAAAAAGATGATTTGTGGCTTGCGATTGTTGGAAGCGTTTCTGATAATTTTGTCCCGGAAGTTTATGAAGAATTTAAAAAACTTTATCCTGATTTGTTTATTGATTCAACAAATGCGTTTGAAATTTTATATAACTCCAGGATAGGAGTTGTTGCGCATCTATTAAACTGCGGTTTAAAAGATAAAACTACCTATGTTGTTAAAATGATTAAATTTTTAATGAAAGTTAAGAGTCCGTATGAAATCTTGGAAAAAACTTCTGAAAATCGGGAGATGCACGAGAAATATCAGATAATTAATAAAAAGCTTAAAAAATTTTTAGGGGAGGCGCAAGAGCAGGCAAAGAGTTCCGATAAATTAATTTTTTTTGAATATGGCGGAGATACAAGCATGAGCGCAGAAATTTCCAATAGTTTAAAATATCTTTTTCCTGGAAAAATAATCTTTGTTGTATACGCTTCTGAATCCAACTCATTTGCAAATATTTCAGGACGTGGTGAAAATGTAAAAGATATATTAGATAGAGTTTTACAGCAGGGAAATTTTGAAAATGCTAGAGGAGGAGGACACGAAAATGCAGTTGGCGCAAAAATTATGAAAAGAGATTTACCCAAATTTAAAGAATTAACCCAAGAAATTACAGGGGAAATTTAGCGGAATAAAAAATTCTTATTTTTTTCCTTTTACTACTATTAGTTAAAGAATTAGTTATAGAAAAATATAAAAAGAGAAAGATGTTATAAAAGATATGGAAAGTAGACTAACCCATACAGCAGAGAAATGTATAGTTAATTTAGTTTACATTTCAATTAAAAAACTTTCAATTTAATTCAGCTTTTTGATCTGAGTTAAGTTGAAGAGGATAGTTCTGATTCAGATTGAGGAGAGATTAGTTGGGGTTAGCTAAAAAATGAAAAACCTAAAAGGAACAGAAAAACTAAAAATGGAACAAGAAATTGTGGAGAGAGAATTGGGGGCTCTTTATGAGTTTACTATAAAGCTTGAAGAAGAGCTTAATTCAATTGTTGTTTACCACTAAAAAAATGAGAAAAGAAATTTCTGTACTCGATAGTATGTCTTATCTCTAATTTATTAATTTAATCTTTCTTTAATGTTAAAAAGGATAAATTTAATGGCGAGCGATAAATTAATTGAAGAAGCTAAAAAAAAATTATGAGATAACTGGGAAAAAAGAGAGTATTTTTAGAATAGAACATAAAAATCAAAATAAAGAGATTCCTTTTTTAGGACGAGTAATTTATGGAGATATGGATGCTTACGAAAAAAAATTTTATTTGAAAGAGGATTAATTTTCTGATAATTTTGATTCATAATTGGTAGTTTGTTCAAAAACCATCCCTTTATCTACTCTACCTGCTTTGTAGGTTTTTTTAAATTCAGAGATGAATTCTGGGACAAACCCTTCCATTATTCTTTTCTTCTTTCCTTCAACAGTTATTGCATAAAGATTTCCCTCTACTTCTACTGAACCAAAATAATTTCCATTCTTTTTAACTTCATTAAGATTTTTCACTTTATCAAAACAAATTCTATATTCTAAAGTTTTATTTAACTCCATATTTGAAAAAGACAGAAACAATTTTTAAGCTTTTAGGTATTGGACAACAACAGACAAATAAAAAACTGCTGTTAACAAGGGCTTGTTGCAATGGCTGGTGATGAATAATTTTTTTGGTTCGTGTGCTGTTATTATTTTTGCAGCGAGGACAGAGACGTGCATTTAATACGCCACTGACAGCAAGCCCCAAAACGTTGGGCGCAATTTTTAGGACAAATTTTACAGAGAGAAAAATAAAATTAATAACTTCTTGCAAAATAAATTTTAGTTTTAGCGGGTTTTCCGCAAGAAAAACATTTTCCTAAGATTTTTTTTGAATCTAAAGGAATGCATCTTGAAGAAGCTCCTGTTTTTTCTTTTATATTGTTTTCGCAGGAAGTTTCATTGCAAAATTCTGTCTTGATTATTTTTTTGTTTTTTATTCCATTTGAAAATTCATTCCAGTTTTTTGCTTCGATAATATTTGATTCTAAAAATTTCTTTGCGTTTTCAAAAAGCTCGTTTTGGATTTCATCAAGAATTTTTGGGATTTTTGTTTTTATTTCTTTAATTTTTAATTGAGATTTTTCTCCAGTGTTTCTTTTTACGATTGTTACTGAGTTTTTTTCTAAATCTTTTGGACCAATTTCAATTCTTAATGGAATTCCTTTAAGCTCCCATTCTGAAAACTTCCATCCAGGAGAATAATCTTCTCTATCATCTAAAATCACAGCAAATTCTTTGAGTTGTTCTTTAATTTTTTTTGCTTGTTTTAGTATTTCAGTTTTTGCTTTTTCAAAAATAATTGGAACGATTACAATTTTGTTTTTTGCTATTTTTGGCGGCAAGATTAATCCTTTATTATCTGAATGAGTCATCACTGAAGCTCCAATAAGTCTCGTTGAAATGCCCCATGAATTTTGCCAGGGAAAATGTTTTTTTTCATCTTTTCCTACGAATTCTATATTAAATGCTTTTGCAAATCCCTGGCCTAAATTGTGAGAAGTTCCGCACTGCAAAGCTTTTCCGTCCGGCATAAATGCTTCAATTGCCAAAGTGTATTTTGCTCCTGCAAATTTTTCTTTTTCTGTTTTTTTCCCAATTAAAACTGGCAAAGCTAAAAGTTCTTCGCAGAGTTTTTTGTATAGTTGAATATATTGCAAAGTTTCTTTATCACATTCTTTTTCTGTTTCATAAACACAATGTCCTTCCTGCCATAAAAATTCCCTTGATCTTAATAATAATTTTGTTGTTTCTGTTTCCCATCTTACGACATTTGCCCACTGATTTATCCTTAGCGGGAGGTCTTTATAAGAGCGAATCCATTTTGAGTAGGAATCATAAATAATTGTTTCTGATGTCGGACGAATTGCTAATCTTTCTCCAGGCGCAGTGAGTTTGGAATCTATCCAGGCAACTTCCGGCTGGAAACCTTTTGCATGTTCAGATTCTTTTTTAAAAAATGATTCTGGAATAAATAATGGAAAGTAAGCATTTTCGCAGTTTGTTTTTTCTATAATATTTTTGTTAAAATATTCTTGTATTTTTTCCCAGATAAAATATCCCCGAGGACGAATTATCATTGTGCCTTTGACTGGCGAAAATTCTGCAAGCTCCGATTTAAGACAAACTTCTTCATACCATTTTGCAGTATCTTCTTCTTTTTTTGCTGTTAGACCTTCTTTTGATTTTTTTTCCATTAATAATTAAATAAAATGAGATTTATTAATTTAAGGTTTTTGATGTTCTGTTAGAAATTATTTTAATTTAAGTTTTGATTTTTTTAAACTCCCACTAAATTTCAATTTCGCTTCGCTCAATTGGAAAACCCGCCCTTAAATTTTTTTGTGGCTTTCCAAATTTTAGTAAAAAATCAAAACTTCAGACAAAATCAAAAAATATCAAAAAATTACCCTAAAATCTCCAATCCTAATTTTTCCTGCGAAATTACATTTACAGCGTCTTTAATATAATTTGATTCAAGCGCAAATCCCAAACTTTCTCCTGAACCGATTTTAAAATTATTTATTCCGATTACTTTTCCAATTTTATTTATCAATGGTCCTCCTGAATTTCCGGGGTTTAGCGCAGCGTCGGTTTGAACATATGCTTCTAACTCATTTATTCCCGGTCGGTGTATTCCAGATACAATTCCTTCTGTCACAGAAAATTGCAGACCAAGAGGGTTTCCGATTGCAATTACTCTTTCTCCGACTTGGGTTTCATTCGAATTACCAAGTTCTAAAAAATTATATTCTCCTTCTATCTTTAGTCAAGCAACATCCATATTAGTATTAGATCCAATAAATTCTGTGGGGATTTTATCTTTTTCATAATTTGTTGATTCAATTGTTTTTCCTTCGGATAATAAATGCGCATTTGTCACAATATATCCGTCGTTAGTAATTATGAATCCTGTTCCCTGTCCGACATCTGTTTTTATTGTTACAATTGATTTTACAGAATTTTCTATCACGCCGGAAAAATCTTCTCCAGTAGACGCTTTCAGCAAATTAAATTCTTCTCTAATTGCTTCGATATCCGTCAAGTTTTCTTTTGTTTGTTTTACTTCTTCTTTTATCAACAAAAGATTTTCTGTTAATTCATTTAATTTATTTTGAGTGTCTGCCTGTAATTTATTAATTTCATTTGTGAATTTATTATAATCTGAAGTTTGCTTGACGGCCAGTCCACTTATTAGAATAATTGAGACAACCATATAAATAACCACTACGGCACTTATTCCTCCGATCATCCATTTGTGATGTTTTTTTAAGACAATGCGGTGACCTGCCTCTTCTTGAGCTTTCATGTTTCTTAAAGAAAACTAAACTATAAAAAGGTTTTTTATTTTTAATATACGGAGCCCATAGTTTAACGGACAGAATAACAGGTTTCGGTGAGGAAGTTTGCGAGAGTAACTTTGGTTTTTATCGCGAGCGAGCTTCGGAATACCCTGTAGATGGGGGTTCGATTCCTCCTGGGCTCATAAAAATTAAAATAAAAAATTAATCGAACCCTTGGGTTTCGTTTGACCACGCCTGGGTGAGCGAGGCCTGAATCTCGAAGAGATATTCAGAGCCCGATTCCTCCTGGGCTCATAAAAAAGATGGACACAAAAAATAAAACTTTTCTTGCAGGAATATCTATTTTAATTGGAACTGCGATTGGCGCAGGAGTTTTGGGAATTCCATATGTCGTTGCTAAATCTGGATTTTTAATAGGCGCAATTCATATACTCTTAATCGGAGCAATAATTCTTTTAGCTAATCTTTATCTTGGAGAAATTGTTCTCAGAACAAAAGGAAAACATCAATTGGGGGGCTATGCTAGAAAATATTTAGGCAAAACGGGAAGTTTTTTTATGAGTTTTGCAATTATTTTTTCTGTTTATTCTGCAATTATCGCATATCTTGTTGGAATAAGCGGGAGCTTTAGTTTTTTATTCTTTGGAAATTTTAATTATGCGATTTTAATAGGAATTCTATTTGGGGTGTTTATGTCTTATCTGTTATGGAGGGGGCTCAAAGCTCTGAAAACTTTTGAAAAATTCGGAGTCAGCGCAATATTTCTTTTGTTTATTTTAATAATAATTTTTTTCTTAAAGAAAATTTCTTTTGCAAATTTAACTGCAATAAACACTAATTTTTTATTTTTGCCTTTTGGAGTTGTTTTATTTGCCTTGCTTTCTTTTTTTGCGCTTCCTGAAATAAATTTTGTTTTAAAAAAAGATAAAATTTTAATGAAAAAAATTTTAGTTTTTGGAACTTTGATTACTATTCTTTTTTATGTTTTATTTGCTTTTGTTGTTGTAGGATTTAATGGCGTTGAAACCCCCGAGATTGCCACTGTTGCTCTTGGGCCAATTTTTATTATGCTTGGAATTTTTACCATGTTTACTTCATATCTTGCTTTAGGCAATGCTTTACGGGACCATTTAATTTATGATTTCAAATTCAAAAGAATAAGTTCCTGGATTTTATCTTCTTTAATTCCCATTTTTCTTTTTTTATTAGTAAAAATATCAAAATATTTTACTTTTACAAAAATACTTTCAATAGGCGGGGCTGTTTCGGGAGGGATTATTGCTATTTTGATTTTTCTTATGAGCAAAAAAGCCAAGGAAAAAAAAGAGAGAAAGCCGGAATATTCAATTTATATTAATTGGTTTATTATAATTCTATTGAGCTTGATTTTTGCTGCGGGAATTGTGAGGGAGATTTTGGTTGCGGTTAGATAAGTTTATTTTTTATAAATTACTCTTTGAATAAAAAGAATCATCCAGAGAGTTCCAGTTATGAAAGTTGTAATAGAAGAAAAGAATAAATCTAAAGTAAGATAGGAAATAGCTAAAACATATAATGCTAAAAAAGTTATCAAAGAAGTTTGTAAAACGATTGCCTGCTTTTTTGTTTTGAAACCCTTATAAACTTGAGGAATTAATGCATAAGAAAACATCACTGCTACAATAGTTATGATTATGTCTTGCCATGCCATTTTATTATGTTACAAAAGTTTTTATATCTTTTAAAGCTTCCTTCATTATGGAAAAATCTCATGCAAACCCCGGCGATTTAGTTGAAATTCATTTAACTAAAATTATTTATGAAGGAGTTTTGCTTGAAAGCCCTGAAACAGGAATTATTCTTTTAAAATTAGGAACTGGATATAATATTGGTTTTAATAAAAAAGATGTTTTGGAAATTAAAGTTTTGAAAAAATTTAGGGAAGAAAAAAAAGAAATTGCTGAAATAAAAAAAGATTCTCAAAAACCAAATATTGCGATGGTTATTACCGGTGGAACTATTGCTTCAAAATATGATTCTAGAACTGGCGGGGTTCATCCTTTAACAAATCCTGAGGAATTATTCAAATATTATCCAGAACTATTTGAAAAAGTAAATGTTGCAAGAGTTGAAGTTCCATTTATGAAAACGTCTGAAAGTATGAATTTTTCTGATTGGAAAAAAATTGCAAAAATTGTTTTAGAGCTGGTTAATGATCAAAATATTCGGGGTGTAATAGTAACTCATGGAACTGATACTCTTCATTATACCTCTGCCGCTCTTTCGTTTTTTTTAAAAAATTTAAATAAGCCAGTTGTTTTAACTTATTCTCAGAGAAGCATTGATAGGGCTTCTAGCGACGCTAATTTAAATTTAAAATGCGCCGCTTTAGCTGCAATTTCGGATATTGCGGAAGTTATGCTTGTTGGTCATGGTTCAACTAATGATGATTTTTGTTATGCAATGCCTGGAACAAAAGTTAGAAAATTTCATTCTTCAAGACGAGATGCATTTAAAGTTGTGAATTCCGAACCATTTGCAAAAATTTATTCAGCACCGCTGGGTGTACCTCCAAACTTGGAATCGGGAGGCAACAGAATTGAAATTTTAAGTGACTATAATAAAAGAAATAATAAAAAAGTTGAACTTGATTTAAAATTTGACAATGAAATTGCTTTAGTAAAATTTTATCCCGGGCAATCTCCAGATATCTTGGATTATTATCTTAAAAAAAAATATAAGGGACTTATCATTGAAGCAACAGGACTTGGACATGTTGCAGTTAATTCTGAATCTGAATATGGCTGGGATTTAAAATTAAAAGAGATTGTTGAAAAAGGAATTGCAATCTGCATAACTTCTCAATGCATTTTTGGGAGAGTTAATCCTTATGTTTATTCCAATCTTAGAAAGTTGAGTAATTTTGGAGCAATTTTCCTTGAAGATATGCTCGCTGAGACTGCTTTTGTTAAACTTGGCTGGGTTTTGGGACATCCCGAATGGAATGTTAAGGAAAAAATGCTGGAGAATATTTCCGGCGAGTTGAATAATCGGTTGAAAGAATAAAATTTTATTTTTTCTTAGTTATCATTTAAAAGTTACAAATTAGAAAGCTTTATAAATTCCTGAAGATTGGGAAATTTATGAAAAATTATGGCTTAAAACCTCACAAATTAGGAGATAAAATTGTTTTAGATGGAATCGATGCTATAAATAAATTGCAGCATGAAACTGGACTGCCTGGATTTATATCTGGCGGGATGGCTGTTAGCAGTTATTTACCTATAGAGAATCATAGAGAAACAGTTGATTTAGATTATACTTTATTTTTTAACGGAGGTGTTATAGACTATAAAAAAATTACTGAACATTTAACAAGAACTTTAATTGAAAAGGATTATTCTATAGAGTATAGAAAAAAAGGCACAACTCATGACTATCTGGTTAAACGTCATGAAGATTCTTTACTTATTCAGCATCCAAGAAAGTCTTCTAATCATTTTATAAAAAATAAAAAAAGTCTTGAAAGAGAAATATGTAATCGTAGAATAATTTCTGATAAGGATATTTCTTATGCAGTTTTAAGTCCAGAGGATTTAGTATTGCACAAATTAAATCGAGTTTTAAAATTTCATACGGAATATAATGTTGCTTTTCCTAAAAATATTTCTCAAGAAGATTTTAAGAAACAGATAGAATCGTTTAAAGAGGAGGTTCTGAATTTAAAAGATTCAGTATATCCAAGAATGGTTGCTAAACTTAGACTTTTTTATGATATTTTTGATATTAAATCTTTAGGCAAGAGCATTGGTTTAAATAAAAATTATTTTGAAGAAGCCTTGAAAGATTGGTCTTGTCCAGATACAATGGCAAATAATTTTATAAATACTTTAGATAAATATGAGATTAGATTAGATTAACGGTTTGTCATAAATTTTTTTAAATTTGGGTTTTTAAAATTCCCACTCAAACCCAAACTTCGTCTGAGACCCTACTCGCACCCTCGCTCGCGATTAATATTTGATTAATAGTTTAAGTTTGTCTCGCGAAAATGCTCGCCCTTTAATTTTTTTGTGGTTTTCAAAAGTTTAGTAAAAACCCAAAACTCTTGACAAAGCTAAATTAATAAACCTTTTTTATTTCTTTATTTTATGGCTGAAGATACCTTGAATTATGAAAAATTAAAATTTAAATCTGGTTTGGAAATTCATCAGCAAATTGATACAAAAAAACTTTTTTGTGATTGTCCTTCTGTTTTGAGAAATGATGAACCGGATTTAATTGCAACCAGAAAACTTCATGCGGTTGCCGGAGAAAAAGGGGAAGTTGATGTTGCTGCGCAGTATCAGGCGGCTTTGAAAAAAGAATTTATTTATGAATTTTATAAAGATAATAATTGTTTGGTTGAGCTAGATGAAGAGCCGCCGCATATTATTAATCAAGAAGCTTTGAAAATTGCTTTGCAAGTTGCGTTTTTATTGAACTGCAAAATTATTCCTTTAACACAGATTATGAGAAAAACTGTTATTGACGGCTCAAATACTTCTGGATTTCAAAGAACTGTTTTAATTGCTCGTGATGGTTTTATTGAAACAAGTTACGGCAAAGTTGGAATTGATACTATTTGCTTGGAGGAAGATTCTGCAAGAAAAATCAGCGAGGATAACAAAAAAATAATTTACAGATTAGACCGACTTGGAATTCCTTTAATAGAAATTGCAACTGCTCCAGATATAAAAAATCCTATGCAGGCAAAAGAAACTGCTTTGCTTATTGGCGAGATTTTGAGAAGCTGTAAGGTTAAGCGGGGAATTGGAACAATCAGACAGGATGTTAATTTATCTATTCGTGGCGAAAATCGTGTTGAATTAAAAGGAGTTCAGGATATGAAAATTTTTGTGAAAATTATTGAGAGTGAAGTTTTAAGACAAAAAAAACTTTCTGATGCCGGAAAACCGACAAGTTCAGAGGTTAGGAATGCTTTACCAACAGGTCTAACTGAATTTATCCGTCCAATGCCCGGTGCAGACAGAATGTATCCCGAAACAGATTTATTTTTGCTAAAAATTTCAAGAGAGTTTATCAACGAAATTAAAAAAGAGCTTCCTAAATTAAAATCAGAAATTGAAGGAGAATTAAATAAAACTGGATTAAGCCAGGAAATGATTAAATTATTATTAAATCAAAATAAAGTTGATGAGTTTAAGAATTTGTTGAAAATTTATGAAAATCCAAATTTTATTGCAAAAATGATTTTACTTTTTCCAAAAGAAATTTCAGCTAAGACAGAAAAATCTCTGGAAAATATTGAGAAAATTTTTGAAGAAATTTATGGAGATATTTTAATTGCTTTGAATAAAAAGAAAATTTCTGAATCAGATGTTAAGGAAATTTTAACTAAATTTGCAAAAGGCGAGAATTTTGAGAATGCAATTAAAATTGAAAAAACAGATTCAGGAGAAATTGAAGAAAAAATTATGAAATTAATTAGAGAGAAACCGGGTTTAAGCGAGAATGCTTATATGGGATTAGTAATGACTGAAATGAAAGGAAAGATTGACGGAAAAACTGCGAAGGATATTATTAAAAAATTTGTGAAGTAAAAAATACCAAAGAATTTGTTTTAATTATCTCTAAAAAATTATTTTTTTAATAAAGTTTTAAAAATAAAAAATTCTAAAAATATAGAAATGTTTAAAAATTAATAAATTAAATTAAATTAATGGTTGTTCCAAATAAATTATTTTTGACTAAAGGAGTTGGGAGAGACAAAGAAAGACTTGCAAGCTTTGAACTTGCTTTAAGAGATGCAGGAATTGAAAAATACAATCTTGTTACTGTATCAAGCATTTTTCCTCCAAATTGCAAAATAATTTCTAAAGAAGAAGGATTAAAATATTTTGAGCCGGGAGAAATTGTTTATTGTGTTATGGCGAGGGTTGAAAATAATGAATATAATCGATTGAGTG
>Ga0209541_10014133_pt1 | contig 12083 bp, 12 predicted proteins | sample RifCSPlowO2_01_FD_184027 | JGI IMG/M metagenome (GOLD analysis project Ga0209541, IMG submission 184027) | Groundwater microbial communities from Rifle, Colorado - Rifle CSP2_plank lowO2_0.1 (SPAdes) (version 2) | ecosystem: Environmental > Aquatic > Deep subsurface > Groundwater | place...
GCTGGCGCGACCTGAAAGGGTACACGTTCCATACGTTCCCGGTCACCGAAAAGAATATCCTCGTGGGGCTGATGACCCGGAACGATTTCGATTTTGCTTCCGATAAGGACCGACCGGTGCGCGACGTGATGACTCCTCTCCGAGAACTGATGACTGCGCCGTCCGGCACGTCCATCAAAGAAGCATACGTGAAGATGCAGAAGGGTAAGAAGAAAGTTTTGCCGCTTACGACGAAAGGAGGGAAGCTCGCGGGCATGTATGTGTTCTCGGACCTGGAGCGTATCCTTGCCGGAAATTCCTCGTCGAATACCGACAAAGCCGGCAACCTGCGCGTCGCCGCAGCTATCGGCGTCGGCGAGATGGCGCTCGAGCGCGCGAAGCTACTCTCCGAGAGCCGGTGTGATGTGTTCGTCATCGATACCGCCCACGGCGACAGCGAGAACGTCTTTCAGACCATTAAGAAGGTGAAAGCGCGCTATTCGCGCATCGATATTGTCGCGGGCAACGTCTCGCGGGGAGAATCCGCGAAGCGGCTCGCAAAAGCGGGCGCCGACGGCGTGTTGGTCGGGCAGGGACCCGGCTCCATCTGCACGACGCGCATCATAAGCGGCATCGGCACGCCCCAGGTAAGCGCGGTCTACGACTGTGCGAAAGCGCTTCGCGGCTCTGGCGTTCCGGTTTGCGCCGACGGCGGTATCAGCAATTCCGGCGATATGGTGGTGGCGCTCGGCGTGGGAGCGGAGAGCGTCATGCTCGGGCGATTGCTTGCCGGAAGCCTGGAAGCGCCGGGTGAGACGAGGATCGTCCAAGGGATGAAAGTGAAGGATTACCGCGGCATGGGCTCTATCGGCGCCATGCGCGAGAACATCGCGTCGCGCGAGCGGTATCGACAGGGAACAACACCGCTCAACAAGCTGGTGCCGGAGGGCGTCGAAGCGCTGGTGCCATTCTCCGGCTCTGTTTCCGAATCACTCGATCAATACGTTGGAGGTATCCGCTCCGGCATGGGCTACATTGGCGCGCACAACATCGGCGAACTCCGGCGTAAAGCGGAGATATTCCGCATCACGCCAGCTGGTCTTAAGGAATCCCATCCGCACGACCTTCTCTACGTCGAAGACGCTCCCAATTACCGCCGGAAGGAATCATAACCATCGTGTAAGCCCGTCTTTTTTGCGCGCCTCCGCCTTTTTATGAAAACAGCACTCCTCTCCGTGTACCACAAGAAAGGGATCGTCGATTTCGCACGCACGCTCACGGAGCGTGGCTGGGGCCTTATGGCTTCCGGCGGCACCGCTAAAGAGCTTGCCGCAGCAGGTCTTTCCGTCCGCGATGTCGGCTCGATCGTGGGAGAACCGATTCTCGGACATCGCGTTGTGACGCTCTCGCGCGAGATTCACGCGGGACTGTTGGCACGGGAATTGCCCGAAGACGAGGAGGAACTGAAAAAACTCGGTCTTCCGCGCATCGACCTTGTCTGCGTCGACCTCTATCCGCTTCAAGAAGCGATTTCAAAAGAGGGAAACACTCGTTTATCGGTCATCGATATGACGGATGTCGGAGGTCCCACCATGCTGCACTCTGCAGCAAAAGGCGAGCGGCTGGTCGTATCGGATCCGGCGGATCGCATGCGCGTCATCGAATGGCTCGACGAGGGCATGCCGGAGAGGGAGGCGTTCATCGATTATCTCGACGCCAAGGCGGATGCAGTGGTAGCCGAGTACTGCCTTACCGCCAGCCGCTACCGGAGCGCGGGGAAATTCGACGGGCTCGTGGGAGAGCTTGCGCGCGCCTGCAAGTACGGGGAGAACGCATGGCAGACCCCGGCGGGACTTTTCAAGAGCGGAGGCGGTGATCCGCTCGCGCTTTCCAATTTCACCGTGATCGCGGGAAGCGACCCAAGCTACAACAATTTCGCCGACATCGACCGGCTACTGCAGACGGCAACCCACATCGCGGCGGCGCTCGACGTGAATACAGGGAACGTGCCACTTGTCGCGGTCGGCGCCAAGCACGGGAACGCCTGCGGCGCTTCCGTCGGAGCGTCTCCCAAAGAAGTCATCGAGAAAATGGTTTCGGGCGATGCGCGAGCGATTTTCGGCGGGCTCGTTCTGCTTTCTTTTCCTGTCGATAAGGATGCGGCGGAAACGATCCTCCGCTCGCATATGGCGTCCGGCGGCAAGAGACTTCTCGACGGCGTGATCGCGCCGTCATTCAGCGAAGAGGCAATCGATATGCTTGCCCGCAAGGAAGGGAAGTGCCGGCTGATCGGCAACCCCGCGCTCGGACAGCTCACAGCACAGAGCCTCAACACCGAAATGAGGTTCCGGCAGGTGCGCGGCGGATTCCTGCGCCAGCCAAACTATACCTACATCCTCGATATGAAAGATGCGCGCATCGAAAAAGAGGGGACGCTCGCAAAGGAAGACGAGCAGGATCTCCTCCTCGCTTGGGCGATCGGCTCAACCAGTAACAGCAACACCGTGACCTTGGTGAGGGGCGGACAGCTTATCGGCAACGGGGTAGGGCAGCAGGATCGGGTGGGCTGCTGCGAATTGGCTATCAAGCGCGCCCGCGACGCGGGTCATGAAACAGCCGGCGCGGTCGCTTACAGCGACAGCTTCTTCCCGTTCCCTGACGGTCCGGAAGTGCTCGCCAAAGCCGGTATCAAAGCGATCCTCGCATCGAGCGGCTCGGTCAAAGACGGCGAAGTGAAAGAGACGTGCAGGAAACTCGGTGTCGCTCTCGTCCTTATTCCGGACGCCGTTGGTCGCGGCTTCTTCGGCCACTGATTTTCAGGAGAAAACTTTCGAATCGTGACTTTTTATGCCATGATTGTATAATTATGGCAACTATATGACCGAACAGATCCCAACGTCAGAGCGCATGAAGCCGTATTCTCTGGTGCGGCTCCATATCCTACGCCATGCCGAGAAGGCGGGAGCCAACAACACACCGGCGGAAGCGGATCTCCGAATGCCGCTTACGCCTGAAGGAAAAAGGCAGGCTATCGAGGTGGGAAAAGAAAAGGGTATGCGGCGGCCGCTGGCTTCTGGTGGTCCCAGTCTCCGTGCTCACGAAACTGCGCTTTTTGCGGCTGCTGCTCATAATCCAAACGTGAAAGGTACGGAAACCTTCGATGAACTTTTGCAAACACTTGATGAAGACGGGCTCCCGTATGAATCACGAAGCTGGACCAACAAGCATCTTGATTTTCCCTTTAAGAAGGGAACCACATATCACCAAATGTTGGACGATGCATATGAAAAGGGAATCTACCTAAAAACGCTAGTCAAACTTGATGATGAGGCTAAAGCTACGGGCGAGAGGGGAGGATCGACATACGCGCTTCAGGCACGCAATATTGCACAAATCATTGAACGCTATACCCGCATTGCCACCAAAATCAAAGAGCGTGAGGATACAAAGGAACCGTTGGAGCGTTTTTTAGGTACACACGGGGCAACCGGAGAGTCCTTTCTTCTTGAAGTACTTCTTCGAACCAAAGGGAAGGAAGAACGCGATAAATTTCTTGAATCGTATCCAAATGGATTTGATTACGCGGAGGGATTCGATGCAGAAATTCTCTCCAATGGAACCATTCATCTTTCTCTCCCCGAAAAGGAGGGGAAGCGCGGTTTCGATGTAGTGATTTCCTCTCAGATAGTGGGCGATATCGTTCGCGAACTGCCTTCTGCAAGAGTATGAAATTCGTCAATCTCGGTACCCGGAACAAAGGGCTGTTTTGGGAGTATCTTGCCGCCCACTCGTTCATAACCATGCGGATTCCCGGCTCTGCTTTTACGATCCCCTCAACGCTGTCCGTAGGAGAGGGCTTGGCGAATAAGCATTGCCACGATCCAGCCGTCATCGACGCATACTGCAAGGATTTGTTCTGGAAGGAGCTTGATAATGGAGTCTACACGTCCGGTTTTTTTCAAGATATTGAAGCCTTGTATCGGAGCAACATGCAAAAGCTGGAGGAACAGTTGCACGGGAAAGATCTGGGCACGGCCTCAAATGAAGAGCTGGCACAATGGTGCACGGACGCGGTCCATCTCACGAGCTCGTGTTACCTTCCCATGCTCCAAGCCCTCTTTACTCTGCATCTCGAGAAGCAGTTCACCACGGCGCTTCTTAATGTATTGAGCAGGGAGGAACAGAAAGATCCGGTATTCATCAATCAAACGAAAGCTACGCTCTTAACCACACCGCGGCAGAGCTTTGCGGACGTGGAAGAAAATACGCTCTACGAATTGGAGAAGAGATATTGGGAGTACTACACCTCGTATTCAAAAGAAAATCTCAACGCTTTCTTGAAAAAAGAAGAGGTTGTATTTGAAAAAATTGCCTCTGATTTTGGATGGTTCCACATGGAGTACATGCAGAGACCGCTCACCAAGGAGCAGTATGAAAACGAATTTGAAAAGCGTCTTATAGGCGGTCCAGTTGAAAAATTATCGCCGCTCGCCGCAAAGGAAGAACTTCGCCAAACGCAGCAAGAATTCTTCGCGAAGCATCCGGATGTAAAATTCAAAAAACTGACCGAAGCATTGCAAGGCTTTGCGTTCATTCTTGACGACAGCAAGGTGGTGGCGATCCGCGGGAATTTTGTCATGATGCCGCTTCTCACTGAAGCGGCAAAGCGGCTTGGCATCACGTGGGACGACATTCTGCTTCCTGCACTTCCGGAAATCGTAGGGCATTTGCAAAAAGGAGAGTGTATCTCAAAGGAAAGGATACATACGTTGCGGAAACACCGAGCGTTGCTTCTTTTTGGTGGAGAAATAACGACCTATGCGGGTGAAGAGGCCGTAGAGGTCGCAACGAGATACCTGCTTGAAGAAGAGACGGACGACAGGGAAGTGAAGGGAACCATTGCCTTTCCTGGCATTGTGCGCGGAAAAGTCGTCATTATCAATTCGATACTCGACCGCAATAAATTTAAGCCCGGCGATATCATGGTCACCCATGATGGAAGTGCAGAACTCACAGTGTTCCTCAAGCAAGCTGGTGCTATTGTCACCAATGAAGGCGGCATGATCTGCCATGCAGCAATCGTCGCACGGGAAGTAAAAACACCCTGTATCGTAGGAACCAAGAACGCCACGAAAGTGCTTCAGGAAGGGGATATGGTAGAAGTAGACGCCACGAAAGGAGTGGTATCGAAGTTACAATGAAGAAGGTCATATTCAAAAAAGGATATACCCGCGATAACGGCCTCATAATTCAGGAGGCGTGGGGAATTGGATTTTCTGCCGATTTTTCTGGGCAGCCGAATCCTTTTCTGCCGCCGCAAATCAACGTCGTTCAGGACGGAGCTGTAGATATCTGGGAGAGTGCAAAATCTCTTAATTGGTTCCAAGAGAGATTACGAGAAAAACTGCTTGAGCAACCGAACTTTTTTCATGCGGCAATGGAAGCATATCTCCCCATCGCTTTTCGCGTTAAGGAATATCGAGGGAAAGATCGTTTTGAGTCACGTGATAGGCTCGGAGAATTTATTCGTCTCCTTCGTGAAGGAACGCGCGGCTTCTTGTGCTTCTATTACGCGGCGATGGATGACAAGACACCGGAGCTTGTCCGCACGAGAGCTTTGGAAATACGGGATGCGGATTCTTTCTATGACGATGCGGATCGGCTCATAAAAGCTACTGTTGAATTCCTCTATCCCCACACAAAAGGATTGACGATCTCTCTTGTCGCCGATGAAGTGAGCGATCCTCCTTTAAGAGAAGAGCTCGAGGAACGCTATCGCAATTCGGTTTGGTACGTTGGCTCTCCAGTTCAAGCTGGATCCTTATCGGATTTTTTGGACAATAATTCTCGCTATGGGTTTGAACAGGAGCGATTACCCGCACGAAAAGAAGTACATGGGCAGACGGCATATGGCGGCAGTGTCCGAGGCAGAGTGCGTATATTGAGAAGGAAAGACCAAATACCGTCTTTGCGTGAAGGTGAAATACTCGTATCACCGATGACGACGCCCGATTTCATCTCGGCAATGAAAAAGTCTGCCGCAATCGTGACCGATGAAGGAGGAGTCATCTCTCATGCAGCGATCGTTGCACGCGAACTCAAGAAACCCTGTATAACGGGAACGAGAGTAGCAACGCAAGTATTCAAAAATGGCGATTTCGTGGAAGTCGATGCGACGGGGGGAATAGTAAAGATAATGGAATAAAATCATGACCATCACGTACGAAGATTTTGAGAAAGTTGATATCAGGGTAGGGAAGATACTTGAGGTATCTGATTTCCCCGAGGCGAAAAAGCCGGCATTCAAGCTCACGATAGATTTCGGTCCGGAAATAGGCACCAAGGTTTCAAGCGTGCAGGCGGTCGGCGCCCACACCAAAGAAGAGCTTCAGGGAATGCTGGTATGCTGTGTCATCAATTTTCCTCCAAAGAGGGTCGCGAATTTCGACTCCGAAGTGCTTACGTTGGGATTCAAGAATGCCACCGATATCGGCTGGGTGCTTATCACTCCCGCAAAAGATTCGGTCGCCTTAGGGAGCAAGCTCGCGTGAGCGTCAGCGTTTCTTTTTCCATTCAGTAAGCTTCATCGCCTTTAGCTCGATGGGGGATGCTCTGCGCAGGGATTTCAGTGCTTGTTTTGGGAGGGCGGGGGAATGAGGTGCCCAATCAAGTGCTCCTTCGATTCCGGTCAGATCCTCTTCTGCGATGATCCATTCTGCCGGTTTAAAGCGGCGCATATTGAACGGACGAGTCGAAAAGGAGCGGAGCGATTTTCTTCCGTCCCACATGAGATATTCGTGGAAATACGAAATCGCGAGTTCCCGCACGCTCCGGTATATCGGGTCGCGAAAGCGGATGATCGAATGATTGGTCTTGCTGATAGCGCCCCAGAGACCGTGTTCTTTGAATAGCGCCAGCACATGATCCTCATCGTTCTCGATCGTCTGAAAGTCCAACAGAAGTGGTGGGCGCCCGTGGTAAGCGAAAGCTGCCGCTGCGAGGAGTGCCGCTTCAAAACAATGTGCTTTTTTCTCCCGCAGCACCCTGCGCGGTGAAAAAAGCGTCTCGCCGAAATTTATCGGGAGCGCATCTAAAAAATCCTGGATCTTTTGCGGCGTGGTCAGCCGGTTAAAGACGCGCCTCTCGGCAGGGGAGAGGACCTTTTTTATCGCATGAGAATAGAGAGGGGAGGACATCGCTAGTTCTTTTTGAGCTCATTTCCACCGCCTCTGATTCTTTCCATTGTCCAAAATATATTCATGGTTACTCTTTAAGTGGATGGAACTTTTTATGGGTATTTTCGGCATAGGTATCGGATGCATGCACATACCGCGTTGTCGTATCAAGCGACTCATGACCGAGGAGTATCTGTATAGCTGCGGGGTTCGCGCCTTGCTCCGCGAGATATGTCGCGAATCCGTGCCGGAGGGAATGGGCGCTTGTGGGTAGGTTTATATCCAACAATTCGCGATACTTCTTTATTTTCATCTGCAAGTAATTCGGTGATATGTGACTATTCTTATCCGAAGCGTTACGCCCTCTTTCCGGAATGAGCAGGTACGGAGAATCGTCGGTGCGTTCGTTGAGATAATTGCGGATATGCTTTTTGGCTCGTTCGGTAAGATACACAAAACGCTGTTTTTTACCTTTTCCTTCTATAAAAATCCTCCCGGTCTTATCGAGCTGACTTCGCTTTATAGAGAGAAGCTCGGAGATACGCATGCCGGACGCAAACAACACTTCAAGGGCTGCTCGGTTGCGTAATGCGACCATTTTATTCTTTTCAAATTTTGTCGGCGCCTCGATAAGTTTTTTCAATTCTTCCAGTTCCGATACGTGCGCGTGCTTTTTCTCCATCCGAAGCAGTTTGATAGATCCGGGCGCTATGGGTGCTTTGTGGTCCATATCGATGAGATACGCCACGTATCTCCTTAAGGTGCTCAGGGTACGATTAATTGAGCCGCTCTGCAGGTGTTTTTGGGAAATTTCTCCTTCCGCCGTTTTACGATCGTAAGAATTGAGATAGGCTTTGTATTGTTCAATGGTACGTTTTGTGACCTCGGAGAAGGGGAGACCTCCCAGTTCCCCGACCAAAAACCCTTCAAATGTCTTGAGATCTCTTTCGTAGTTGTACAGCGTTTCCCTCGAATAGTTATTCGCCTGAATAAATAAAAGAAAATCATCTACGTACGGAAGTTGTGACTCTTTCTCTTTTTTGTTCATGGATTCATTGTAAGAGGGGATGGTATGTCGAAGCCAGTGGGTATAGTCCTAGAAGGATATATAACTGAGTATAATATCTCTAACACTCAGTTATAATACTAAAATAAGCCACATTTCCAAAAGAAGCTGCTGTGGATAAGTTCTAGGCGTACACATGTTGATTTTCCCTCTTCGGAACGGGTAGAAATTGATTCTTTTGCAGATGCGTTGTATGGTCTCATAAGTTATTTAAACGTTTTTTTGAGGCATTTCGGAGGAATGCGCGATGCCCATGCCATTTGAGTTGTGGATTGTCGAAGAGTTGCGGCGTCTTTTGGCCGGCGGAGCCGATCCGTTTGCCTTCGAATCGCCGTGCAGGCTGATCGTGAACACCGAAATCAGCTACGGTCACAAGGAAATTCGCCAGGCACTCGCGGACATTCGCGGCAAATTCGGGCTCTTTACCTTTTTACGGGATGCCTTCGATTCGGTCAATCGTCAAGAAGCCGTCGCGTGTGCTAAGGCGCGAGCAACCGAAGACCTCTGCCGAGGGTCGTTGAATCATCTCGCCGCTGCTGGTTAGCCGTCTGGTTCAGACCAGCGGTTTTTTCTTTCTAGCTAGGGAAGCAGTACTTCCCTATCAAACTTTCTGGTAAATCCGCCAGTGCATCTTGCTGTAGTAATACTTACCAAAAAATTCCACTCGTTTTTTCTAGCCGTTCTTTTTGGATTAGTTTGAAAACCTTCTTTGATTTGGTCTAAAACCGAGTTCCCAACGATCGCTAATTGGTAAATTAAAAGCCTCAAGCAGAAGAGTTTTCTTCCGCTTGAGGCCGCTCTAATCTATAGTGATTAGAGATAATCACTGAATGCGTTGCTTCCGAGCCTTCTCAAATAGCCGCCCAAAGCCCGTTCCCGCTGTTCTGAGGAGCAGTGCTTGCGTTGGAGGTCTTCGGAAGCACCTTGCTGGGCACTATGGAATGCCCAGAGGATCTGTACTACAGGGTGGTCTTCCTCGTATCCTCGCTTTGGATGAATCTCCGTGAACAGCTTGAACTCTTCCGGCAAATCGGCGGGAATCACCACAACTTCGGTCGCTTCATACCACTGATCAGTCGTGGTTGATGGAAGGACCCCATGACGTTCCCACCTTACGTCGAGAACGTAGAATTTGAGCTGGCGAGACAGCAGGATCGTACGAGCGCGAGTCGGAACCAACGGCAATGTCCATCTCTGCCATATCGGACGTTCCGTGACCCATGCGCACCGCAGGAACGTCATGTTGTGGCGCATTCCGTTCGGTAGACCTGCAAAAATGATTTCATCAGAAGTGACTTGCGATCGTATCCCCTCGTTGTATCCTTTGCCTTCCAAGAGGATTTGTCGAATAGATCGGAGCCGATCGTGAAAAAAGTTGAGGGTAAGCAATTTCTTTGCTTCCTCGACGATTTCAGCCAACTTTGCCGGCGGCAACTCCCACGGGTCAGTTTTTAAAGAGCCCGTAACGAGTGCAACGGCGTCTTCTGCGGATATGGTCGCGACCATGACTTAGTCCTTTCAATTTGAATCAGTGTTCTGGAACCGCGGTTCCACAACGACCATACCAGATTTTTAGATTTTGTCTATATCTGCATCTGCAAATTATTATGCCCCGTGAGGTATTCCCTGTGTTGGCTCGATTCGCGCGGGGCTTTCCTATCGTCGGGCTGGAATCCACGGTGCATCTTTTATTTTGAATATTTTGAAAAGAAAAAAACCCGTGCGGGGATACCGCCAGGGTTGGTTACGCAGCAGTTCTAGACGGACGTTTGATGCCGCGCCAGTCGATCATCTTCCTGCCATAGCTTCCGACGAAGACCGTGAACGCAGGCCCGCCGGCGCCTGGAATGATCGTAATGAAATCCATCCCCTGCCCGTTGCCGTTCGAATCGTGGGTGTGGGCGATGATCTGGTAGGTGCCCGCTGGAATCTCGCCAGCGAGGACGTGACGCCAGGTCGAATCGAGCGGCTTGATCTGCCGATCCGATTGCAGCGGCTCATCGACGGTAAACAGCATTCCGCTCTTCGGTCTTGGGATTGCGCAGGTACAAACCGAGTAGTGATCGCCGAATTCTTCCTGCAACCTTGTCGCGACCGCGACAATATTGTCGGGAGTCGCTTCGATCATGGGAACCACAGTTCCTCCTTATAATGTCCTGTTGATGTTAGCTATCTTGTACAACTTTCTGTAAATTTTGTCAATTAATTTTCTTTCAAATCCAAACAAACGGAATTCAGGCAGTAGCGCTTACCGGTTTCGGTAGGACCATCGTCGAAAAGGTGCCCCAAGTGCGAGCCGCAGCGAGCGCAGACCACTTCTGTCCGATGCGTCCCGTGAGAATCTTCTGGAATAAGCTTTGTTGCGCCCGGCAGAGCCTGATCGAATGACGGCCAGCCCGTGCCTGAATCAAATTTTGCGTCCGAATTGAAAAGCGGGTTGCCACAGGCAGAGCACGCGTAAGTTCCCTCTTTTGTCTCGTGGACATATTCGCCCGTAAACGGCGGTTCCGTCCCCTTCCCTCTTAACACCGCATACCGCGCAGGCGTCAGTTTTACCCTCCATTCTTCATCGGTTTTCGGTATGTCATTAAATCGTTTCATATATGATACGATTTTTGAGTACAAATGTTTCAAAATAAACACCTCTTCGGTGTGTCAGAAACGGTTTCCACTGAAGACTGCAATTCTTTCATACGCTTAGTATATCGCACCCCCGTGTCCTATATGCCGATAAGTCTATTCCAATATTCTTGAGAATATTGGAATAGATGTTGGGCTTGACAAATAATAAAGTTCGGTATATACTTAGATAGTATATAAACCTCCGCACGGGTAGCAGAACTACCGCACGCAGCTGTTTGACATCTTTGCCGCAGCTGAAAGTTTCGGACAAATTTACATATCGAAAGCCGCAATTCTCCGCTGCGGCAAAGCCATATCGGAATGCCCCGGCTCTCAAGGAAAGGATATGCATTATGGAACGTGTCAAAGGCGGAATCGGCGATTACGGCATCCGCGCGTCTCTCTACGATTACGGACGGTTCACGTGGCCCAAATGGATCTTCAACGAGCTTAAGGACAGACTTGGTCGCCGAGTGGTTTATCCGGGCATAGACTTGCTCAAAGTGCTTGATGTGGGGTGCGGAACCGGTGTCAGCACACGTCAATTGCACCAGGTAGGATTCTCGGAGCTCATTGGAATCGATATCGATCCCCGCATGATCAAGGTCGCAAAGAAGAAAAGTTCCGGGGAGAGATACGCGGTTTGTTCTCTTGAGTCTCAGTCAATCAACAACTACCTGAGGGAGATGGGGAACATCCCTGATCACTGGCGCTGGTGGGATGTCGTTACGGCATTCGGTTGCCTCACCTGGATAGAGTATCTCCACGACCCGATTGAAGTTATTGGGAATGAGCTCATCAACACGAAAGGCATTTTTTTGGCAGCGAATGAAGATCGCATCCATGAGGACGATCGCTGGAAAGAGCTGAAACGGCGTTTTGCGCCAGATGCGCCAGAACTGCCAAAAACAAACCCAACTGCTCTGGAACGACTCCTGAAAAAACATTTCTTCGTCGATATAGAAACGATACAGAAAAAGGAATACGTGGTGATTCCTACCAAGAAAGCTGCCGCGTACATTATGGCCGGAAGCTGGGTGAATTATGTCGAATCCGGAAACCTTCCCGCACTGCAGTCTGAAGTACGGCGCGAGCTTGGAACTAGAAGGAAGGTGCGTTGGGAGATGGAATTTACTGCCACTTTCGCACGAGTACCCTTCTACCGGGGCCCAAGATAGCGAGAAACTTCGCCGGCTGTCCTAGGACAGCCGGCTTCTCTTTGGAGCGATTATCCGATAGTG
>Ga0209541_10014134_pt1 | contig 12083 bp, 15 predicted proteins | sample RifCSPlowO2_01_FD_184027 | JGI IMG/M metagenome (GOLD analysis project Ga0209541, IMG submission 184027) | Groundwater microbial communities from Rifle, Colorado - Rifle CSP2_plank lowO2_0.1 (SPAdes) (version 2) | ecosystem: Environmental > Aquatic > Deep subsurface > Groundwater | place...
AGACGAGTAAACTTTTTTTATCGAGCAAATGAGAATGTTTTAAGCCCATTGTAGATTAAACATCATCCCCTATTTTAAAAAGACTTTTTGGACAGCCCCGGTATTAAACTCAGTTGTAGAAAATAAAAAGAGGAAAGAGGAAAAATAGAGGAGGTTTATTTAGGTAGTTTGCAGAGGGAGGGGGTTTAATTTTGGGATTTAAACAAGACTGGAGTTGATAGCTCTGGTTATTATAAACATTTAATGGGCTTATAAACAATCCAACTAAATATACTTTTTTTGCTATTTTTTATATCATTTTTGGTTGTTGATTTGAAGAGATTTTGGGAGAAAGGACAGGGGATTTTTAGGATTATTTTTTGAAAGAGGAGGGGATTTTTGAGAAAATTTTTGATGAAAATTTTGAGCAAAATGATTGATGAAATGAATTAATTGATTTTGAGAAAAATTAGAAGACAGAAAAAAGGCTGTTTGTTTGGGTGTTTGTGGGGTGTTGGGAAAGAGGTTTTTTGAGGTGGAGAAAATTCAAAAATGAAAAATGATGAAAAAAACAGCGGGTTTTGAGGTGGGAAAATTGTCGACGATAAACGGGTGTTTAGGGGTGTTTAAACAGGTGTTTTTTTGTTGTTTGTTTGGCATGTTTGGTGTTTGTGTGGTGTGTTAGGTGTTTGTTTGGGTGTTTGTTGGGTGGTTTGAAGTAGTGGGAGCATTTGGCTTATTAGGCTTTAAAAACCGCAATATTTAAATAGACAGCTGTTTGTTAATGTTTATGTTTGGATGGATTTTTAAAAAAGAGGTAAAAGAAATCGAGGAAGAAACTCGAAAAGGTTTTTCTGATGTTAAAAGAGACATGGACTCTGTTGGAAAGTGGATTAAACACCTAGACAAACAGGACAAACACCTTTCTGATGTAATTTTTTCTATTAAAATTGAATTGTCGTCGTTACACGATGAAGTTGAAAGCTTGCGAGAGGCGACTGAATTGATATCTGAAAGTGAAAAAAACAAACAGGTGTTTAAGAAATTGCCTGTTTTTGAAAAACAAACAGCTGATGAAGATGTTCAAAAAGCTGTTCAAACAGCTGTTCAAACAGATAATATTTACGATATTTTAAAGAGTTTATCTGGAAATGAAAGAGTGATTGTTATGGCTTTGATGAATAATGATATGAAGTTAAGCTATGAAGATTTAGCACTACTTTTGGGAAAAGAGAAGTCTACAATAAGGGGACAGATAAATATGATCAAGCAGAAAAATGATAATTTGATTGAGGAAATTGTTGAAAAAAATGGAAAGAAGAGAGTCTATATTCCTGAAGAAATTAAGGGAAAACTGTCAAAATATGCTAAAGTAAGAGGTGGAAAAGAGAGGAAAAAAGATGAGGAAAATAGAGAAAATGAAGAGAAGGAAGAGGAAAATGAGGAAAATGATGAAAAATAGTGAAAAAAAGGTAGGAAAAGTGAAAAGAGAGAGTTATGTTAGTGTTAAACGAATCTTTTGGAGGCGAAAATGGTGAAAAAAGTGAAAAGTGAGAGTTGGAAAAGGGGTTGGGAGCCACTTTTCATTAAAAAAATGAGAGAATTGGTTGATGGAGCAAAGGTCTTTGAGGAAAAGAGAGAGAAAATGATAAGGAATTTCTTGGGGTTTGAGGAAAAAGGAGAGTTTGAAGAGGAGGTTGAGAGATGTTAAAATTTGAAGTTGTGGTAAAAGTGAGAGGAAAGTTCGTAACAATTATATTAAAAGAACATTCAGTAAAAAGAGATGAGGAAAAATTGGAGAAATAGAAGAAAAAAAGAACAATTTTTCTGATTGAAATGATGAAAAAGTTAGTTTTTAATAGTCAGAGAAAGATATTCGTTTAACGGAACATCTATTATTCTTTTAGTTCTCTTTTAATTCTAAAATTGTGCTTAAAGAGGCAATTTTCTTTAACTCTGGGGAGATGGAAAGAAAAATTTTCTTGTTATTTTCCTTTGTTTTTGTTATTGGAAGGTCTTTTGAGATTAGCTTCATGGTATAGTCTCTTGCGGAAGATTCCGAGAGTTTTAGCCTTTGAGACAGGAGAGAATAATCGACGGAAAGACCTTCTTCTTCTAATTGATAAATTGTGGCGAAAACTGCCATTTCTTGTTTTGTGGTCTTTTTGAATTTAGATCTTAGTTCTTTTTTTATATCGTCGAGTGAAGTGATAAAGTCTGAAACTTTTTGAAGTTGTGTTTGAGCTGGCTGTGAAAGATGATTATTCTGTATTAAACGAACTTTAACCCCCTTATTTCCTGTCGAAGTGTCTGTCTGTTGGTCTGTCTGTCTGTCTGTCGGAACCCCCCTATTTCCTGTGGAAATTCTTGAATTTTGGCTTTTTAAGGGTTTTAGAGCCAAATTATCTGTCGGAGTATCTGTCGGAATGGGCTTTTCTGTCGGATTTATGTGTTGGATTGTCTGAGTTGATGGATTTTGTGTTGGAATTTGGAGATTTTGTGTTGGAAATGACTGTCGGATTGTTGGATTTTGTTGATTTTGTATTGGGTTTTCCGTCGGTATATCTGTCAGAGTGTCTGTTGGTTTGTCTGTCTGTCTGTTGGTTTGCTTAATTAACATTTGTTTAAGCTCTTCTATCTCTTGTTTGAGGGAAGAGATTGCAGAATTAAGACTAAGAATGTCTTGTTTTGCTTTTAAGAAGGCTTCTTTTATTTTATCTTCATTCATGAAAAAAAAGAGAAGGAGAAGATTAAATAGATTTGTATCTTTTATAATTACTTACTTTTGTAAAATTACATACGATAATATAACGAGAGATGCTTTTAATTCTGTAGTAACTTTTATCATTAATAAAATTTAATATTATGTGAACATATTTCTGGTTTTTGTTTTAGAAAGCTAAGCTCTTGGTATCTTATATTAAAAGCGGTCGGATAAGGAGTTTATGGGGGAGATGGACTATTTATAGATGGAGTTGATCTTTTGGCTGGTATTTTGAATAAGCGTCAAAGGCTTCGTTTGAGAGACGCCAGCGCTGTCTTTTAAGATATGGCAAGCCAGTTGGATTCTTATTAATTTCAATAACGAGCTTTTTTTCCTTTAGTTCTACTACTAAGTCTTTTGTGAATTCTTCGTCTCGGGCTATTTCTTCGCCTATTTTGCTAGTGAATGCTGATTCTGGAGAAATGGAGAAGAGATAGTGCAAAATCTGCTCTTGAATCTTTTCTTTCTTTTTAGAAGATATTTTTGGCATTTTAAAATATGGAAATGGGTTTATTTAAAGGTTGGTTAACTTTAAAAGATTAGATTTTTTGTATTTGTTTAGGTAGATACCTAAACAAGTTAGATAACTATTTTCCAATGAAGTAAATTCATTGAAAATAGAAAAGTAATTTATCTTATTGCAGAAGACATAAAACAAACAGCTATATAAATACGATTTTTTAGAAGAATCATGAGAATGTTGCGAGGATTGAGAGATAGTAAAAAAAATTAAAAGAGAGATTGATTTACTTGGAGCAAGACTGGCATCTTATAAAGTTGAAGGTGGAAGGGGCTATTATGAAGAACTAAATGATTTTGAGGAAAGGAAAAGAGAATATAGAGAGAAGGTTGAGGGAGTTAGAAGATTGGAAGAAGACATTTGACTTTTTAGTTAGAACATAGATTTATATTGCTGATTTTTTGAGAGATTTTATGGGAAAAATTGAATTTGCGGATAAATGCGGGAAAGACGAGACAGAGAAGATATTGAATCCTTTAGTTAGGGAATGGTTTTTTTCAAAGTTTGAAGATTTTTCTGAGACTCAGCTTTATGGGGTAAAGCGAATTAATGATAGAAAGAATATTTTAGTTAGTGCGCCTACTGGGGGGACTAAGACGTTAACTGCTTTTTTGAGTGTTCTTAATTATCTTGTTGAGATTGCATTGAAGAATGAATTGGAAGATAAGATTTATGCTGTTTATGTTAGCCCATTGAAGGCGCTTTCTGGAGATGTGTTTGTTAATTTGATTAATCCGTTGGAAGAGATTAGGGGGCTTGCTGAAAAGAAGGGGCTGAAGATGCAGGAGATTAGAGTTGGATTGAGAACAGGAGATACGACTGCCAGCGAGAGGGTGAAGATGGCAAAGAAGGCACCGCATATATTAGTTACGACTCCGGAAAGTTTGGCAATTATATTGACTTCGCCGAAAACTGTTGAACAGCTTAGGGCTGTTGAATTTTTAGTTGTTGATGAGATACATGCATTGACAAATAAGAGAGGAGTTTATTTGAGTTTGACTTTGGAAAGATTGAGCGAGATTAGCTTGATTGAGCCTGTTAGGGTTGGACTTTCGGCTACAATTTCTCCAGTGGAAGAGATAGGGCGATTCTTAGTTGGGGGAGGGAGAGATTGTTTGATTGCTGAAGTTAAACTAATGAAAAAGATAGAGATTGGGCTGGACTTTCCTGGGGAGAATATTCTTGAGGCAGAGAGCGAGGAAAGCCAGAAGGAGTTTTATAGAGTTTTAGATGAATTGATATGGAAACATAAAACTACTTTGATATTTACTAATACTCGGGCTGCAACTGAAAGGATAGTTCATCATTTAGATTTACGTTTCCCTGGGAAGTATAATGAATTAATTGGGGCACATCATAGTTCTATGAGCAAGGAAAGGAGATTTGAGATTGAAGATAAGTTAAGGAAAGGAGAGCTGAAGGTTGTTGTTAGTTCGACTTCTTTGGAACTTGGGATTGATATTGGAAGTATTGATTTAGTTGTTTTATTGAGGTCGCCGAAAAGTGTTTCAAGAGCCTTGCAGAGATTGGGCCGAAGTGGACATCGGTTACATGATAATCCCAAGGGAGAGTTTATTGTTTTAGACAGAGATGATTTGGTTGAATGCGGGGTTATGATGAAAAATATGATTGAAAAGAAAATAGATAAGACAGAGATAGCTAAAAATGCACTTGATGTTTTGGCGCAACAGATATTTGGCATGGCTATTAGTCGAGTATGGAAAGTTGATGAGATGATTAAGACTATTAGAAAGAGTTATTGTTATGAGAATTTGAGCAAGGATGACTTTTTTTCTGTTGTAAGCTATTTAGCCGGAGATTATGCTTTGGAACATAGGAATGTTTATGCTAAAATATGGTATGATGCTGAAAGAGGAGAGATTGGAAAGAGGGGGAAACTTGCTAGAGTGATTTATATGACTAATTTAGGGACAATTCCAGAAGAGGGTTATATGGAAGTAGTTATTCAAAGTCCTGCTGAGCGGAGAGGGCAGAGTGCGGGGAAGATTGATGAACCTTTTTTGGAGAGAATGAAGAGAGGAGATATTTTTGTTTTGGGAGGGGCGAAATACGAATTTTTATATTCAAGGGGAATGAAGGCGTATGTTAAAGCAGGGATTTCAAAGAATCCTACTATTCCTTCATGGTTTAGTGAGATGCTGCCATTAAATTTTGAACTTGCTTGCGATATTGGAAGATTTAGAAGACTTGTTAAGGAGAGATTGAATAGTAAAGATAAATGTGTTAAATTTATTAAAGATTTTATTTATTGTAAGAAGGAGATTGCTGAAGGAATTTATGATTATTTTAAGGAGCAAGAGGGTTTTAGCATTGTGCCTGATGATAAATTGATTGTTGTTGAGAGATTCAAGCAAGATAAAGATTACATGCTGTTTCATAGCTTGTATGGGAGAAGAGTAAATGATGCGTTGGCTAGAGCTTATGCTTTTGCTGCTGCTAGATTGAGGGACAGGGATATTGAAATGGGCATTAATGACAATGGTTTTTTTATTGCGGGGGAGAAGCTTGATGATGAGAAGATATTGAAGTATGTTACGAAAGCTAATTTGAAGGAGATATTAAAAGAAGCGATTGAGAAGACAGAGGTTCTGAAGAGAAGATTCAGGCATTGTGCTGGAAGAAGCTTGATGATTTTGAGGAATTATAAGGGTAGAGAGAAGAGCGTTGGAAGGCAACAGGTCCATTCTGGATTGCTTTATGTTGCAGTCAAGAAATTGAGCAATGAGTTTCCTATTCTGAGAGAGGCGAGAAGAGAGGTAATGGAAGATTTAATGGATATTGGAAGTGCAGAGAAGGTTTTAGGGTGGATTGAGAGCGGAGAGGTTAAAGTTGTTAAGAAATGGGGGGTGATTGTTTCGCCTTTTGGGCTTGGGCTAATGATGGCTGGAAGAAGTGATTTGATAAAGATGGAAGACAGGGTTATGTTTTTGAAAAGGATGCATGAACTGCATCTAAAAGTCATTTCGGAAAAATGACTTTTGGTCCATTCAACTTCTATAAGAAAGAAGTTGAAGGTCTGAAAGTTATTGGGGAGAAGAAGGATTGAGAGTTGGAGAGGAAGGGAATGGAGGTTGGTATACTAAAGTTGGTATTGGAAACATATAAACTCTTTTTTATCTTATTTGTTGGTTGTACAAACAATAAGAAGGATGTTTGTATTACAAACAGAAACATTTATTAATGTATTTTTTGTTGGTAGACCATGAATGTAGAGAAAAAAGAAGAAATAGAGAAACCTAAAAAGAATGAAGTAAAAAAGAAAGACATAAAAAAACCTGAAGAGGAGAATGAAGAGGATGTAATAAATGAGAATATTCGGAGTTTTTTGAAATCTGCGGAACTTGTTTATAAATCAGGAGACTTTACCTCTGCAACTATATTATATTTTAAAACCCTCTTTGTTATTTTTGATTTGCTTATTTTGAAGGGGCTCGGGAGAACTCCAAAGGATCATGGGGAGAGATTTAGAATTCTTGAATCAAATTATCCTGATTTATACACCCTACTTGATAAGACTTATCCCATTTATAGAAACACTTATACTGTAAAAATAAATAAAGAAACAGCCGATGGAGTGAAAAAAAATGTTGAAACAGTTATTAAAGAACAAAGAATTTTTGAAGATAATTAGGGTTTTTTTGGAAAAACCTGAAATAGTGGACATAATCTTATTTGGATCTTCAATAAGAGGGAAGGATACGCCTGAAGATATAGATTTACTTGTCGTATACTCTAGAGAAGAGATAATAGATATAAATTATGAATTGAGAAAAAAATTAGAGGGGATTAATAAAAATATAGAGGTAATAGGGAAGAGATATGAAGATATTTTTAAACCGGAATTTGTTGCCAGAGAGGCAATATTATCTGAGGGCTTTAGTTTTAGACAGAAAAATTTTATTTCTAGGGGTTTTGGTTATGATAATTTTATTCTTTTCAGATATTCTTTGAAGGGATTTAATAAATCAAGAAGAATGCAGTTTTATTATAGTTTATATGGGCGAGGGAACATGGAAGGATTATTAAAAAAAAGCAACAGCAATAAATTTTCTGACAGTATAATTTTATGCCCTATAGAAAATTCTGAATTGATAAAAGATTTTTTTGAAAAATTAAAAATAAAGTTTGTACAATCGCCGATTTTAATTCCAAATAGAACAATAAAATATCTTGTCAAAAGGGATTAACATGGTAATCATAAAGAAAATAAAGAAAATTGTGAAAGAAGAAAATAAAAAGATAGGTGGGGCGGCTATTAAAAAATTAAATAAAATCTTAGAAAAAAAAGCACTTAAAATATTGAGAAAGGCTGTTAGAAATTCAGATTTTTATGGAAGGGTAACAATAAAGGAAGAAGATATTGAAGAATAAAGTCGGATTTAATAATAGAGTTACACATTTTGAGATGATTGTTCCTGAGAATGGACATAATGGAGATATAACTGGTACGCCTTATTACTTTTATATAGAAATTTGAAGAAGGGAGGGTGAAAGCTGAGGAGTTTAGGTATTAGTAAGTTAGAAAATAAAATAAAGTAGAATTGAGTATGAGATGGAACTATCTAAATTTTTATAAATAGAGAAGATATGAATAGATATGACTTATGAAAGAGATATGAGTGAAAAGGATGTTACTTTGATAGGAGTTGATATTTCCTGTAGTGGTGAAAAAATAAGGGTTGATGGAGAAAATGGAAAAACGTATGATTGTGTTGATTCTGGAGAAACACTTTGCGCTGTTGCAGATTATTTAAGTAATTATATATTTCCTAGAGGAATAAGATGTTATGGTTTAAAAATAAGTCCTGAAGTTATAGAGAGGATAGGGAAACCTGCTACGAAGACATTAAATTTTATTATAGAACGAGAAAATGAAGTTCTAGCGCGGCGTAGAAAAGAGGCCAGACTTATTTGCGATATTGATGATGAAGATGACTGAAAAAGGAAGCGAGTTCTAATGATTTTTGTGATTGATACGGGTTTAGAGAAAATTATTTATGATTCTTTTTATCCTTGTTTTCTTTATCTTGCTGCTCTGATTTTTTAAGTTCATTTAAACCTAGGGGGAGAACCCACTTGCCATCTCCACCGGTCATTGTTGAGGGGATGACCATCATTAGGGTGTTCTTTTCTGTGCCTATTTCTTGGAAGGTTTGAAGTTCACGAAGGCGCAGGGCAGATTGGCTGTTTTCATAGACTTTTGAGGCTTCGAAGAATTTCTTTGAGGCTTCGAATTCTCCTTGTGCTTTTGTTATTCTTGCTTCTTTTTCTTGAACTGCTTCTGCTTGTTTTGACATGGCTCTAATTAATTCTTTTGGGAGTTCTATATTATTAATTTGAATTGCTTTGACTTCAATTCCCCAGTCTTTCTTTTCTTTAGCGTTTTTGTCTTCAATTGCATCATTGAGCATTGAGAGAAGTCTTTTTGCAATGTCTTCACGATCAGAAAGGCTTTCTTTCATCGTTTTGTTTCCAATGATTTCTTTTAATTCTGAAGATGCTTTTGCTTCTAATTGCTCTTTAAGATTTTCTACGTTTAAGATTACTTTTTCTGGCTGGATAATTCTATAGAAGACAACCCCATCAATTTTTAGATTAACTTGGTCTTTAGTCATTACTTCTTGTGGGGGGAGTTCGAGAGTTGTTTGACGAATATCTACTCTGTGGAAAGTTTGAATAAGGGGAACTACTAATCTTAGACCTGGGTGCATTGTGCCTGAAAATCTGCCTAGAGTGAATTTGACTCCTCTTTCATATTGATTAATAACTTTTAGAGAGATTAGGATTATTACTAGAATTATTACTCCTATTGTTAGGGTTATTGGTTCCATGATTTAATGGGGTTGGAGGAAGTATTTAAGTTTTTAGTTGAGGGCGAATTAATATTTTTCACTGCCTTAAATATGGACTTAAGAGGTTATTTCTTTTGTAAAATGAGTCAGTAATTATTGAGACATACGTCTGTTTATTTTAGCTCAATAATTGCTGTAATTGAAGAAGAATTAGTTGGATTCGCTATTAGGGCTATAATTAATTGAGAGGTTGATTGAATTGCTTATCTACTGAAAGTAACTTTGAGTAATCTAAGCATTTGTTCTCTTGAGAGATGGGTAGTTTGAAAGTTATCGGATTGGATGTTGTTGAAAAGATTAAAGTAGGATATGTAGGTAGGAAAAGGTTTAAATAGTAGGTAGGAATAGAGATAGTATGATAATTAGAAGAATAATTGGAGAGAAGGGACAGGTTGTTATACCTAGAGATATAAGAGAAATGATGGGTTTAAGAGAGGGAGGAGAAGTTGTATTTGAGATTAGTGGGGAGGGGGTTAAAATAAGAGCTGAAAATAATGCTGAAGAAATTGTTGAAGAGTTTTTTAATACACCGAAACTTAAAAAGAAACTTTCTGCTCGAGAATTAAAGAGTATTATTTATGAGCAATATGATGAAGAGATACCTTGATACAACTGTTTTTACATATGGAATTTTGTATGATGATAAGAAAGCTATAAAATGCAAGGAGTTTATGAAAAAAGTTGCTAGAAAAGAGATTTTGGGAATTAGCTCTGTAATAACTTGGGATGAGGTGTTTTATACTGTAAAAAAAACTTTAGGAAAAGAGGTTGCTCTTGAAGAAGGAAAAAGATTTTTAGAATTACCTGGGCTTATACTTGTTAAACTTGATGTAAATATTCTGCAGAAAGCAATGGAATTAATTGAGAAATATTTTATTGATCCGAGAGATGCAATTCATGCTGCTACGGCTTTAGTTAATGGAATAAATGAAATAATATCTGACGATAGCGATTTTGACAAAATTAAAGAACTAAAAAGAATTCCTTTAGAAGACATTGATAGAGGGGAATAAAATTAGTTTGATTAGAAACTATCAATATCTGAAAGCCTTAATCTATGGGGGGAGAAATCTTTTAGTCTATCATAAAGATTATTTTGATAATCTCCAAAGAAGTGTCTTTTACCACAGACAAAGACGATTGTGCCATTAGAATTATTATTTACAACTTCCCTTACTTTTGGTTCCATCTGATTATCGCATTTTCGTGCGAATTCTAAAACATATTGTACCTCTTCAGGATTTAATCCTTCAAAATTATCTGGTTCTATATATTGTTTATCAAAAATTTCTTGCATTTTTATTAAGTCTTGAGGCGTTAAATTTTCTTGTGAATCTATGTTTTCTTCTCCTAATCCCTTTTTATAAATTTCTTGACCGGATAGCAATACCAAATGATCATGAACTGGTTTTATGATTGTATCTGGATAAGCTTGTTGATGTTCATAAGAAACCCATGTTTCATAACCATTAGTTTCTATTAATTTTAAAGCTGATTCTTCTTCATCTCCTTCTTGTCTACCTATTGTTTTATACATCCTACTCATCTTTTCATTAAATCTTTTCTGTTTTTCAATTTCTGATTTAATAATAACTCTATCTTCTAAGGTTTTCTTTACTAATTCATCTGAAGATTCTAAACATATAGAACTGGGTCTAGCAAAACTTAAGAATTTTCTTAGTCTTTGCGGACCTTTCAAATCCCAATGAATTGTTCCTACCAAATATAAAGTTCCCATAAAAAAGTAATCTGGAAAGATTATTTAAATGTTTCGGTTTGTTACTACTTTGTAATTACTTCTAATTACAAGGAATAACTGGCATTGGGAGAGAGGGAGAGCCGTGTTTGACCCATTGGCCTGCTTGACAAAGCCAGGTGTCTTCTGGGCCGGAGAGGAAACGGACTAGGAAGAAGAGGGCGATTACAACTGGTATTGTTATTAGTGTGATTTTTATTGATTTTTTCATAGAAAGTTAGGGGAGAGGGAAGTTAAATAATTTGTTATTTGGCTATAATAAATTTTCGAGGGAGTTTTTTAGAATTTGATAGGAGAGAGGAAGGAGCGGATCTTTTGATTCTTTTTTTCGTTCTTCAATATCTTTATCTATTCTTAAGAGTTGTTGTTTGACTTCTCTTTTTGTTAGGGACCTTAGGTCTTTTGAGGTTTGAGGAGTGAATGCAATATTGCCGGTTTGATAAAGATAAAGAGCATACCAACCCCTGCTGACGTTGCTTGGTCTTTGGACGGTTAGGACAACATATTTAACTTTTTTAGGGGAGGTGTATAGATACATTCTTTCTCCAACTATGGGCTTATTGTTTATATCGAGATATTTTTTTGAATCTGTTGAATGTTTCATGTTTTATTTTGGTAGGCTTGTGGTTAAATAATTTGTTATTTCTTAAATTTCATTTATTGAAAGGGTTTGTTTTAATGAATTCAATCTTTCTTTATAGAATTGGAGAGAATTATCTTGGATTCCTAAAAGATTAAGCTTTGGTTCTAGGGCTTTTAGAAGACTTTTATCTATTTTTTTAATTAATCTGAATTGTCAAGAAGAGGGTAATGAAAAATGTACTTAATAAATGGTTGGTTAATAATGTTAGGTTAATAATCGTATTATAATGTGTTATAATTTGTTCGGTATAATGACGATAATTCTGGAGGGGAAATGAAGGGGTTTAAGAAAGATTTATATATATTACGTAATATTACGTAATATGGTATTAATGGGAAAGATAAGCAGGGGGAGCAAGATGGACCAAATTTATATTCCGAAGAACAGGGAAGGATTGGGTATTGGAGAATATGTAATAGTTGGGGGTGTGTTGGGAGGGGAAGTGAGGAGCGAGGGAGAGGAGATAAAAAGTAGGAGACCGTTCTTTTATGGTGTTGAAGAGAAAATTGAAGGAATAAAGATGAGAATTATAGGAGAAATATTTAGAA
>Ga0209541_10014135_pt1 | contig 12083 bp, 19 predicted proteins | sample RifCSPlowO2_01_FD_184027 | JGI IMG/M metagenome (GOLD analysis project Ga0209541, IMG submission 184027) | Groundwater microbial communities from Rifle, Colorado - Rifle CSP2_plank lowO2_0.1 (SPAdes) (version 2) | ecosystem: Environmental > Aquatic > Deep subsurface > Groundwater | place...
GTTAGTAGTAGCGGAAGGGGGTTCTTCTCGGAATGTAAGGAAAGACTAAAAGCCCCAAACCCCGTTATTCTGGGGTATGGGAAGCTTAAAGTCTAAATTTAGGTTCAAAGATTTGTATCGCTTTTCTGGTTTTAAATTTTGCGATAGTTTTGTAGAAAATGATAACATTTTGGTTGTTCTGAAAAGAACAAGCAAAACAGGCAAGTGTCCCTGCTGCCAAAAGAGGTGCAGGTATGTCCACGGCAGGAGGAAGCGGAGGATACGAGACCTTAATGTTGCAAATTCAGAGGTGTACCTTGAGTTTACCTCATATCAGCTTGATTGTAGCTGTGGCTACAATGGTTATGAGGAATTGGGTTTCTGTGATGAGTATTCCCGCTACACCAAACGCTTTGAAGAGAAGGTGGTTCTTTTATGCCAAGTCATGTGCATAAAAGATGCTGCCAAAGAGATGCGTATTGGCTGGGAAACAACCAAAAATATTGATAAGAAAAATGCTTATCAGTATTTGGTTGACTTTGCTTTGGTTGTTCCAAAGCGCATAGGCATAGATGAAATTGCTTATGAAAAAGGGCATAAATATCTCACTATTGTCAGAGATGTTGATCTCAACAAAGTTATTTGGGTAGGTAAATCAAGAACAAAAGAAACACTAGACGGATTTTTTCACCAGCTGGGCATTGAAAAAAGCTGGAAAATAGAGATAGTCGTGATGGATATGTGGGACCCTTACATTGCAAGTGTACGAGCAAACACAAATGCCAGTCTTGTGTTTGATAAATTTCACATAGCCAAGAAAATTAATGAGGCAGTGGATAAAGTACGAAGAAAAGAGTTTGCTAAAGCTGACAAAGAAGAACAGAAAATGATGAAGAAAAAAAGGTTTCTCATCCTGTCAAGACAGAAACGTCTTGATGATGAGAAAAGAGAAACATTGCAGGATTTAATGAATCTCAATAGCAACCTCTATACTGCCTACCTGCTCAAAGAGCAGGTGTTGGATATATTTGATGAACCAGATGAAGCTACAGCGATAAAGAGGCTTCATCGCTGGTTTGAGAATGTTACTGATGCGGGAGTTGAGCAACTCCAAGAAGTTGTAAAGACCATTAAGCACTATGTTTACGGGGTATACAACTACTTTAAGCATAGGATAACCAATGCTCAAAGTGAGGGATTCAATAACAAGATTAATGTCATTAAAAGAAGAGCTTATGGCTTTAGGGATTTGGAGTATTTCAAGCTAAAAATACTCCAAAGTTGCGGCTTAAAGAGTCCTTAAAATCCGTGAAGAGCCAAAATATTTAAATGCTGTTGTTCTATAAGATATATCTTGGAGTATGTAGTGCTGAAAAATTTGGCAGTGTTAACAAATGACTGACACATCAGACCGATTCTTGTATAAACAGCAACAATCCATCAGTCAAATATGCGCACCCCAAAAAATTTAAGCTGTTGCCGCGCACAGGACTTCAGAATCAGTTAATAAAGATGAGGACTCCCTGACTAAGTTTTGACCCCGTTCTATAACTTGGTTTCTTCGCAGCATTTCAAACATCAACTGAACAAAGATTATCTTTCCCTCTATTCTAACTTTAAAATCCCATTTTTGAACATTCCTTAAAGTATCCCGGTCAACTTCAAAGATATTAGACGCACCAAAAATCTGGATTCCGGTGATATACCCCTCTTGATCTACGTCTAAAACGACATCTTCGAACTCAATTGAATGATCATAGGCTCTATCTTTTACTTTAAAAAACAAAATATCATTAGGGTAATCATAGTTCATTTCTCCTTTTCCTTTCGCACCCAGATGTTTTGTTTTCATTTTAGAGTTTGGGTAGATTCGCCGTGATGTAAAATGTTATTATTTCAATGTTTTCTTTCGTTACCTTAAACATTAGCCTAAGATACCCTTTTTTCTTGCTGAAGAACGTTGCATAATTTTTATTCTTTTGAATTCCAATAAACGCCGGCTTTTCTTTAGTTAATAACTCTATAAGAGCTTCAGTCTTATATACCTTTCTCTGCATTTCATTCAATCTGAAAGAGGCATGAGAATTAACTTTTATCTTATCTTTGAATCTATCAATAAGCGCTTTAAATTCAAAATAGGTTATTTCTTTGATTATCCTTGTTTCTGCCACCTATTTGTTAATCGACGAAGAGATTAAAAACTTTATGGCAAATGTGCTTCTAATAACGCTACGCCTTTCTGTTTCATAATCATAAGAACACTTTCCCTTTCCGTACTCGTAACAACCCTTCTTCTTCCATCTCCCCCAGCAGCTCTTCAACCCATCGCTTTTCTTTCTGCCACACTTTTGATAACTCTTTTATCGTCAGCTTTTTGCCGGCAACCAGCTTTTTCAGCACCGCTCCCCGATACTGCCGCCGGGATCCCTGAAACCGACTTTGCCGGGAAAGCGGCCGGATGCCGGACTGCTTTGAAGTAAGAACCGTTGCCCCATAATCCATCAGCGCATTGTGCCAGTCTCGGCTTTTTCCGGGAGGCAGCAGTTTCTTGGCAAGGAAAAGAAGCTCTTCCTGGCCAGCATCTTCCGGCAAGGCAAATTGATGAATAAGAATCCGCCGGATGTTCGTGTCAATCGCCACTTCATCTGCATTGAACGCAAAAATAAGAATAGAACAGGACGTGTATGCGCCAATGCCTGGCAATTGCTGCAGCTCTTCAGCCGTCTGCGGGAACGTTCTTTGTTCCAGAATCTGCTGCGCCGCTTGCTGCACATAGAGTGCCCGCCGGTTATAGCCTAAGCCCGACCAGGCTTTTAGCACGTCAGCGGGGGAAGCTTTTGCTAGCGCTTCCACTGTCGGAAAAGTTTCTAAAAAAGTCCGATACTTTGGAAGAACCCGATCCACTTGCGTCTGCTGCAGCATCACTTCCGAAACAAGTATCTTGTAGGGATCCGTCGTGTTCCGCCACGGCAAATCACGCTTATTCTTGTCATACCAAGAAAGCAGAAAGCGCCGAAAGGCTGCAATCTTTTGTGGTGAAACGTTCATCTTAGAGTACCTCCACGACGACAAAAATGACTAACGCGAGGAAAAAAAGATGTTCGGCAAAACTGCCTACGCGCACCGGTCCCCGGGCTTTCCAGGAAGAAAGCGGCCAGAATGGTGTTATCCCCTGCAGCGTTAGGCCATCAAGAATAATATGGCTGGCATATCCCAGAAGCAGCCCCCAGCCGAGAGCGGAGTAGCCAAAGATATGCAATAAAAATGTCAGGCCCAGAAAGCAGGGCAAGGAATGAAAAAAGCCGCGATGCTTGGCAAAAAAGGCAATGAAAAGCCCGACAAAGCCGCTCCAGCGGTTGATCTTGCTATGCCGCTCGTCGATGTCCGGCAGGATGCTGCCGAGCAGGATGCCTAGGAAAAGCCAGAGTTTAGCAATAGGAAAAAAATCGCTCAGGAAAAAGAAGAAGGCCATGCCGGCGAGGATGTGCGTGTGGAAGAGCATGGAGAGAAAAGAAAAGAAGGATATTTAAAAACTATGAGGGAAATGGTAAGATCACCAGAAGAGAAGGTTTTTTCCTCTGCTGCGCGAGGACATTTTTTGTTGTCGGAATCGTGTAAACTCTATGCCCTCAAAGGGTTCTCAGCGACTATCCCTGCAAATCTCTTAAAGTCGTCCCTATTTTCCGTGAAGATATGATAAATGCCAGATTCCTGCATGGTAGCTGCAAGTACGGCATCCCAAAAATGACGCTTTGCTTTCTTGTGCAATTGAATCGCTCTTTGCAGTGTTTTCTCGTTGTAATGCAGAATTTTCCAATGGGAAAACGCCGTTATGTCCATAATTATTTGTTCGGCTTCTTCTATGCTAAAAGGAACTTTTACTTTTTTTGTAACGACCACAAAAAATTCCGCGAGGTTCTGCACAGAGAGAGCAAAAGTGACTTTCTTTTGCCAACACTTGGCAACCAATTTCTGCGCAAGAGCATGCTTCACGATATCACTGGAGCTATAGGCGTGAACGAGAACATTGGTGTCTACCAGTGAGAGCTTAGTATTTTCGCTCATGAAGCTCTTCCCTCTCAAAGACTATTTTACCTGTTTGAAAACCTTTTTCCATCCAGGCGATTTGCCGCTCCACAATTTCTTCTTCCTGCTTCTGAGCAACCCAAAGCTTCAGAGCCTCTTCGACAGCGGCACCGAGTTTTCCTTTGCCGACACCTACCTCTTCTTTGACCGTTTCCCGAAAGCGGGTTTCCATTTCATCGTCCACACTAATGGTTATTGTTCCCATAAACGTATTTACACTATTAATGTATTTAAATCTTTTGTTTTTAAAAATAATCCTGGGGCCTGTTAAGAAATGCTCAACCCACCACCGAAGTGTTCTGCTCCAGCCGTGCCAATTCCTCTTCCGGCTTCGCCCGTTCCACAAACCGCACGTGGAACTCTAACCGATTAAAATAATCATCTTTTTTCACTCTACCAGTGAGCTTGAGCTGCTCACCGAGCAAATCGGTTTTTACATCTTCAAAAGCCGCCATGTTTTCTTTGAACGGAAGCATCTCTTCCTCACTTTTTCCCAGCAGATGATGCACCTGCTGCTTCCAGAACACGGTGCGAATCGTTCCCGTGCCATCGTCCAGCACCAGATTTAATACATAAGATATTTCTGACGGGGTATTCTCGGCCGCTGCCCGCTGGAAAAAGCGCGGATCGAACACCTGCACGACGGTGCCGAGAAGCTCCACCTGCTCTTCGCCGCCCTGCAGCTCCTGAATCTGCTTGCGTTCCTGCAGCATCGCTGCGCGCACGTTTGAAACAGTTTCCCCTTCCGGATTGATAGCCAGCTCTCCTAATTTTCCTAAATGGATCTCTTTTCCTCCACGATTCTCGCGGACATACGCATCTTTCACGCGGATAATGTCGTCTTCGTTGACGGTGCTGATAAGATCGACCTGCTCGTTCCACAGCACCAGGCGGATGCTGCCGGTCTCATCGCCTATAATCAAAGAACACACTTTTCCCTCTCGGCCTTCTTTCTTAAAAGTGTTCACGTCAAACTTCCGCAGCACTTTTCCAACGGTGGACACTTGCCGCATGCCGGGATAAATCTCTTTGATTTTTAGGCGCTCTTTCTGCGGATCGACCAGCGGAATGCCCAGCTCATTAGCAATAATATGGGAAGCCCCTTCTTCGCTGATCAGGCCGGAAAGGTCGTTAATCTTGGCCCGAATGCGTAGCTCGAGCTCTTCCGGCGTGATTTTTCCGGTGCTGAGAATCTTCTGCTTTAAATCGGCTAAAGGGATCTTGAACATAGCTTAGAAAGAAAAAAGGAGATTTATAAGGATTTGGATGATGGAATGGTAGGTAGGGATTAGGCATCTACAAGCTACCTAAAATCCAGCGCCACACTTGCCCGTAGCCCTTCTCCCCGATAGCAAAAGGCTACCTTGCGGTCTTTTTCAGCAATCGGATAAAAACACTCTTCCCCTGGCTGGCTCGTCTCCGCCCGTAAACAGGGCCAGCAGTTCACAAAAGGAACCCAGCGTTCGCTGGGCAAGTTTGCCAGAATGCAGGTGCTCAAATCGGTTTCCATGCGGCATTGCTCCACAAAAGCGGGTGCTTCCTGCCGGGCCTGGAAAAATTCTGAAAAGCCCGTTCCTGACGGAATTCTAAAGCCGGGATTATATTCATACCGGAAATAAAATGGCGGAGCAGCAGCCACCGGCTCGCCGCTGCGATGGGGCGTGATGATAAAATTGTCCTGCGAGAAAGTAATTTCGTTTTCTTCATCGGCTGCTCCTGAAGTAATTGCTTTCTTTTCCGGGCTTTTGCCGACGACATCTGAACCGGAAAGGGTTATCTCATAAGCCAGCGGCTGCCGTTGCTGCCACAGCTCGGCATATTTCTGCTGGAAAGGCTCATGAATATTCAGAGAGCAGTATCTTCCCTCGCGGTTTAGCAACGGAATCCGTTCCGCAGGATTATTCTCATCGAAAAAGCCGCAGCCCAAGTCCATCGGCATATACGCCGCACTGTTTATCCAGTCTTTTGTTTCCTGCAGCACTTCGCGGGCAGCGCTATCGAGCAGCAGCATATCTTTATCTGCTTCCTGCAGCCCCCAGAGGAAATTTGTATGCCAAACGCCGCGGATGCCCACGCCAGGATCTGTCCCGATTAAAAGATAAAAAAGCCCTAAGCCTCCGACAACGCCAACGAAGAGGATCCAATGAAAGACGGCGCCGTGCTTGTTCATCGTAATCCCTCTATAATCCGGAAAATGGGCTGTTCTTCTGGAGCAATAGTACGAATAGTTCTCAGGTTTTCATCAAGCTCCTGCAACAAAATTGCTTCTCCCTGCGGCAGCTGCACCTGCTGCGCTACCAAGAAGTCCTCTCCCAACGCCGTCCGCTCGACCAGCGTATTCGTGCGCCGTTCCCGGGCTTCTGCTCCGCCCACAATAAATCCTTGCACAAAGAGCAGGATGAAGAAGAACACTATGACCGTAAAAAGGAAGTCAAAGAGATCGTCCAGCATGGCTTTTTTGTTCATCTTAGATCTTCTCCTGCACACCCATCTCCAAGGTATCTTTGGTAAACTGCGTGCCGTCCCAGACCAGCACTGTCCGAGTAACATTAAAACGATCGGTCTTAAAGTAATTATTCGTAACGATGGTTTTGGCAGCGTTCTTCAACGTCAAGCCAAAATTAATCTCTTTACGGCTTTCCGTCGTATAACAGGAACTAAACTGTTCACCAGTAAACTTGTTCGCATCAATCACGTTGCTATACACCCGCCCGGTTTCCGCATCTTGATATGCCAGGCAATCCGCACTGTGCAAAAAACGGTATGCTAAAGCTTCCGCCTGCAACTTTGGCGGCACACTGGTCAGCGAGTTCAAATAGCCCGCCATGATACCGCCCACGGCCAAAGCGATCATCGTAATGACAACGCCAGCGATCATCCAATAAATACTTTTCCGCGCCACGTCAAAGGCGCTTTCACCCTTTTTATTCACGGCAACTCCACCCCTAAACGCTCTTCAGCAGTGCAAGCCCGGACAAAAAGGCTCTTCCCATTCTTCGCCAGGCAAAGCCGCTCTGCAGATTCCACAAAACCATCCAGCGTATAATCGCCGGGCAGCGGAAATTCTTGGGCAATTCTCTGGGCTTCCGCATCGCCTTCTGTAAAGACAATGACCTGGCCTCTGCTGGCTTCGGAACTAGCCGCAATGGTGTATGCAGAAAGATTTTGCGGATACGCAATGACGGCATCTCCCGATATGCCGCTCAAGATGCTCAGCATCATTTCGAGGTCCTGAGCGATGATTGTCTTGTGCACCCGCTCCGATTGCGCGAAATCTTTTGCGGCAAAAACCAGCAGAGCGCTGATGCCGAGAACGACCACCAGCTCAAAAATCATCATGACGATGCTGGCGCCTTTGGTGTTCATGTTCAGGAAAGCTCCTCAATGATGACTTTGCCCGCTTCTTTGGTGATGCGCAACGGAATTCTGCGGGGGTCGCTTTCTGAAGTTCTTAAGATACCCCAACTGCTGGAAAATTCAGCAGGAGCCGCAACCCTACACAGAGAATCTTCCCCACATGCCAGATGAACCGTTCCCACCAACTGATTAACGGGGGGGAGAGGAAAAGCTCCTATCTCTTCAAACCTTGTTTCGTCTTGTTCTCTTTCAACATTGCGACACAAACAAAGACACGCACTTCCAAGACATTGCGGTGGCGTGGAAAGATCATAACTGATGCCTACAATAGAACTCTCCGCTAAATAATCTATATTCGCCCATTCGGGAAGAGCCGCTAGTGCATCGCTGGAAAGAGCTGCTCCCTCTTGCTCCAAAGAAAAAATACTGATTGTCCCCGGCTTAAAAGCCGCAACAACCGTCTCTGCATCCATCTTCAGCACAAAAGTCCGCTGCTCTCCCTCGGCTGCTTCGGCAACATCTTTCACTTCATTGATCAGATCCCGAAAGCTGTCTTCTCCCTGCGGGCTCAGGCGGAAAAAGAATTTTGTCACAAAAGCACAGGCGGGAATGAAGATGATTATGGCCAGAACTACAGTGACGAGAAACTTCAGCATGATGGCTTTCTTGTTCATGTTTAAGAGGGAAAGATTATTAACTTTAGGAACCGGCTGCTTGTTCCGCAGGGCAGCCTTCATTCTCTTCTGTTCCGGCAACCGTTGGACAGCGGTCAAAGGCATTTTTTACACCGTCATCATCATCATCGTCTAATTGGCTGGTGATCACACCCACCCCTTTTTCGCCGCCCCCTTTGAACCAGAGCAGGACGACGATAACGACGACCATGACCACCGCTGCTGTAGCCAAAATCCACCATAATTCTGACATTCCTTTTTTGCTCTGCATGATTTTCACCTTCTTTTGTTTATGATATTTATCGGCCGGCGATGTCGGATTCGCAGCCGTATTGCTCATTGATGGCACTGAGCCGATTCAAGACAATAGTGCTTGTATCAGTATTAACACCTTCTGAAAAGAGGCCCAGTTCAGCTAAGGCGCTCTGAACAGAGTTCTGAATATCACCCAAAGCGCCACCCGTTGCTCCTTTTGCCACAAACACAATGCCATAGGCTTCTCCGGCAGCAATGTCACTACCCACGAGCACGTTGCCCGGCCCCCCATAGTTTTGGATATAGTCCAAGTACGTCGTGTCGGGCACTTGCGGATGCAGTTCGTTGCTCACATAGCGGAACATATCCCTTTTGGAAATCGGCCCTTCTTCGAGACCTTCCTGAGGAACTACCACAGAATAACAGAGGAAACAGGCGTTCTCAGAGCCTTCAAAACCCAGAACCCGAAGAGGATAAAATCCGCTCGAGACAACCTCATCATAACGGCCTTCACCGAACATCCACCAGCAACGGGCCATTGATCGAGCAAGCTGTTCTTTGACTTCCTCAGCAGTGCCGGAAATATCTTTATCCAAAGTTTTGCAGAGGAGGGGGAGAGTTTTCAGTTCCGCATCGCCCGTTTGCACAGCTAAGGCAGCTCGGGCCGCCAGGGACTCTTGGCAGACAATCTCGGCATCTTTCCCTTGAAACTTGCTAAAGCCCCGCTGGATAACACCGATAAGGATCAGGAGCGTGAGAGCTATGAGAATAATGGAAACTAGTTTATGTTCTAGCTGGGCTTTTTTGTTCAGGCTCTTTTTCTTTTTAGTTGGTTTCATGAGGCTTGTTCAATACGCCGTGGTAAATTGTCAACGAGCAGCAGATCATGATAGGGATCATCGCGATTGTTAGCAGCAGCGATTCTTCTGGCATCCATCTCATAGAACCAGTCGTAGCCTTCAATCTCATCAAGAGGCTCGAGATGGCAAGGGTCTGGTGGCGTGCTAAACTGAGGACAAGCATTTACCGCTGTCCAGGGTCTCGATATGGCCGAACAGTCACGGCCACCGCAACTTTCCCAGCGCTCCTCCTGCCGATTGTAGCGGTAGTACTCGGAATCGCGTCCAAACCAGCGATTGGCAATTTCTGCCCCATAATCCCCGGGCGTCATGCGATAGGGGAAATCCTGGCACAGAGGCAAAATATGGCGCTTTCCCTGCCAGGCTAAACTGCTCCCCTCATTGGAAGATTTAGAAGCAGAGATGAAATCATCGTCGATGCCCTCTGCAGCAAAATCTTGCTCGTCCACCGTTGGGAAAAAACAGAAGTGATAAAAGTCCGGGGTATAAAGCCAGCCGCCGTCGAGGAAGTTATTTAATTCTGTTACCGCCGTAGCAGTTGGTTCCCAGCGAATAATATTATTACCATCCTGTGCCCACGTGAAATAGAGAACATTGACAGGCGTGAATACTGCAGTGATATCAAACGTCGGCCGAGGGAGTTCAACCGGCGCATTCGGATTAATCGACCCAATAAAATTATTAAAAAAAGCTGCGGTGGTAGAACTGCCCGCAATCACACACGGGCGCACCCCTTCCAAAAAAAAAAAATCGTCAGGAATATCTTGTCGCCCACCAGCACCACCACGCACCAGAACTTCAGTTTGATCGTCAGAACGCTCATCTGACGTTCCCCCGTCATCAAATCGCATTTCCACGCTCACCTGTTGCGTATTTCCTTCACCGAGGGGCAGAAAGCCACTAAAAGGAGCCTCAGTTAAAGGAGGAGGGAACTGCCGATAATTGGCAAAACAGCCGTCAGTTAATCTATCAACTCCGCCGTAATTCGGATTAGCCCGTAAAGCGTAGCGATCACTTTCAGGAACGTGCTGCATCTCCGCAATTGTTTCCTGTAACTTTCCAAACGTCGCCTGATGCTCCGCGGGAATCGTCGGCACTTCTGCTTGAATCGGCTCTGCCCCAATGAAGCCCAGCGTAAAATTGACAAACCCCTGCACGATGCTCTTCACCGGACCAAAGCCGGGAAACAATAAAGTGATAAGGACAACGCCACCGACGACTGCCAAGACAATTTTCCCGATGGTTTCCCAGCTCCATTGCACCATCAGACCAGCCCCGCAAATTTGTCAATCAGCTCTTCAATGTTCCCGCCCAGAACGCCATACCAGACAATAAAAAAGAGCAGCATCAAAGCGGCCAGAATGATGAGCACCAGCTGCCAGAATTCCATGCCTTTCTTGTTCATGGCGCTAACGCTCCTCTGGTTTTCATAAAGACAAAATAAATGAACATTACCGCCAGAATGATGCCTAAAATAAGAAGGGCTAAGGCTTTGATATCACCTTTTTTATGTGCCATTGTGAAAAACTTTGCATCATTTTTTTCCGTGGCGGTCATTATGGGTTTCTGTAGCAATACCCAGCAATGCATCCCCACTCAGCTTGAGACCCACAGGCAGCTACATCGATACAGCTTTTTGGAGAACCGATGCAGCAGACTTCGCCCGTCTGGCAGCTGAAGGCAGAGGTGCTGAGGCTATTGGTAGGGCAGCCTTGGGCAATAAAATCTCCCTCAGGAAGGCAAATCCCCCCTTTCCCGGTACAGTCTGCCAAGCCGCCTTCCAGCAGCCTGGTCTTCCCAGTAAACATCACCAAGAGAACGATCACGACGACAAGCGCAATGATCGCCCCGATGATGATCCACCAGATGTTGGCATCCCCTTTTTTCATCTTGAGCCTCGCTTCATCTCTCAGCTACTACCAGGCGCAGAACTCATCCGCATCACAGCCGGCTTTATCACTATAGCCATTACAGCGATCGATCTCCCGTTCAAAAGTCGCTTTAGCATCTCCTTTCCCTTGCGCTGCTTCCTGCACATTTTCTAAGCCTGCAGCCTCGTTATATGCCGTCACGAAAGCGGTTTCCGCTGCGGCATTCGGATGGCATTGCCCGTAGAACGATTCCATGGCCCGCAGTTCGGACTGCGCTTCGCCGCCCAGCTGCGATTCAAAAATGCCGATGCGGCCGGCAAAAATTGCTACTAACACCACTAACACAATTATTGCCAACACGGCAATGATAATGACATTCAAAGAAAGGCCTTGCCCCCGTTTTTCCATGTTTTTCACCTCATTTTTATTGAGACTTTAGAGGAATACTCTAAATATTCTTTAATTTAAAAAAGAGAAAGACCTATATAAATATTCCTGCGGCAAAACATCCCCCGGAAAAGAAAAACGGCAAAAAAGAGCGTATGTTTAAAAAGTGCTTCTTAAATAAGCAGCCCATGATCACTGAAAACCCCTATTACTCGTACAATCTCTCTGAACTCCCTGTGGGCTGCCAGTACTGTGTCCGGGGGGAAAAGCTGGTCTTGTTTGTAACGGGCTTATGCCCGCGGCGCTGCTATTTCTGTCCGGTTTCTGACCAAAAATACGGAAAAGATGTCATTTTTGCCAACGAACGGCCAGTAGAGCAGCAAGAGGATGTTTTAGAAGAGGCGGGGGCAATGAGCGCCAAAGGCCTGGGCATCACGGGTGGTGATCCCCTCGTTAAAGCAGAAAGGGCAGCAGGATATATTCAAAAATTGAAGAAAAAATATGGCAGAGGATTCCACACCCACCTTTATACCTCTCTCAATCTAGTGACCAAAAAAAAGCTCCAGCTGCTCGCTGCTGCCGGGCTGGATGAAATCCGCTTCCACCTCGATCTT
>Ga0209541_10014136_pt1 | contig 12082 bp, 13 predicted proteins | sample RifCSPlowO2_01_FD_184027 | JGI IMG/M metagenome (GOLD analysis project Ga0209541, IMG submission 184027) | Groundwater microbial communities from Rifle, Colorado - Rifle CSP2_plank lowO2_0.1 (SPAdes) (version 2) | ecosystem: Environmental > Aquatic > Deep subsurface > Groundwater | place...
CGGGGGGGGTATAGGGCTATGAAACAATTTATTCATACTTACGATAATATCATAACAATAGAGAAACTGCTGAAAGCTTGGCAGGGATTTTTACGCGACAAGAAGGATAGAGTTGATGTGAACCTATTTCAAGCGAGACTGATGGATAATATATTCGACCTTTTTAATGATTTAAAAAACAAAACTTATAAGCACGGAGATTATGTCGCCTTCAATATTTCAGATCCAAAACCGCGGCAAATACATAAAGCAAAAGTTCGGGATAGACTACTTCATCACTTAATTTACCAGGAGCTTTATGAGTATTTTGACAGGAGATTTATTGCCGATTCATATTCTTGCAGAGTAAACAAAGGCACACATAGAGCGATAAATAGATTTCGTCAAATGGCGCTTAAGGTGTCAAAAAATAATACCCGAACTTGCTGGATCCTTAAATGCGACATCAAAAAATTCTTCGCTTCCATCGACCACACTATACTACGATATATCGTAGCAGAACAAATTAAAGACGAAAATATAAACTGGCTTATTTCACAAGTGATAGACAGTTTTCAAACACCAAGCCCAATATACGCCATGGCTGATATGTGTAAAGGGCTTCCGTTGGGGAACTTAACTTCCCAGATTCTAGTGAATATTTATATGAATGAGTTTGACCATTTTGTGAAAAGGGGATTGAAAGTGAAATATTACATCCGCTACGCGGATGATTTTGTGATATTAAGCGAAGACGGGAATTATCTTGAGAAGATACTACCGGAGATAAATAATTTTTTAGAGAAAAAATTAAAATTGCAACTGCATCCGGATAAAGTTTTTATCAAAACGCTCGCTTCCGGGGTAGACTTCTTGGGCTAGGTGCATTTCCCGCATCATCGGGTGCTTCGAACGAGCACCAAAAAAAGAATGCTGAAAAACATTAAAAATGGCGCCAAAAGGGGAGCGGATCAGTCTTATCTGGGGATGCTTTCGCATGGGAATACACATAAATTGAAGGCGAGACTTTTAGATATGATATAATTATAGCTAATGCAACCTTCGTTTAGCGAAATGCCGAAGTTTCAAACTCCAGAAGAGGAGCTTGATTATTTGCGCGCTCACATCTCTCGGCAGAGTCAGGAATTGGTGAATGCCGGACATACGGAAAATGTGTCAGAAAATGCCGCTAGGAATGTAATTGAACAATATAAGGAAATACCCATCACGCAAGCTCTGCATAAAGACAACATTATACAAGATAAAGAAAAAGAGGCTATTGTATTAAAGCTTAAACCGGAACCTCACGATGGAGTAATGGAAGAGCTTTTGGGTATCGTAATCACCAAGGGGATAAAAAATGCATTTGCCGTTGTCGAGACGATGAACAATCCGCACATTGATGATGATTTTCATCGTCTTCTGATCCAATATCTTAAGACAGGCAAAGTAATTGATGTGAAAGAAGGGACTTTGCTTTATAAATCTCTCAATATGACGCTTTTTGAGATAACTCTCCCCCCACCGCAGGATGAGGCGGATAAGTCTAAAAGTTTTAAAGAATTTATCGGGGCAATGGAACAATTCTACGCCGGCATGCAGTCAATTTCGCTTGATAAAAACAACGAGAAGGAATGTTACTTTACCCTGGAAGTGGCCTTAAGTAATCAAAGCGACGAAGTGGTGGTTTATGCCGCCATCCCCAACAAATATATTTCATTATTTGAGAAACAACTTTCCGCTTTTTATCATAATGCTAAAGTCCTAGAAGTAAATGATGATTATAATATTTTCAATGAAAAAGGCGCATCGGTTGGAGCGTATGCCGCGTTTTCGGAGCGTGGAGTATTGCCCATCAAGACTTATGACAATATAGATCATGACCCGATGAATACCATATTGAATGTTTTTTCAAAATTGCAAAAAGTAGGCGAAGGCGCGGCCATTCAGCTTGTTATCGCTCCTGCCGGCGCTAAATTTATGGACCAATTTCATATTATTTTGGATGATGTGAAAGACGGAATGTCGGTCAAACACGCGGCGGATAATTTTTATAAATTTAACAAGGCATTTTTAAAAGCGGCTAAAGAATTATTTGTTGACCCAAAAAAGAAAGAAGAAAAGAAAGAGAAATATACAAGCGGCAGGCGAGCGGTGGACCAGGGCGCAGTGGAGAAAATAACCAATAAAATGAAAAGCACCATCATGAAAGCCAACATCCGGGTTATCACTTCTGCCGAAACGGAAGAAAGAGCTGGGGCCATCCTGCAAGAAATAGAATCATCTTTTAATCAATTTACCGAGGCGGCCAGCAACTCTTTTGTTTTTGAAAAATTTTCCGGCAATGATTTAAAAAAACTTTTCCATAACTTTTCTTTCCGCACCCTTTCAGACGATAAGATATTGCCGATGAATCTCAAAGAACTTGCTTCGGTGTTTCATTTTCCAGTAGGTATCGGCAGCCAACCGCAACTCAAAGAAGCAAAATCAGGCATTGCTCCGGCACCGATAGAGATACCTCAAGAGGGCATACTGCTCGGCATTAATAGCTATAGAGGAAAAGATACAGAAATACATTTAGCGCGGGAAGACCGCATGAGACACTTTTATGTTATCGGTCAAACCGGTACGGGTAAAACGAATATTATGCTCAATATGATTACGCAAGATATCAGAAACGGCGATGGCTGTTGCTATATTGACCCGCATGGCACTGATATCCAGACCATTTTGTCCCGCATTCCACCGGAAAGAATAAACGATGTTATTTATTTTGATCCAGCCTATACGGCGCGCCCAATGGGGCTTAATATGCTTGAATATGATCCAGTGTATCCGGAACAAAAGACCTTTGTGGTTAATGAATTGATGGGAATTTTCAATAAACTTTTTGACATGAAGATTGGAGGCGGGGCAATGTTCGAGCAATATTTCCGCAATAGCGCGTTTCTAGTGATGGAAGACCCGCAGTCCGGCTCGACTCTGCTCGAAATTACCAGAGTGCTAGGTGATAAAGCGTTTCGAGAGATGAAACTCGCTAATTGCAAGAATCCGATTATCAAGCAATTCTGGGTTACCGCCGAACAAACCACCGGAGACCAATCTCTGGCGAATTTCGTGCCCTATATTTCTTCCAAATTTGATAACTTTATCTCCAACGATATTATGCGACCCGTAGTGCTTCAGCAAAATTCCGTCTTTAATTTCAGAAAAATAATGGATGAGAAAAAAATTCTTTTGGTAAATCTTTCGAAGGGTCGGTTGGGCGATATTAATGCGAATTTAATCGGGCTGGTGCTGGTCGGCAAGATACAAATGGCTGCGCTCTCGCGGGTAGATATGTTCGGCAAACCGATGAATGATTTTTATTTGTATATTGATGAATTTCAGAATGTTACCACCGATTCTATCACTTCTATTTTATCTGAAGCTCGCAAATACAGACTTGCGCTGAACATCGCCCATCAATACATCACCCAATTGGAAGAAAATATAAAAAATGCCGTGTTTGGCAACGTAGGCTCAATGGCGGTATTCCGTGTCGGCACCGAGGATGCGACTTTTCTAGAACAGAGATTTAAGCCGATCTTTAACGCTCAAGATATTACCAAACTGGACAACTATAATGCCTATGTAAATATGCTGGTGAATGGTCAGCCGGCAAAACCGTTCAATATAAAAACACTTCCGCCAGAGAACGGCAATGCTGGAGTGGTAGATAATATTAAAGAACTTTCATATATGAAATACGGCCGAGACAGGGGAGAAGTGGAAACGGAAATTATGGGCAGGTTTAAAACAATGGAGTAATTTGAATAATAATTTTAAAACTGCTAAGATGAGTTATTATGAAACATCCAAAAGAAGAAAGAACATATGTAATGATCAAGCCGGACGGAGTCCGCAAGGGACTTACCGGGGAGATTATACACCGCTTTGAACAGCGGGATTTAAAAATTGTGGCTCTTGAGATGTTTAGACCATCTCATAATCAACTTGATAACCACTATCCAAAAGATGAGGCGTGGATTACCCGGCTTGGTAAAAAAACTCTTTCTACTTATGAAAAATATGGTTATGACGCAATGATGGATTTTGGCACCCTCGAACCTGAGAAAATTGGCCCGGATATACGAAAATGGCTTATTGATTACATGGAATCTTCTCCATTAGTAAAAATGGTTGTGCAAGGGGTTCATGCCGTTGACGTTGTTCGCAAGATTGCTGGTCCAACTTTTCCTTATATTGCCGAAGTGGGAACTATTCGCGGAGATTTTTCTATTGATTCTCCTGCGCTAGCCAATAAAGAGAAAAGAGCGGTAATGAACATCGTTCATTGTTCAGAAACGTTAGAAGAAGCCGAACACGAAATCAAGCATTGGTTTAGCGATAAAAAAACCTATGATTATAAACGTTTCGGCGTAGACGAATAAATATCGACACTTGTTTTTATTTCAAATTCGTGTTTGATTTTAAAAACCATTGCAGAAAGTTTTTGGGATAGTATACTTTAAGTAGGGTTATTTCCGATTATTACCTAGAACACTAATTTATGGGAGCTTCGATCGGGCTATGCCTTGGCCTAGCATGTCTAGCACCCACTTAGCTTTAAGCTATGGTAATATTTCTGAAATAGTCCTAAGAAGGTACCCCCGCTTTACGGGGTTTTTTCTTTAAAATAATATACAATACCGCAATGGATCGAAAAAATCTTTTAATTCCCATAGTATCGCTGATTATCCTAATTTTTATAATGAATTTTCTTGCCAATAAGTTTTACTGGTATTTTTCTATTTGGTATTTTGACATAATAATGCATTTTCTGGGCGGATTCTGGCTTGGGCTAGTTGCCGTTTATTGTTTTTCATACCAAAGTCTCTCTGGTAGCCCTGTTTTTAAAATATTGGCTTTTATATTATTAGTAGGATTAGGTTGGGAAGTTTTTGAAATCTTAATTAATAATTTTGCCGGCCAGATACCATTTAACATTATAGATACTCTTTTAGATATTGTTTTTGATATCTCCGGCGGGTTATGTGCTATTCTTTATTTATGGAAAAAATTGCCAAAATAACATTTTGCGGAGGGACTGGCTCAGTTACTGGCGCCAACTTTCTTCTTGAAGTTGCAGGCAAGAAGATTTTAATTGATTGCGGTCTTGCTCAAGGTATAAAATTGGCGGATGATATGAACTGGGCGCCGTTTTCTTATGACCCGAAAGATATAGATGTCCTTTTTATTACTCATGCGCATGTTGATCATCTAGGCAGAGTTCCCAAATTAATCAATGACGGTTTTCGCGGAAAAATTTATTCTACTTTTCCGACCAAATCATTGGCTGGGCCGATGCTTGAAGATACAATGGAAATTTTATCCAGAAATACTGATTTTCATTTGGACAAAATTTATACCCCAGAAAATATCAAGCTCGCGCTTTCATCTTGGCATGGATTTAATTATCACGAGAAAATTACTTTCAATCCGAATTTTTCCGCGAGCTTTTTCAATTCGGGTCATATCTTGGGTTCGGCAATGGTTGAATTTATTTACAATGGCAAGAAAATTCTTTTTACCGGCGACTTGGGTAATTCACCATCGCCGCTATTGCCGGACACTGAGAGAATTACCGATGTGGACTATTTAATAATAGAAAGTGTTTATGGCGACAGGAATCATGAATCAAGAAATGAGCGCCGGAAGTTTCTGGAAGACATCATTGAAGACAACTATAAAAGAAAAGGAACACTTATAATTCCAACCTTCTCGCTTGAACGCTCCCAAGAGCTTTTATTCGAGCTTAACGACTTGGTTGAAAATAATCGCATACCGATAATGCCAATTTTCCTCGATTCTCCACTGGCCATTCGTTTAACCGAAGTCTTTAAGCAATATAAAAATTATTTTAATGAAAAAGCCCAAAAAGCGCTATCGCGGGATAAACACTTGTTTGATTTCCCGGGGCTACATTCTACCCTAAGGTCAGAAGAATCTAAAATGATTAACAATGTGCCCAATCCAAAGGTCGTTATTGCGGGCTCTGGAATGTCTGCAGGCGGGCGCATAGTGCACCATGAGAGGCATTATTTGCCGGATCCGAACAATACATTGCTCTTAACCGGATATCAGGCCGCAGGAACTCCTGGACGCTTGATAGAAGAGGGGGTTAAAACTGTCCGTATATCTGGAGAATATGTGAATGTTCGAGCGCACATAGTGACTATTTACGGATATTCAGGGCACAAAGATTCCGATGGATTGCTTAGTTTCGTAGAAGATACGCAAGATACCCTTAAAAAGATTTTTGTAGTTATGGGCGAGCCGAAATCCACGATGTTTTTAGTACAAAAATTAAGAGACAACCTGGGACTGCAGGCATATGCGCCCGAGCAAGGGGATAGTGTTTCGCTTCCGTGTTAAAAAATGTATAATAGGTTCATGGATAACCCCTTTTTAAATGATAAACACGGGCACAGCCAGATAAAAATTTGCGTTTCCGGCGCAGCCGAAACCGGCCATTGCGGAGTAAATGCATTAGAAAAAGCCAAAGAGCTTGGACGTGAAATCGCCCGGCAAGGGATAATTTTAGTAACCGGAGCCACGACCGGGTTTCCATTTTGGGTAGCGATGGGCGCGAAGGAAATCGGCGGCGTGTCTATTGGCTTTTCTCCAGCGGCGTCCGAAAAAGAACATGTGGAAGTTTACAAATTGCCGGTTGATTATATGGATTTAATAATTTACACAGGTTTCGGTTATCCGGGACGCGATCTATTGTTAACCCGCTCGGTGGACGGAGTTATTTGTGGTTGTGGACGCATCGGAACCGTTCATGAATTCACTGTTGCCTTTGAAGACAACAAAACCATTGGTATTTATGAAGGACCTTGGGAAATGGGGAATGAACTTAAAGAAATTTTAGCAAAATCACACCGCCCTTACGCCAAAGTTGTTTCCGGAAATGACCCAAAGAAATTAGTTGAAGATATGTTATTGATGATAAAAAAGAGTAAAATTTCCGAATATAAAATTTAAACAGTTGCCGTTTTTGATTTTAAACTTTCTATAATTCTAGCGAAAGTTTTGGGATTATGTTCGGCCAAGAGTGCTAAAATCTTTCGGTCGATTAGGACATTCTTCTTTTTCAAGGCATCGATGAGCTTTGAATAGGACATTCCAAGCTCTCTGCTACCTGCGTTTATCTTTATATTCCAAAGTTTTCTGTTATGGGACTTCTTATCTCGGCGGTGAGCGAAAGAATAAGCTCCAGCGTGGAGAAGCGCCTCTTTTGCCTGTCGCTCTTTAGTACTGCGACCATGGCGCATACCCTTGGTCTGCTTCAATATACTTCTTCTTCTTTTTAACGCATGTACTCCCTTTTTTACTCTGGTCATGGTTTAGGCTTTAGCTCTTAGGCTTTAGCTTTTCTGTTGCTAATACCTAGCACCTAGAGCCCAATTAACTATTAAAAAAACGGCATTAGATGGCTTTTTGGTTTATTCTTGATGACAAAATTTACACCTTTGCGGCCGGCTAATTGCGTATTGCGGGATTGCTTCGCGTTGAAATGATTAAAACCGGCCTTGCGCGCGATAATCTTGCCATTTTTAGTGAGCTTTAATCTTTTACTATATGACTTGTTTGTTTTCATTCCTTTCATATGTTTAGGCTCTAGGCTTTAGGTGTTAGGCTTTAGCATTTGATTCGCTAGTGCCTAGGGCCTAATGCCTAATTTGCTATTTTTTCTCTATGGTTGTTATTAAACCCTTCGGGCCTCTCTTATATGCATCTGATATTTTATAATCTTCGGTAATCAAATGAAGCAATCTATCCAAACGCTCCCTTAAAAACTTTTCATCCATATACTTCGCGCGTCCAACCAGGAAAAGTTCAACCTTGATTCTGTGTCCTTCCTTCAGCCACTTGGAAGCGGTTTTTGCTTTAAGCATCAAGTCGTGTTCACCAGTACCTATCTTTATTTGAATCGATTTGGTCTCGGTCGGCTTAGCCCTCGCCTTAACCTTCTTTAATCTCTTACTTGCCTCATATTGATATTTGCCAAAGTCCATTATCTTCGCAACTGGGGGATTTGCGTTTGGAGATATTTCAATCAAGTCTAGACCCTTATCTTGGGCTAGTTCTAGCGCCTCTTTTACACTTAAAACACCGAGATTTTGATTTTCATTATCTATAACCCGAAGTTCTTTTGCCCGTATTTGATTGTTTATTCTTTCACGCAATTTGACTCAATGGATATTTGACTAATAGATAATAGCTTATTTAAATCCCAAAGTCAACTTTACTGAGATGTGAGGTATTTCAACACGAGAGGAAGTTCATAAGTTGGTACGAATTTATGAAACATTGCTTTATTCTTTTTGTTCATGTTTGACAAAAAATCGAGAGAGAATTTTTTGAAACCATCATTTTCGGTTCTATCTTCTTTGATTTGTTCTTCACTTACAGGATATTTATAAATATATATTGACCTAAAAAAATTATTTATTGTACTCCTCTTTTTATTTTTTGAAACATTTTTAAATTTAGTTAACAAGATAAGGTCAGAGGCAGAAACGGAAAGACCAGATTCCTCTTTAATTTCACGGACCGCCGCATTGACATATTCTTCCCCCTTATCCACGTGTCCACCAATAGATGCATCAAATAAACCTGCATTGGATTTATTTATGCCACTTTTCTGAAAATAAATGTTGTTATTCTTATCAAATAACCATACATGAATTTCACGATGAAGTAGTCCAAGATGATGAATATCGTCCCTAGACTTTGATTCTATGATTACATCATCTTCATTTATTACATCAAGAAGTTCACTATGGTCAGAATTTAAATTTATCATTTTTTACTTTGGGAAAATAAACAGAGCACAAAAAGAAAATATAATCTATTTTGTTTCGCTCTTTTGAGCTCGTCAGTCAGGATATACATCCTGAAACAAAAATCCTTTTCGTGGATCACTCGGATAGTACGATATCAGCGCTCCTCGATTACCTGCATGATTTGGGCGACACACTCCTCTGGAGTTGTGTCGTTGTAGACAACGAAGTCATACTCTTTCTCGATGTCTGTTGAGAAGTAGCGCTCGTTGAGAACCCACTTCTTTTCGAAACTACCCCCGTCAAGCACACACCTCTGGCGCAGTCTTTCAGCGAGAATGTCCCTGTTTTTGATGCTGATAAAAATCAGCTTCATTGCAGGAATACATCTTTGTGCAAGGCGTGCTTTTTCACCGAAAGCGGAAAGAACCAACTCTGTCCCTTCAGAAATGCATGGCCAATGTTCCACTTTTGGGATTGCATGATGGTGCACTCCTCCATTCACGGCAATTTCTTCTACCGCGAGAAAGTGGCCTAAAGACCTGCAACGTTGAAACTCTCCCCGAGAGACAAAAACATACTCGGGGATTTCTTCAGTGGGACGGCGGGGACGGGTCGTGATTTTAGGTATCATGACCGTACGGTAGGTTGCTATCAACAACCCAGCGATTGTCGTTTTACCCCCACCAGCGAAACTAGACAAATTAACATGTGGCGTCATCTGTTTCTCCGGCTAGGGAAATGGTGAACTTCATCTGCACTAGAAATAACATATTAAAAGAAAAGAGTCAACTTACTTTCTTATACAGACAACAAAAAACTATTTTTTCTAGTTATAAAAGTGATATAATCCATCTTATGAAAAATATTGTCACTATAGGAGGGGGTACCGGAAGTTATACGGTCCTAATGGGTTTAAAAGAATTAAAAGATATTTCTCTTTTTGCTCTAGTTTCTATGGCTGATAATGGTGGTTCTACTGGGGTGCTTCGAGATGAACTTGGTGTATTGCCACCAGGCGATGTTAGACAATGTTTGGTTGCCCTGAGCGAGCATAGTGATATTGTTCGTAAACTTATGAATTATCGATTTAGCGAGGGAAGTCTAACGGGCCATAGTTTTGGCAACATACTTCTTGCTGCACTTGAAAAAGTGACAGGGGACTTTGCGCGAGGTGTTGAAGTTGCTTCAGAAATTCTTAAAGTCAAAGGTAAAGTCATTCCCATAACTAAAGATAAAGCAGAATTATCTGTTTTACTTTCTGATGGAACTTTAGTTGAAGGTGTAATCAAGGTTGATTCAATAGGTCTTCAGGTTTCAGGTTTTAAAAAGATTTTCTATAAAAATGATACAAGTTTGAACGAGAATGCCAAAGAAGCAATTTTGAAAGCGGACTACATTATTTTAGGACCCGGAAATTATTATTGTTCTGTAATTTCTAATTTGGTTGTAAGTGGTTTCAGAGAAGCAATCTCCCAAAGCAGGGCCAAAATAATTTTACCAGTGAACTTAACCAACAAACACGAACATACAAAAAACTGGAAAGTAAATGATTATGTTAAGAATACGGAAATGTATCTAGGCAAACTAATTGATATAATTTTAGTGAACACAGAATCCCCATCTTCCGAACAAATAGAGCGCTATAAATTACAGGAAGGAGATAGAGTATTGGTAGAAGATGATTTTAATGATAAACGTGTTGTTCGAGAGTCTTTAATATCGCATTCGTTTTTTACTTATGATAAAGCAGATGCAAAAAAACATATTAGAAGTTTTATTAGACACGATTCTGAAAAATTAGCAAAATGCATTGCCAAAATAATAAATAAATAAAATGAAATTAATTCTAGATTTTGATGATGTTTTAATGGATACTTCTTTACTTAAAAAAAAGATATCATCTTCCCTTTATGAACTGGGCATTTCTAAAGAAGTAGCGGATAATTATTATGAACAGAGAGATAAAAGTGTACCTTTTTCTTTGAAATCTTTTCTTTTGTCTTTTTTGAAAAAGGAAAAAATAGAATCAGTTTCCTTCGTTGATCTTTATGAAGAAATTATGGTAATTTGTTCGGATATTTTAAACAAAGAAGTTGTTCAAATAGCTAAAAACATAGGTAAAGAAAATTCCTTTATTGTTACCAATGGAGACAAGGAATTTCAAATGGATAAAATTAAAAAAAGTGGGATTGAATCATTTTTTTCAGAAATTTATATAACAAATGGGAGCAAAAAAGATATTATTGAAAACATATGTCTTAAAAATTTGAATGAAAAAGTTATTTTTGTTGATAACAAAATAGAATTTTTTAATGATCTTGATATAGAACGCTGTAAAAACCTAAAAACTATTCTTTATGATGTAAATGGTTTTGAAAATCTTGTGGTTGAAATAAAAAAATCAGAGATAGGGTCCTAATTCTTTAGAGATAAAATTTTCTGCATTAAGATATCAGCGGGGAGGAACTTGCCATCAAGTGGAATGTGGAATTTGCCCCTGACCCTTCTTTTATCGGCTGAAATTGCCACTCCAGCTTCTTCCAAAAGTTCATGGTCGTTGTAGTTGTCCCCGATAGCCATAACATTCCTTTTCTTTAATTTGAAAATTTTCATCACGCGTCTCAGGCCCAGAGCCTTGGTTTGGTCTTTTTTAATCAAAACATCATACGCTTCTCCGTTCCAGACGGTCACAAGATTTTTATCTCTTTTGACTGTATTTTCAATTTCTTTAATTCTTTCTTTACAATGTATGGTGATGATGAATTCTTTCGGTTCAAAACCTTTAACCTTTTTATTTTTCACTGCTATCTTTTTTAACTTTGGGAAAATGTCGAGCATATGTCCGAAACTATTTATGTGCTGATAGATTTTCCCTTTATACCAAGTGGCGCTGCCACATTCGTAAGTAAGGCTGACGAAAGGCAGAATTTCCCGAAACATTTCCTGCAACATATAAAGCCCTCGGCCGGAGCTGATATTTATCAGAAATCCTTTTTTATAGAGCTTTTTTATTTGTTCTATTTGTTTCTTGTTTATTATTTTTGTCTGAAGCGTGGTGGTATTACCGACTTGCTTTATCTTTGTCCCGCGCGGGACAAGCACTCCATCGACATCAAAAACAATCATCTTTACCTGATTTAATTCTTCCTTTGATATTTGATTTAAAGGTTTCATTGTTCCATTTTAACACTTTTGTGGAGTAATGCTATCCTTTGCGCGAACTTATTTCGAAAATCAAATGAACTAATGCGCACGCTCCGCGTGCCTCA
>Ga0209541_10014139_pt1 | contig 12079 bp, 16 predicted proteins | sample RifCSPlowO2_01_FD_184027 | JGI IMG/M metagenome (GOLD analysis project Ga0209541, IMG submission 184027) | Groundwater microbial communities from Rifle, Colorado - Rifle CSP2_plank lowO2_0.1 (SPAdes) (version 2) | ecosystem: Environmental > Aquatic > Deep subsurface > Groundwater | place...
GGTGAGAGAAACCAATATTGAGAACGAGCGTCTTTCCAGATATTTCCGCACGGAAGCCGATGCCCTCGATTAAAAGTTTTTTCTCAAACTCATTTTGAACGCCAGCAATCATGTTTTGTATGTGCGAAGCATAGGTACCCCACAGGGCGTTGGAGAAAATCGTTTGTCTCAATGGCTCAAGGTGCACCTCTTTACCGTCAGAGGAAATTTTAATTATTTTTTTAAATGACCGTGAGTTTTCTCCACGCGGCCCTTTAACGGAAACCGTGTCATCTTTAAGTAGAACTTGTACGGTTTCTGGTATTTTTATTGTTTGTTTTCCAATGCGAGACATATTTCATGTAGTGTGTAGAGTATGGCGCGTAGCGCAAGATTTAAAATGGTAAAATAATTATTGCGATTCGCGCTATACGTTACACGATTTGAGAACTTACCATATCTTAAACAACGCTTCGCCGCCAACCTTTTTCCTTTTTGCGTCTTTGCCCGTGAGAATTCCGAGTGGTGTGGATAAAATCAAATCACCATGCTTTTGTCTAACGGGGCGTATATCTTTTGTGCCAAGATATATTCTTCGCGAAACTTTCGAAACCCTGGAAAGCCCCTTTATTTTTGGTTTCTTGTTTTCGTAAAGAATGTCAATGTCAATAATTTTCTTTTCTTTTCTTCCTCGTTTATTTACCGATGCCACATATCCTTCTCGCAAGAGAAGATTAACAATAGCAAGTTTAAGTTTCGAACAGGGGATTGTTACCGAATTTTTACCGGCATTTCCTGCGTTCTTTATTTTTATTAACATGTCTGATAATGGATCCATTGAAATCATCATTTAGTTTTTAGAAATTTTTTAAAGCTAACCGCTTAGATATTTACCAACTCGACTTTTTAATTCCCGGAATCATTCCCTCGTTTGCAAGCTCCCTGAAGCATATTCTGCACAAATCAAAATCTCGCATATATCCGCGTTTTCTACCGCACCTAAAACAGCGTCGCACAATACGGCTTTTATATTTTGGTTTTCTTTTTGATCTTACGATTGTGGACGTTTTCGCCATAAAAAATATAATCCGAATAACCCGAATGATTATCCGAATAACCCGAACACAAACACAATATTCGAGCTTCTCGTTATATTAACAGTACCCGTCTACACTGTCAACGAGGCGTCTTTTTTAAACATTACCCCGATTGACTCAAAAAGGGCAATAGCCTCATTGTGTGTTTTGGCGTCTGTAACAATAGTTACAGAAAAACCAAAAACATTTTTGATATCTTCGTTTGAGGTTTCCGGAAAAATATTATGTTCTCGAATTCCCATTGTTAAATTACCCATTTCATCGACAATTTTTTTATCGAAACCACGGAAATCACGCATGCGCGGAATTGCGACATTTAGCAGGCGGTCTAAAAAATCATACATTCGTTTTCCTCGCAATGTTGCAACGAAACCGATTTGTTCCCCTTGGCGGAGCTTAAACGAAGCAATTGATTTTTTTGCCGCTCGCACCGAGGCTTTCTGGCCAGTTATTTTAGAAAGACGATCTGCTATAAGTTCGTTTATTTTTTTATCTTTTCTCGTGGCCTTGCCTGTGCCCGTATTCACTATTACTTTTATGACACGAGGCGAAGCCATAGGATTTTTTATACCGAATTGGTCGCCGGACGTCTTAAAGAATGTTTTCTCCTTTTCTTTTACTGTTTTCATAAAGCTTGTAGTGTGTAATTTTTTGTAGCGCAAGAACGGTTTTTGTTTTGTTCCACGCGTTAGATTGTACAGTATTTGTGTGTCCCGAATCAAATGTTTTGCGTTACACTATTGCGCCGCTTTTCTTTGCTACGCGGGTTTTTTTGCCTTTTTCAATTACAACCCCGACACGAGTTCTTTTTCCGGTTTTGACATCAGCAATCATGACATTTGAGACGTGAATTGGCGCCGCAAACTCAACAATTTGCCCTTTTTGGTTTGTGCGTCGCGGGCGTTCGTGTTTTTTTCTCATATTTACGCCATCGACAACAACCCTCTCTGCCCGCGGCAGGGCCTTTAGGACCTTCCCAGTCTTTCCCCTGTCTTTTCCGGAAATTACTATTATATTGTCTCCTTTTTTTATGTGCATAACATCGTTAGTTTTTTATACTAAGCGTTGTGAGGTTAATGGCTAGTGAAGCCTTTATCAAACGACCTCTGACGCCATTGAAACAATTGTCTGGAAACCCAATTCACCTATCTCGCGTGGAAATGGACCAAAAACTCTTCCTGCGCGTGGCTCTTTCTTCCCTTTTTCTAAAACAACGACTGCGTTTTCGTCAAATCGTATATATGACCCGTCGGCTCTTCTGAAGGGGTTTTTCTGACGAACGACAACGGCGTGTACCACCTCTTTCTTTTTTAGAAGCTTTCGCGGCTCGGCGACCTGAACAGATAAAACAACAACATCTCCAATGCGTGCGTATCTTTTGCGAGTACCGCCTAAAATTTTGAAAATCCGACCGATTTTAGCCCCTGAGTTATCGGCTATTTTTACGATTGTTCTTGGCTGGATCATATTTCGTGTATCGTGTAGTGTATAGCGCGTAGTGCAAGATTTAAAACGGTAAAACAATTCTTGCGATTCGCGCTACGCGTTACACAATTGCGCTACGCGCTACACATTACGATTATAAAACCCTGAAGTGCTTATCTTTTGAAATCGGCCTGCACTCCTCGATGGTTATTACTTCGCCGACCTTGTGCGCGTCCGTCTCGTCATGCGCCTTATATCGCTTGCTTCTTTTTATGTATTTTCCGTATTTAGGATGCTTAATAAATCGGTTGGATAATACCACAACGGTCTTGTTCATTTTAGTTGAAACCACTGTACCGGTAATTTTTTTTCTATTCTTTTTGTCTTTTTCCATATTTTGTATAGGGCATAGCGCAGACATCATTAGCCGTCTTTCTTATTGAGCTACACGCTACAGATTATTATATGATTTGCGATTTATATCTATAATTTCAGATCTTTTTTCGAGAATTCATTTCTGTTAAAGTTCGTGCAATGGTCTTTCGTAGACCGGTTCCCTCCTTTATGTTTTTTATTTTGCTACCGGCAATGCTAAAACGAAAAAGGCGCAGAGCTTTTCTCTTTTCCTCGAGCTCTTTTTGCAACTCCTTATCGTTTTTTTTGCGAATATTGTCCATGGTTTGTTAAATAGGCCCTAATGCGGATATTCATATTTTAATTTTTAATGCTTGTTGCCTATAGCCTGTTTTCCCTTACGACAACTTTTGTTTTGACTGGCAATTTAGACCCGGCCTTTCTTAAAACATCTTTTGCTGTTTTTTCGTCAACGCCGTCTATCTCAAAAAGGATACGTCCCGGGCGCACTTCAACTTCATACCCTTGTACGTCACCCTTTCCTTTTCCCATTCCAACCTCGGCGGCTTTCTGAGTGTACGGCCTGTCGGGAAAAATGCGAATCCACATTTTTCCCCCCTTGCCTACAGCACGACTCAATGTTTTTCTTGCAGATTCAATTTGAGCAGAGCGTATCCGCCCGCCAGTCAATGTTTTAAGCCCCTGAGAGCCAAAATCTATGTGCACCCCTCTTGTATCTGCGCGACTGCGATTATCTGGATGCTTACGCCCCTTTTGCCATTTTCTGTGTTTTACTTTTTTAGGAAATAACATGCCAAATTTTTGTTAAAATTTGAGCACCCAGCACATAATTTACCAGATGTTCGCCTCAAAAATTCGTCTGTACAGACAAATTTTTATGCTTAATACGAATTGTTGCTTGTTTTGCGTGCTCTGTAAAATGTTCTCCCGTAAATTATGCGCTGGGTGCCCTAAAAACACAATCACTTTGTTACTTGTTTTTCAGAAAAGACCTCCCCCTTATAAATCCAAACCTTAACGCCTATTGTTCCGTATGGCAATACAGCGCGCTGTCTTGCAAAATCCACATCCGCTCGCAGGGTTTGAAGCGGGATCATTCCGCGTTTTAGGCTTTCGCTCCGAGCAATTTCTGCGCCACCTAATCGGCCTGAAACTTCTATGCGTGCCCCCAGCACTCGTTTATTTGCCATTACCTTATCAAGCGTTTGTTTAAGTATTCTTCTGAATGGCAGTCGCTTGCTTAGCGCCTCTACGATCATGTGTCCGACTACAGCGGCATTTGTTTCTGGAAATCGGACCTCCTCGATCTCTATTCTCACGCCACTTGCAGAAATTTTTGATTTTTTCATCATCTTCTCAAGCCCCGCCTTTATTTTTATGGTTCCCTCCCCCTGTCTCCCAATAATCATCCCAGGACGCGCAGTTTTTACAATAATCTTCATGGCTTTATTGTTCCTTTCTATCTCAATACCGGCAACATAAAACCCTTTTAGTGTTTTTTCTAAATACTCTCGCACAAGAACATCTTCCCGCAAAAAGCCACTGTAATTTTTTCCGCGTGCGAACCATCGAGATTTCCAGTCTCTTAAAATTCCCAATCTGTGTGCGTATGGATGAACAACGTGGGTCATTGAAAATTATGTTATGAATTATAAATTTAGAATTATGAATCAATCTTTCTTTCGCTCACCTCTTTTAATAGCTTTTCCAAAACAATCGAGACGCTACTCGTTCGTTTTTTTAGAGGGTGTGCTGAGCCTCGTGACACCGGGCGGAATCGTTTCATTGCCGGGCCAGCATTAACGTGTATGCTTTTTATCAACAGTTCGCCCGCTTCAATCTTATGTGCATGTTTAGCATTGGAAATTGCTGATTCGAGAAGTTTCTGAAGCGGGCTAACACTCCTTTTTGTTGTTGTTTTTAATATGAGCCGTGCCTCAGAAATATTTTTTCCGCGTAGTAAATTTGCCACAGAACGCATCTTTCGTGGCGACTGTCTATAATTTTTTAAAAACGCTTTCATGCTAAATTTTAACGAATGTTAATGAGTATTAAATCTGAGCATCTAGCACATAATTTACCAAATGTTTGTCTCAAAAATTTTTCTGTTCATACAAATTTTTATGCTCAATGCTGGTTGTTTCCTGCTTTTTGTGTTCGATAAGATATTCCCCCGTAAATTCTGTGCCGTGTAAGGATTTGGGGGCTGTTCGAGCGTTGCGTATACTTGCTCTCGCAAGCTACAGCTATCTTTGCTGGCTCACTCAATCCACAAGTTAATGGATTGATATGGGGGCCAAGAAAACCCCTTTATTTTTTTGTTGTTTCGGTCCCGGTTGATGTTTTCGTGGTTGCCGCGGCTTTTACCGCTTGGGCTGCTGTGATTTCCGCTTCTTTCTGTTTTTGTTCAAGCTCTTTTTGTATTTTTCCCCCATGTCGCACAAATTTCTTTGTTGGCGAAAATTCACCGAGTCTATGTCCTACCATTTCCTCTGATACCCGTACTTCTATGTGGTCTTTCCCGTTGTGAACTCCAAACGTGAAGCCGACCATTTCGGGCGCAATCTGACTATCTCGTGCCCATGTTTTAAGAAGTCCGGAGCTTTCTGGTCTCCTTCCCGAAATCTTTTTTAATAACCCCGGATTAACGTATGGGCCTTTTTTAAGTGAACGTGTCATGTCAAATTTAAACGAGTGTTAATGAGTATAATTTGTATAATTGGTTCGCGCGGTCGAAGCGCAAAATCAAGCCCTTTCACTTCCCCCTCGTTGCCAATTATTAAATTTGGGCGGGTAAATAAAATATACTCACTCTGTATTGTTGTTTTATTTAAAAAAATAAACAAGTTCCGAAGAACTTGTGTCTCATGGTATATAAAATGTTCTTGAATGTCAACACTTTTGATATCTATCTGTATGGCCAGTCAAAATTATATATTTACAGACAGCCGTAGAAAATGCGTCCTATCCCTGCGAGCTTACCATGCGATGCAATACTTAATTAGCGACATAGTCTGACCTCCGCCAGTCGGCGGATGGCGGGACTGCTGCATGTCTGTGCTAGCGGTGAGCCCTTCAGCCCCGATGACTTAAGGATCGAAGGGCTTGTCGAACCAAGCGAGCACACCTAGCGCATTACTGCGTGTTTTTGTCGCGGTCCTATATTTTTAAGCCGGACAAAAATTGTACAAACATACATTCTAAAAACAAATGACGAAGCGCTGATCTCACCGCCTTCTTTCTCGCGCATTCTTGCGTCTTTTAACGATAAAGACGTTAGAGTATTTTTTAGAACGTCTTGTTTTTACTCCGCCAGTATGTTTTCCCCACAACGATTTAGCGTATCTAAGCCCGCGTCCTGAGCGGCCTTCGCCACCGCCGTATGGATGATCAACCGGGTTCATTGCACTGCCGCGAACGGTGGGACGAATGCCAAGCCACCTCGATCTCCCAGCCTTCCCCAAATTTCTAAGTTTGTGTTCGCTGTTCGAGACCTCCCCGACAGACGCCCATGAGTTTTCTGTAATTTTTCGTATTTCCCCCGAGGACATTTTGAGATGAGCGTAACCATCAGCATGCGCGACAATCTGCGCAAAATTTCCAGCAGAACGAGCAAGTCTGGCGCCGCCACCTGGCTGCATCTCAATGCAATATACTGATGTTCCAACTGGTATGTTTTTAAGAAGAGTTCTGTTTCCGGGTTTAATGGGAGCATGTTCTGAGACAACAAATTCGTTGCCGGTCTTCAATGAGGAATTGGCGAGAACATATCGTTTCTCGCCGTCCAGATAAGACGCTAAAGCAATAAATCCAGAACGATTAGGGTCGTATTCAATCGTTTCAATGCGAGCCGGAACATCTTTCTTGTCATACATAAAATCAATCTCACGGAAACGTCTCTTGTGCCCGCCGCCTTTATGGCGAACAGATATTCTTCCTGAGCCAGATCTTCCTGCATAGCGTTTTCTGCCCCTGGTAAGTTTTTTCAATGGCTTCACATTCGATAAAATATCCTTATATGAGACAAGGATCGCCCCGCGGCTTCCTGGTGTTGTTGGTTTTAATTTACGCATAGCTTCGTTAGCCTCGTTAGCTTTTGTTAGCCTCGTTAGCTTTTGTACTAAGCGCTAATGAAACTTAAAGCCGGTGAAGCTTTTTATACGAACTCTATCCTATCACCCTTTTTTAAATACACAATCGCCTTCTTTCCTCCTGGTTTAACGCCAGTGCGATTTCGAACAGTGACTTGTTTGGACTGGATATGAACAATATTTACACGAACCGGCTTCACGCCGTAGATTTCTTCAATGGCCTTTTTAATGATTACTTTATTTGCGCGGGGCATCACGTTAAATGAATATGCGCCGTCTTCCGTTATGAACGACGCTTTTTCCGTAATTCGCGGCTTTATGATATAGGAGGCTAGGCGTTCTCCTCCTTCGTTGGATGCATCGATACGAAGTGAAGCAGGATCTCGTGACTCATCTTTTTTTACATTCTTTTTAGCCGTGGATTTTTTTGCCGTTGTATCCGTTTTATTGTTCGAGATATTTTTTCTCTTTTTTAAGATGTCTAAAATAGCCATAAAATAAATTAGTTAGCGGTTAGTAGAATGTGGTTTGCGGTAACGGCATCCTGTCTCTGCGGCGCGCATCATCGCTTTTATACAAACTGTTTATTGTTCGGATTATAATTTGTTGCGTTTTTTATCGAGGATAGCGATGCTCTCTTGCGGATTTACAAAGATGATGTATTTGAAATTGAGAAGATCAACCGCATTCAAGGAGTTGAGCTGAGATATCTTTATATTTTTAAAGTTTTTGAAGCTTTTGCCGATATTTTCATTTTTTTGAGTTAAGGATATGAAGGTTTTCCCACCTCTTTCTCTTTGAGTGGCAAGTCTCTCGAATCCGTCGATTGTTCCAAGGCTGTTTAAAATTGCATGTGCCTCTCTCGCTTTCCCATTTTCTGTTTTAAGCTCCTGAATAAAGAGTATTTCATTGTCTTTTGTTTTAGCCGACAAGATTGTAAAAAAAGCCTTTATATTCATTTTTTTATTCACTTTTTTGAAAAAGTTTTTGTCGTTTCTGGGGCCAAAAGTAATCCCGCCTGTGCGCCAGATTGGCGAACGACGCGATCCATGTCGCGCTCTGCCGGTGCCTTTTTGTTTCCATGGTTTTTTTCCTGTTCCTGACACCTCTCCGCGGGTCTTTGTGTGGGCAAGCGGAACGCGAGCTCTTGACGCGAGAGATACAATCACCTGGTGAACAAGAGACGCATTCCAAGGCACGCCGAAAATTTCTTTTGGAAGGTTGATTTTCCCAGCTTCTTTTCCTGATTGATTGTATACCAGTGATTCCATGACAAGTTGAATTATAAATTCTTAAATCTAAAATTTTTAATACTAAATCTCGAGATTTGCAGAACGAATCTCAAGGAGTGTGCCCCTCTTTCCCGGCACTGCTCCAGACACGAGCAATTGATTATTTTCCTTGTCTATAGCAAGTATCTTTAAATTTTTTACCGTGATTCTTTCGCCGCCCATTCGCCCAGCCATGCGCATTCCTTTTACGACGCGGCCACCAGCTCGTCCGCCTCCGCCGATTGAACCCGGTTCACGCTCCGAATGTTTTTGTCCATGAGTTCTGGAGCCTCCGTGAAAGCCGTGTCTTTTAACGACACCCTGAAAACCCTTTCCTTTTGAAGTTCCGCTTACTGCAACAATATCACCCTCTTTAAAAATAGAAACATCAATAGTTGTTCCGAGTTTTATGTTTTCAATTTCTTTCGCATCGGGAACGCTAAACTCTTTTACATATCGAAAATTCCCCAAATTTTTAAATTGCCCTTGCTGCGGTTTTGCAATCTTTTTTTTGTTGCCGTATCCGACTTGTGCCGCGAAATAGCCGTCCCTCTCGGCTGTTTTGATGTTGATTACCACAACAGGTCCGGCATTAAGAAGGGTGGCGGCGAATGCCTTCCCGCCCTCAGAAAAAAATTGAACCATATTTTGTTTTGTCGCAAGAATGAACTTCGGCATGTTAAAAAAATACGCCCAACGGCGTAGTTTTTTAAAAACTTTCTGCCATTGGTCCCCGATGTCGCGCCTGTCGGCCGACCGGGACGTAGCTACCCCAAAAGAGGTATATGAAAGAATATACAGAACTTGCTAAAAAATGCAAGTAAGCCAAAAGGCAACAAAAAAAGTTTTTGTTTTTACAGCATCTTTACGTCGATTGAGACCCCGGACGGAAGCGTTAGATTTGTGAGTGCTTCAATAACTTGCGTATTGGGATTTATGATATCAATGAGGCGTTTGTGAACTCGCATTTCAAATTGCTCGCGAGCGTCTTTATATATGAAACTCGAACGGTTTACAGTGTATTTTTTTATCTCGGTCGGAAGGGGAATCGGTCCTAATATTTTTGCGTCATAGCGAATGGCAGTGTCAACAATTTGCTTTACGCTTGCGTCAAGAATTTTGTGTTCATATGCCATTACCCTAATCCGCAATTTTTGAGGTCGTTCTCCCGTGGCCTCCTTTTTCTTTTTTCTAGTAACAGTTTTTTCTGACAATTTCTTTTTTGCCGGCGTACGGGAGAGAGTCGGCTTAGGAGCCAATCTTTTTGTTTTTGATTTTTTTATTGTGCCCACGGCCATCTTCTTGTAACGCAAAACGCAGGAAGTTCCATGGCCTGCGTTATATGTTATGTACTTACGCGATAATTTTGGTAACAACTCCTGCGCCCACGGTTTTTCCGCCTTCACGCAGAGCAAATCGCTGTTGTTCCTCAAGCGCAACGGGGACGATAAGCTTTACTTTCATTTTTATGGTGTCCCCGGGCATTACCATTTTTACATCTTCCGAAAGAGTTGTTTCGCCCGTTACATCTGTTGTTCGAATGTAGAATTGAGGTTTATATCCGCTGAAAAATGGAGTATGGCGCCCGCCCTCTTCTTTTGTTAAAACGTATATCTCTGCATCAAATTCTGTGTGCGGTGTAACAGTCCCAGGCTTTGCAAGAACTTGCCCGCGGGTAATATCTTCTTTTTTGGTTCCTCGCAAGAGAACTCCTGCATTGTCCCCGGCCATACCCTCATCAAGAGACTTATTGAACATCTCAATTCCGGTAACCGTTGTTTTTGCCGTTGGTTTGATGCCGACTATTTCTATATCTTCGCCAACCTTAACCTTACCGCGCTCAATTCTTCCTGTGCAGACAGTGCCGCGGCCTTCTATGGAAAATACGTCTTCAACCGGCATAAGAAACGGTTTGTCCAGTTCTCTTTGCGGAATTGGAATATATTCATCAAGTGCTTTTGCAAGATCAAGGATTGGTTTTGCGGCTTCATCGTTTGCTGATTTTGCCTCGAGCGCTTTAAGGGCAGATCCTTTTATAACAGGAGCGTTATCTCCGTCAAAACCGTATTTTGTGAGAAGCTCGCGCACTTCTTGTTCAACAAGGTCAACCAAATCTTTATCGTCAACCATATCAACTTTATTTACGAAGACAATAACTTTTGGTACGCCAACTTGTTTTGCAAGAAGTATGTGTTCCCGCGTTTGCGGCATTACGCCGTCCGTTGCGGCAACAACCAATATTGCGCCGTCCATTTGCGCCGCGCCCGTTATCATATTTTTTATGTAGTCTGCGTGTCCTGGAGCATCAATGTGCGCATAATGTCTGGCATCGGTTGAATATTCATTGTGCGAAAGGGCGATAGTGATGCCTCGCTCTCTTTCTTCCGGAGCATTGTCAATTTCATCAACGCCTCGAAGACGCACTTGTTTTCCCGCAAGATGCAATACATTTAAAATTGCCGCGGTAAGGGTTGTCTTGCCGTGGTCAACGTGACCAATAGTTCCAACGTTAACGTGGGGTTTTTCTCTGCTGAATACTTCTGCCATAGATGTAGAATTTAGAAGTTAGAATTTAGAAGTTAGAATTAACCGCTAAAAGCTAATCAACCAAAAATTAATTAAAATAATAAATTTTTTAATATACCATTTGCGTTAATAAAAAAGACGCACAAAGCGATTGGTATAGAATAGCAAAATATCTAAAATCGGTCAAGGGCTTGCAAAAGTCCTATTCCACCAAGGCCGGACCTTGATAAGATATCAACATGTTTCTGTGGATAATTCATCAAGGTCCGACCTTGGCTAGTTGAACAACTAATAAAAACCACCCAGGGAAACCCCGGGCGGTTTAGCTTGAAGATATTTTATTTACGCTCACGATACCATATCGAATAGGCGGTTTTACCTGTGACCCGTTCCCAATTTCTCACAGGACGCGTGTATTCGGACCCCATTACATTTACCGCAAAATTCTCAACCCTGAATTCGAAATCAGGGCAGTTTTTTGCGGAGAAATTCGCGCTTCTTACTGCAATGTTTTTCGCTATACCTTGAAGAGCCTCAGGATTTTTTCCATCAGACGCTATTACAACGGATCCTGCGTATTTCCACGCGCTGTCATTAAATATTGGGGTAATATAGCTAAACGTTGCGGTAACGTCGTTAAGCGTTTCGGTAATCCCAAAAAAATTCTCGGTTGTGCACGCAGGCCTTTCGGTTGCTAACGCGGTAGTTGTCAACAGTGCGCAAAACAAAAACAACAATAGGGTTTTGAGCGTCTTCACCTTTTCATCTCGCTTGAGTTTGTGAAAAATATCTATTTTTAGAGTAGTGTAGCCATACTTCATTGTCAAGGTTAAGCGCTAGAGACACTTGTCTGCCTGCAGGCGGTGCGGTTACGCACAGGAAAGATTGCACAAAAGATGGGTCATATAATGGGATCAATCATCAAACAAGTTACGCGTGGTATGCTACACTAAAAAAATGCGCTTACTCTCGTGGAATGTGAATGGTTTGCGATCAATACACCGGAATGGTTATTGGGGCAAATTTCTCAATGAATCTAACGAATCGGCGGACATTTTTTGCCTTCAGGAAACGAAAGCGGGTGAAGAACAGCTACCGCACGATGTGCGCAACATTTCTGGCTACATATCCTATTTTTCCTCTTCACGACACAAAAAAGGATACAGCGGCGTCGGGACATGGAGTAAACTAAAACCGGAAAAAGTTGAATATGGGATAGGTATTCCTCGTTTTGATGATGAAGGAAGAGTTCTAGCACTCTATTTTAATGAATTCATTCTTTTTAATGTGTATTTTCCGAATGGGGGAGGCGGGC
>Ga0209541_10014147_pt1 | contig 12074 bp, 14 predicted proteins | sample RifCSPlowO2_01_FD_184027 | JGI IMG/M metagenome (GOLD analysis project Ga0209541, IMG submission 184027) | Groundwater microbial communities from Rifle, Colorado - Rifle CSP2_plank lowO2_0.1 (SPAdes) (version 2) | ecosystem: Environmental > Aquatic > Deep subsurface > Groundwater | place...
TCGGCCACGCCCGCCGCTCGTGAATGCGCTGGCGCCCGAGACCAGTTTCAGTTTTCCCAGTGGCCATAGTTTTGTGGCGTTTTCGTTTTACGGGCTGCTCGCGTATTTTTGGTTCCGGGCGGCCGCGCGCCGTTGGCAAAAGGTGCTCGCGATTGTTCTCGGCATCATCACCATCATCGCTATTGGTTCCTCCCGCATCTATCTTGGCGCCCATTGGCCATCCGATGTGCTCGCCGGCTACGCGTCCGGCGCGGCGTGGCTGACCATCCTCATTACCGTGCTGGAGATTCGTCATCGGTTCAACAGCCGCGACCGTGGAGCACCGTACCTCAAGAAATCTACCGTGACGGTGATCACCCTGGTGCTGACCGCGTTGTGGGGTGGCTACCTGGGGTATTACTATCAAACCCACCCGCTTCGGCCGCAAACAGAAACCGTTGAACCGCAGGTCACGATTACCCGACGCGACATCCCCCAAAATCTTTTCCTGCATTTGCCGCGTGCGAGCGAAACCATCACCGGTACGCCGATGGAGCCAATCAATATTATCGTCGTGGGCAGCCAGGAGGAATTGGCCCGCGCATTTACGGCGGCCGAGTGGTTTCCGACCGATCCCATTACGGTGCCAAATGTCTGGCGTCTGTTGGTGGCATCTCTTTTTAACGACCCGTACCTGCAGGCGCCGGGCACGCCTTCGTTCTGGGATACACGGCCCAATGATTTTGCTTTTGAGCAGCCGACCGAGATGCAGTCCGCGCGCGAGCGCCACCACATTCATTTTTGGCGCACGCCGTTTTCGCTCGGCGGCGATCTGCGAGTGTGGTTTGGCACAGCGCATTTCGACCGCACGATCAAAATGACGGCCTACGGCGTGTTTCCGACGCATACGATCGATCCGGCAGTGGATAAGGAACGCGAGCGCATTAAAGAAGCGCTCCTGAAAACTAACTTCATCGCGTCGTGGGAAGAGTTCCAGATTGTGGAGCCGAAGCTCGGCAGCAATCAGTCCGGCGATCTCTTTTTCACCGACGGCAAGGCCGACATTTTCTACCTGTCGCGGTAGTTCTATTGGGGTGCCGGTTGGCCGGTATTTTAAGGTAATTTTTACGCATCGTATGGCAGTGTCCGGTTGCACGGTAGTTGTGGCAACATATAATCGTCAGTCTCTGATCGAGTGGTGCCTGCCGGCGTTACTCTCCCAGCGGTATGTGCCGCTTGAGGTCATCGTGGTGGATGACGGTAGCCGTGATAGGACGGCCGTGTATTTGCGGACGATTTCCGATTCTCGGTTGCGCGTGATTACGCATTCGGAAAACCGCGGTTTGAGTGTGGCCCGCAACTCCGGTATCGCTGCGGCGCGGTACCCGGTCATTGCTTTCACCGACGATGATTGCATCACTGAACCGGATTGGATTACACAGCTTTGCAAACCATTTGCAGACGCGCGCGTGGGTTTGGTGATGGGACAGGTATTCTACGTGGCGCGCGGCGGGCGGCGGCATTTCCCCGAGCGGGTGGTGCAGAATATCGGCGCGCAGTGGCCGAAAGGATGCAATATGGCCTATCGCCGCGAAGTGTTTTCGCGTGTTGGAAATTTTTCCAATACCTACTACCGTTATCAGAATGAGGACACCGAGATGGCGATTCGCGCGGTCGCGGCCGGGTTTGCATTCCGCCGCGTGCCGGAAGCGGTGGTCATCCACCAAGCCGCGCGGTGGACTCCGCGCGCGTTGCTCTCGTCCGCGCACAACGCTGCGGTGTGGCCGCTTTTGAAACGTCAGTTTCCGCGCCACTACCAGACGTTCGGTTCACCTATCCGGTGGGGGGTTGTGTATCCGAATGATTATTTATTAATATTTCTGTGGCCGATTTTGGTTCCGCTTGTGTTGTGTCGATACCTCTGGCACGGCGGCCGCGATCTCAAAATATTTTTCGCCAAGTGGCCGGCGTATTTTTTTCTCCGCCGGTTTCATATCTACCGGGCGGCCATTCGCCGCCAGGCGGTTGACGATGAGGTTTCCGCGCGGTAGGGTAAGGGTGGCATAAAAATATTTTTTTATGAACGAATTTATTTTTGTTTACATCACCAACCCGACCGAGGAAAAAGCCAAAGAAGTCGCGCGGCAATTACTCGAGCAGCGGTTGATCGCGTGCGGTAACATTATCAAAAGCCGCAGCCTCTATCGGTGGAAAGGAAAGATTGAGGATCAGGGTGAATACATATTGCTTGGTAAGACGGTCCGCAGAAATTGGGAACGTATCCAAGACGTGGTTAAAAAAATTCACCCGTATGAAACGCCGTGCGTGCTCGAAATACCATTCCGCGCGAATGAACCCTACGGCGCGTGGCTAACAGGTGAGGTGCGGCTGGCGGTATGATGCGGAGGTGAAAGCGTTTCTCATATTGAAGAACGCCGCTCGATGAGCGGCGTTTGCGTTGGCGTATATCAGCGGGTTATTGGAGCTGGTCGTGTTCTTCTTTTACCTGTTCGTAGTGGCGTTTGAGCTGGGCGAGGCTGGAGATTTTTCGCGCGATGTCGTTGGGCTCGGGAACTTGGCGGAAGTTGAAACGTTCTTTTTCGCCAGCCGTTTGGATACGCACTTCGCCATAGCGCAAAAAGGTCGGCCAGAATCCGACCGTTTCCGCGGCCACATCCTGGATACGGGAGAGCCGCTGCTCGGCGGCGATGCGCGAGAAGAGGCCACGCTGTTCAATGTTGATGATCCGTTCGTTGGTAACAATCCAGACGTCGAGGTAATAGTCGACAAAAGCGTTGAAAATAAACAGCCAGAGGTAGAGGTAGTAGAGGCTGATACCGAGCGCGAGCAGCGCGTAGCCGACGGTACTTTCCGCTGCCCGTTGGAGGTCGCCGGGCAAAAGCAGGCCGAGCGCGATGGGAATCAGACCGATCGCGGCCCACAGCATTAGTCGGATGAACAGCACAAACCAATGCCGGCGGATAAGCAAAATTATTTTTTCGTTGGGCAGCGCGTGCGGGAGGTAAAATTTACGCATGGGAGGCAAGAGCCTATCTCAAAAATAATCTTTGACTCCTTTTGGTTTCTTTCGGCTGCACCGCGTTCAGATTTCGTCGAAATAACACCGTTATTTTTCCTCAATCTTCACGCGGTTCGCTCAAAAGATCCTCAAAATGGCTCGAAAGCTATTTTTGAGATAGGCTTTAGATACCGGGCAGCATCGAATTGACGTTGCCAAGGCCGCTCGTCGGTAAAAGTTCGATGGCCACCGACCAATTGATCGTGCCTAAAAACACAAACGAGGTGCCCAGGAGCACAATGACGCCAATGACGTACAGTGTTGACATTCCCAGCGTGACCACGAGCGGCGAGCCGAAGCGCAAGAGATGGTAGAGGTTGAAAAAAGAAAACAGTAAGGAAATCCCGACGAGAATCAGGAAAATGATGTAGAGGATGGAGAGGGAGAGAGACATTGAAGGTGTTAGGTACTAGGTGTTAGCTTATAGGTTTTTTGAGCCGGTTGGTCGAGCTAAAAGCTAAAACCTAATACCTATAACCTAGAGCAGTTGCTCTTGCGACTTGGGTGGCGGAACATTCAGGTGTTCGTACGCCCGCTTGGTTGCGATACGACCCTGGCCGGTGCGCTGTAAAAACCCACACTGCATCAGGAACGGTTCGTAGACATCTTCAATCGTTGCCATTTCTTCACCGGTCGAGGCGGCAATGGTGTTGAGGCCAACCGGGCCGCCGTTGAATTTTTCGATGATGGTCCCTAGGATCCGGCGGTCGATTTCGTCCAGTCCGCAGCCATCCACACCGAGGAGTTCCAGCGCCTGCTTCGAAATATCCGATGTGACGCGGCCATCGGCTTTCACCTGCGCGAAATCGCGCACGCGTTTGAGCAGGCGGTTGGCGATGCGGGGCGTCCGGCGGGCGCGGCTGGCAATGGCGCCAAGCGCGGTCGGTTCAGCGTCTACAGCCAAAATTTTTGCCGAGCGTTCCAATATCCGGTGGATCTCTTCATCGTGGTAGAAGTTGAGGTGGAAAATGTTGCCGAAGCGGTCGCGCAAGGGGCCCGACAGCATACTGACTTTCGTCGTGGCGCCGACGATGGTGATTTTTGGCAGGTCCAGCCGCAGGATGCGCGCCGAAGGGCCTTTGCCGATGACCAGATCCAGTGCGTATTCTTCCATGGCGGGGTAGAGGATCTCTTCAATGGTTTTATTCAAGCGGTGGATTTCATCAATGAAGAGGATATCGCGGTCGCCGAGGTTGGTAAGAATGGCGGCGAGATCGCCCCCGCGCTCGAGCGCGGGGCCGGAGGTGATGCGGATGTTAACTCCCATTTCCCGCGCGATAATGTGCGCTAAAGTTGTCTTACCAAGGCCGGGCGGGCCATACAGGAGGACGTGTTCGATCGGTTCGGATCGCTGCCGGGCCGCGGCGATTGCAATTTCGAGATTATCTTTCACCATTTTTTGCCCAATAAACTCGACCAATGTGGTTGGCCGTAGGGTCAGATCCAGCCGCTGTTCGCTGACGGCGACTTGCGGGTCGACAATCCGAGTTTCGAGGGGGGACATAGCGGTACGTACACCGTGCTAAGTACAAAGTTCCCGGTGTTGTTGGAATTGGCTTGACACTCAGTCTAAACATTGCAACAGGCGCTCTTCTATTGTATCTCGCGCGTCGTCGCTTGCGCAAGGTAAGGTGTTTAAGTTTGCAGCCGGTGGCCGAGTTTCTTTGTCTTGATTTTTAAGTAATGCCGGTTGAGGCGATTTTTTCCCACTACCAGCGGGATCCGCTGCAGCACGGTAATGCCGTAATTTTCCAGTTGTGCGATTTTATCCGGGTTGTTGGTGAGGAGTTTGATGTGCGTAATGTCGAGGGTTTTGAGAATTTTGGCGGCCACTTGGTAGTCGCGTTCATCTGCAGAAAATCCCAGCGCGAGATTGGCCTCCACCGTGTCGAGCCCCCGGTCTTGCAGCGCGTAGGCGCGGATTTTGTTGACGAGCCCGATGCCGCGGCCTTCCTGGTTGAGGTAGATGAGCAGTCCGCGGCGGGCGCGGGCGATCATTTTGAGTGCAGCGTGCAGTTGATTGGCACAGTCGCATTTGAGCGAGCGAAACGTATCGCCGGTCAGGCATTGCGAATGAACGCGGGTCAGCACCGGCGGGTGTGTCGCAATGTTTCCTTTCACGAGGGCCACATACTCGCGTCCTGTCTGGTCGGTAAAGACGTGAATGGTGAACGTGCCGAACATTGTTGGGAGTTTGGCCGACGCACTGCGTTTGACTGTGGAATGGTGTGGTGCAGACATACGAGCTATATCCGACATACTACAAGGTAATCCCTGAGCCGGGTCGAAGGGTTACCTTGTAAAAAATGCCAAATGGTAGGCCAACGACCACCGCAGTCGCGGGGCAGGCAAACTCAGGCAAAATTATTTTTTTAGTTTCTTAATCACCTCAATCATTTTGAGTGCCGTCACAGCCGCTTCGATGCCTTTGTTGTTTGTGTGGTCGCCGGCGCGCGCCTTGGCTTGTTCGATGGTATAACACGCCAGCACTTCGTTAATGACCGGAATGCCGGTTTCAATTGCCACGGCCTGCAGTCCGGCGGCACATTGGTCGGCAACAATTTCGAAGTGGTAGGTTTCGCCTTTCAACACCATGCCGAGGGCAATGATGGCGTCGTAGCGTTTCGATGCTGCGAGAGTTTTTGCAACCACCGGAATTTCCAAAGCGCCGGGCACGGCAAATGTTTCGACGTTCTCGTTTGCTAAGCCGGCCGCAAGTAACGTTGCTGTGCAATACCGCTCGAGGTTTTTGGTCAGTTTACCGTTGTATTGGCTGGTGATGATGGCGACGCGCGAGCGTTGAGCGAGAACGGGGGATATTTTCGAGGTCGGTAAGGGAGTGGAACGCATACTGTCAATAATTTTCAATTACCAATTTTCAATTTTCATTGAATGTCTCAATGTTACAATTTTCAATGATTGGCTCATCGGTTTATAAATTGAGTCATTGAAAATTTATTGGAAATTGTGAATTGAAAATTGAGAATTAAGTACGTCGGTATTGTTGTGTTTTTGTAAAATGCGTAAGATATCGCGCAATAATGTCTGCTTCCAAGTTCACGGCATCGCCAACCCTGAGTTTGCCGAGGTTCGTTCGCCGCAGAGTTTCCGGAATCAACCCGAAAGTAAAATGTTTGCGGTCTGATTTAACGACGGTCAGTGAAACACCGTCTACAGCAATGGATCCTTTTGTTGCAACGAGATTTGCAATGGAGCGGGGGAGTGTGATTTTGAGAATCCGGCTTTGCCCCGGCCGTTTGATTTTGGTAACCGTACCCATACCGTCAACATGCCCTTGGACCAAGTGGCCATCGAGCGGGTCGGAAAGTTTAAGCGGCAGCTCCAGATTCACGCGGCTGCCAACCGCCAGCTTGCCGAGCGTGGTGACCCGTGCCGTCTCCGGCATGAGTGAAACACTGATTTCTATTTGCTGTGTGCTGTTTACCGTTTTCTGTCTACTGTCTACTGTGTGTTGTTTACCGTTTTCTACCGTCAGGCACACGCCGTTGACCGCCAGACTTCCGCCCGGCTGCAGTTTTTTAATAAGGGAAGGTGGTACGGAAATGACTAGTTGTCTGTCGGCGCGTTTGGTAATTTTTCCCTGGTGGCGGATGATGCCGGTGAACATAAGATTTCGTGAAACGGGTAACGAGTAACTTGAAACATTTTGTCATTCCGGCCGCCTCGAGCCGGAATCCAGGAATAAGCCGAGGTCATCCTGGCTTGTCCAGGATCAGATTCTGGACGCGGCGCCAGAATGACATCTAAGGCGGTGGCGAAAAAAACAAAAACCCCGATGTTCCTCGGGGCTTAATGGTAACCTTCCGCGCCAACACGGAAAAATTACGTTCCTTCTCTCATCCGGACTTGCCCCACACCTTTGGTCAGTGAGTTATGGAAAAGGTGTGATGGCTGTACCGTCGGTTCCAGAATTTCACTGGATCAGCTCAGCCGTTCGTAAACGGCTGGGGTCGCGGACTTGCCCCGTCGAATGATGGGGTTTCACCGCCGGTTGGGAATTCCCAGCTCTTTCAATGAAAGGGCTGGGTCACCCTGCCCCGAAGGAATTGATGAATTGTTGCGGTTATGATGTTTTTGGAAAAATCTGAAACTCCGCGAGTTGTTTTGCGTCTTGTTCTGTGAGTACCTTTCTTTGTTTGAGGATATCGACGAGATGGTTGAGCTTTGTGTCCTCTTTGCGGAGTTTAGTAATGAGTCCACCCTCAAGTTCAGCGAGTTTATCATCAAGGTAGGATTTAGTAACCATTTCTGCTTCAATTCTTCCCACCCGCTGGTTCAGTGATTCTACTTTTTGGTGCAGGGAATCAAACTGCGGCGTGATGTTTTGTTCGATCACCTTACCAAATTCTTCGCCGATTTTTTGGAGATCTTTAGGTTCGAGCATAGGTTTTACGTTGCCGATGACTTCGCTTTCCAATTCTAGTCGTTTTTGAATTTTTAGTCAATCATTTATTATTTTGAGAATTCACCCTGCCCCGAAGGAATTGATGAATTGTGGAAGTATGGTACCGCCGGTTTCGGCCTGTGTCAATGGAATTATTTGGTGAATTTGAAGGAAGAGAGGATTTGATCGGATTCATTAACGTCATTTTCTTGACCGCCAATAATAACATCGCTAAACATAATGACTCTGTCATTGCCAAAAATTAATGCAATCCGGGGTTCACATTCTGACGCCTCTCCGCCTATGAATGAAATAAGGGTCACTCCGTCCGTTTCCTTTGGGTAACCAGGGCGAATAACATCTTTTTTTTCTAAAATAGATTGCATTAACTTTTTTTGCTCTGTCGAATTATATTCATACTCTTCAAAATAATAGGGGTAGCCTTCACTACAGTAAGACGTTTTTGTACCAAGATAGAGTTTCCAAAAAGAGCTATTGTGTGGGGTGAGGAAGTCAAGAGAATTAAAATTGCCCCTTTTAAAAATTGGAGCGGGAAAAGTTAAGGGAAATTTCATTTCAAACCCATATTGTTCATTCCGATACGTCTGCCACCCGGTGGTATCGGTAGCGGGTTCGATGAATTTGAAGGTGGAGAGGATTTTCATTGTTTTCTCCTCATTTCTTTTTGGGGAAAAAAAGTTGTAAACGGTATTATTTTGCCGATTCGGAAGCGAAAAATTTACAATTGTGTCCCAATCGGTTATTTCTTGTCGGAACCATATCCGATTATTTATTTCTACACTTTCCGATACATCAGAAATTTCTCGATAGTCAATATGGAATACGAAGTCCCAAGCTGATTCCATGTTGATGAGACAGCTTTCTCTCCCTGATTCGGGGGCGTTACAATTTTTTTCATTTTCATCTCTTTTTACCTTGAGCTCTGGGGATGTAAAGTACGTCCGTTGTCCTTGGGGAGTCGTTTCTACTATCCAATCCTGTGGAATTAGAATCTCAAAGTTATATGGCTCATTTTTGTATGTCTTCCAGCCAGTCGTGTCAATTGGGTTTAACTCTTCCACTACATTCCCCGCCGGAAACCAGACCAGCAGTTTGCGCGGGGAAATCGTGGTGAAAATGGAAATGATGGCAACGAGCGCCGCAAACGCTGCCAACCCCAAGCCGATGACGGTGAACCAAAAAATTACCACGTTCGCGCGGCTGCAGCATTTGTGTCCCATAGTTTTTTAGTTTATGAAAAGATTTATACTGAGCTCATTTCAAGGCTGTCATTCTGAACTTGTTTCAGAATCTCGTTTCTTGCACATTGGATTAACAGTGGGGTCCTGAAACATCGAGAGACCCTGAAACGAGTTCAGGGCGACCGGGTCGGTTTAGGATGAAACCAAGGGTTTTGGGAAAGTTTTGATACGAGTTCGATATTTTTTCCAGCTTCAATTTAATTTGAAACCTCGGGAGTGTCGGATGGCGTTTCGGTCAGCGTGCAGCGGCCGGCAATGCAGCGAACGTTCGGGGTGGTACAGAGGTAGCGGCAGACTGGCCCTTCAAAATTGGCACACATTACCGCGTATTGCTCTTGGTATTGTTGGGCGTTGATTTTGTTTACCGGCCCGTCGCACTCGCAGGAGTCACACCGCGTGGAGACCTTGGTGCAGTTGTTGTCGGTCGCGCAGAGCTGGTCGGCCAGGGCAATTTCCAGGACGCCGCTTGATGGGATTTCCACTGCAACCGGTGTGTTCTGGATGATTAACATTTTTCTGGGTGAGATCGCGACCGCAACCGTCGCAATAGCCATCAGGGCGGAAAACGTCGCCATACCAAGGCCAATGATAGTAAACCAATACAGTGAGTCATGCGCTCGCCAGGGCTTCATCGTCATAGTGTTTCTGGGTTAATGATTGTTATCTACCAAAATAATACCAATAATCGGTTGGAAAATCCACACTTTTTGCTTTCGGCGATTGCAATGCGATGTTTAGAGTTTCAGCCGTTGCACGTGATATTTGAACTGAGCCAGGAGCGCGTCTTTCGTTGGCGTACGCCCCTTGTGCATGATCAGCGGTGTTGCGGGTACGTCATCCAGGTAGAGGAGCTATTCGAGGAACAGACGGCTATGGAACGCCGTGCCTTACTTTCGTTTTGCCAGGCGGATGATTTCCCTAAGGGTTGTGTGACGGCCAGAAAGCACGGCGGAGAGGTCAAGGTAATCTTTGAGCGACCCCCGTCGTCCGATGGTGTAGGCTTTGGTGGCGACAATCTCCTTGACGCTAAGCATTTTTACGCGTTTTTGCGTCGAGAACCTCGAGGTGCATGGGAGAAATGTTTTACGCCCCAGACCGTTGCCGCCAGCGGTCGAACCTGTTCCCGCAGTTCCGTCACGGGAACTTGCGACAGCACCTGCCGTACCGTTCTCTTTCCGTACTGTCGGGAAATCCACCGCCAATGTTTGAGGTCGCCGTAGTTGATGGTCTGAATAATGATGGTTTTTTTGTCCCGTCGCGGGTCGAGGGTCGCGAGATTGTAGGCCCACAATATCGGCCCGAAATAGCGCGGCACTTTCCCGCGGGCTGCCGTGGTCGAGGCTTTGGTTTTAGGTCTGCGGAATGTTTTCACCTCCGCAGTATGCCATAAAAAGTGTCTATTGACAGGGGAGAGCTGACGGGGCTAAGGTAATGGCGCCGATTCAATAATTTTTTTCCTATGTCCCAAGTGTCATGGTCCAAGATGACCAAAGCCGAACTTTCCGAGGAGTACCGCAAGCTTTTGGAAAAGTATGATGAACTCAAGATGACCGCCCGGATTGTCGGCGACCCGAAAAACGTCGAGTTGCTGGAACGGGTCCGGGAGGATACGGCCGAACACCTGACCGCGTCGCTGGCCACCATGAAAACCGAATTCGGCAAAATGGTGGACGAATTTTTAGGGCGTCTGCTGGCCGAAGCCCAGAAGCTGGGGGACATGCAGCAGGCCATGGAACTGTCCAAGAAAAATCTTGAGCTCCACTACCACATCCAGGTCGCGGCCGAGACTTTGCAGCAATTGGTAACGGAACACGAGGCCAAGCAGCGGGAACTGGTTAAGGCCGCCGACCTTAACCGGCAAACCTTAGCGGACAAAATGGACCAGGCGCGCCGCGATTGGGAACGCGAGCAAGAGGAACACAACTACCGCAGCAAGGTGCAACGGCAGCGCGCCGAGGAGCAGTCCGCAGAAGAGCAGACCAAGCGCGAAAAGGAATGGCAGGAACGTGTTGACCGCTTGCGGCAGCAGGAAGTCGACGTGCAGAATTTGCGTAAGCAGGTTGAGGCCATGCCGGCGCAGCTGGAGAAAGCGCTGGCGCTGCGGGAGCAGGAGGTCACCAAGCGATTACGCGCGCAAGCGGACGCTGAACTGGCCGCGGTGAAAAAAGACTGGGCGGCGGCCAAAAATCTTTTGGAGTTAAAGATTGACACGCAGCACGATCAACTCAAACAGCAGGGTACAGAGATTGCCGCGCTGCGGCAGGAAGCCGAACGGGCCAATCGCAAGGCGCAGGAGCTGGCGGTGAAAGTTGTGGAAAGTGGGACCGGCATTGCTCCGACCGCAGCCGGAGAAAAATCTCAGTCCCCAACCCAACCGTCGCTGGGGTAAAAAGACGAGCAGGCGGCGCGGCCATGTTGCCTTACACCGAACTGGAATACAGCGGATTGCCGCGACATCGTCGCAGGATTATTTTCCCGCTTCAAATTCGAGCACAAAACCCCGCAGGTGGAGCCCAAAGCAGGCAACCAGTAAAATTTATTGTTCGAGCGAAAAAACTTGGCCGCATCACGGGGCCAAGTTTTGTATAAAAAATCTCCCCCGGGTCAGGAGGGAGGGTTGGCCGGTGGGGCTGTCGGGGGGTTATCTACGCCGGTTCGGGAGCCAACAATTTGTTGGCGAGATTCGCCTCGGGTTCAGGCACTTCCATTTCCGCTTCAGTCTGTTCAAGAACTCTCGACAAATTGAGGCAGTCCGTTACTGCTCGTCGGAATATGTCGGCATCTTCTCGCCGGTAGCCATCCTTTTGGCGTTCACGAACTCCGTCGCGCATCTGCTCCGCAACTCGCAGAGCCCTAAAGATCACACTAACCTTTACCTTCATGGTCGTCCCTCCAGAAAGAACTGATTGATGGCAGATTGGTGTCGTTATGATTTCGGTTGGTAATAGTTAATGTCAAATAAATATTGCCGTCCAAATGAGTTTGAAAAATACCCGGGGTGGGAATCGAACCCACATGCCCTTACGGACAGGGGATTTTAAGTCCCCCGCGTATACCATTCCGCCACCCGGGCAGGTTTTTACGACATCCTACTTTACCACTTACTACTGACTACTACAATAGTACTATGATACCATTATCGTATGGTCAAGCAATCATTGCCACCACTCTATCTTATCGTTCAGGACGTCCGAAGCCTCTTTAATGTGGGCTCGCTGTTTCGAACCAGCGACGCGTTTGGCGTGACGAAAATGTATCTGACGGGAATTACGGGCAGGCCGCCGCGCCAGGAAATTTCCAAGACCGCGCTGGGCGCCGAACTGACCGTACCGTGCGAATACTCCCGCCA
>Ga0209541_10014148_pt1 | contig 12074 bp, 9 predicted proteins | sample RifCSPlowO2_01_FD_184027 | JGI IMG/M metagenome (GOLD analysis project Ga0209541, IMG submission 184027) | Groundwater microbial communities from Rifle, Colorado - Rifle CSP2_plank lowO2_0.1 (SPAdes) (version 2) | ecosystem: Environmental > Aquatic > Deep subsurface > Groundwater | place: Rifle...
CGTACATCTGTTCCACATAGCGCGGGACTGTTGGAAGAAATTGCTGGAGGAACTCCCGAAGGCGCTCGCGATCATACCCGACTCCCATCTGCGATCGCATTGCGTCGTGGAGTTCTGCCTGAAGCCTGACCGTCTGCACGAAGCCGGAAGCATCCCCAAACGGAAAATGATTTTCGACAACAATGTCAAGGCCGGCCAAATCCCTGCGCTCTCTCAGCGTATTCGCGACATACGACAGCTTCGCGGGGCGCATGCTTTGAGAAATCCTTCTGAGTTTAAGAAATTTTTTACTCTATGCGATGCTTCAGCAATTCATCTACGACAGTTGGGTCCGCGAGCGTGGTTGTGTTGCCGACATCCGCGGCGCCCTCGGCGATCGCCTTGAGGATGCGGCGCATGATCTTTCCCGAGCGCGTCTTCGGGAGGCCGTCGGCGAACTGGATGTAATCGGGCTTGGCGATCGGGCCCATGGTGGTGGAGACATGCTGGATGAGCTCCTGCTTGAGCTGGTCTGTGCCTTGGATGCCGTGCTTGAGGGTGACGAACGCGTAGAGGCACTGGCCCTTGATCTGGTGGGGCCTGCCGACGACTCCCGCTTCCGCGACGCTCGGGTGGCTGACAAGGGCGCTCTCCACCTCTGCGGTGCCGATGCGGTGGCCACTCACTTTGATGACGTCATCGATGCGGCCCATGAGCCAGATGTCGCCGTCCTTGTCTATCCTGGCTGCGTCTTCTGTGAAATACTCTCCCTTGTATTTCTCCCAATAGGTTTCGATATATCTCTCGTGATTGCCCCAGACCGTGCGCATCAAGCCAGGCCAAGGATGAGTGATAGCGAGATAGCCGCCCTCGTCGCGCTTGGCGAGATTGCCTTCCTCGTTATAGACGACGGGCCTGATGCCGAAAAAGGGCCTGGAGACGGAGCCGGGCTTGAGCGTCATGGCTCCGGGCAAGGGCGAGATCAGGATGCCGCCCGTTTCCGTCTGCCACCACGTGTCGACGATGGGGCACTTGCTGTTGCCAATCGTGCTGTAATACCACATCCACGCTTCAGGATTGATGGGCTCTCCCACAGTGCCGAGGAGGCGGAGGCTCGAGAGATTGTGCTTTTTTACAGGAGCGTCGCCGAAGCGCATGAGCGCGCGGATGGCTGTGGGGGCTGTGTAGAAAACCGTGACCTTGAATTTCTCGATGACGTGCCAGAAGCGGTCATTGTCCGGATATGTGGGCACGCCTTCGAACATCAAGACCGTGGCTCCGTTGGACAGGGGGCCATATACAATATAGCTGTGGCCCGTGATCCAGCCGACATCAGCAGTGCACCAGAAGATGTCGGAATCCTTGTAATCAAAGATATCCCGGAAGGTGAGATGGACATAGACGAGATAGCCGCCTGTTGTGTGGAGGGCGCCTTTCGGCTTTCCGGTTGTGCCTGAAGTGTAGAGGATGAAGAGCGGGTCTTCGGCGTCCATGTGTTCGGGCTCGCAAATATCGGAGATTCCGCACATTTCCTCGTGCCAGAAGGAGTCCCTGCCTTTTCTCATCGCCGCGCTGTTCTTCACGTGCTGGACGACGATGACATTCTTGATGCTCGGGCAGTCTTTGATGGCTATATCCGCCATCTCTTTCAGATTGATGTCCTTTCCCGAGCGCCGGCTGCCGTCAGCGGTGACAAGAATCTCGGCTTGCGAATCCTGGATGCGGTCTTTCAATGCCGCGCTCGAGAAGCCGGCGAAGACGACGCTGTGGATCGCTCCTATCCTGGTGCAGGCGAGCATGGCGATGGCCGCCTCGGGGATCATGGGAAGATAAACGCAGACACGATCGCCTTTCCTGAACCCTTTTTTCTTCAGGACATTGGCGAACTTGCACACCTCTTGGTGGAGCTGGCGGTAGGTGAGCATTCTCACTTCCTGTTCCGGCTCTCCCTGCCAGATGATTGCCACTTTTTCAGGATGTGCTTCGAGATGGCGGTCGAGGCAGTTGTCCGAGACGTTCAGCTTTCCAGCCTTGAACCAGGTGAACCTGCAGGCTTCCCTGTCCCAGTCAAAAACCGAGTCCCAGCCCTTGAACCAGCGCAAGAGTTCCGCTTGCTTGGCCCAGAATTGCTCGGGATGGCGGATGGACTCCTCGTAAAGAGAATTGTATTCCGCTATGCTCTTGATGCGCGCCTTCGCCTTAAATGCTTGTGGAGGAGGGAAGCGCCTTTCCTCCTCGTGAATGTGCAGAATTGCCGGATCCATGCTGCCTCTTTTTCCCCGTGGCTTATGGGTGAGGAGATTATAAGGATTGCGATTTCATAAAACTAGAATATCTTGTATCTCAACATCGCCGCTATCCCTCCCAAGCCATCCAAGCGCTTCCCGGCGTCATTCTTGGAGGAGATGACGTGGATTGCGGCTTTCTGGCTGTCCGCGGTTTTCAATAGCGACTCAATGGGCTGGAAAGCTGCATCCTGGCGCTTCATTTGGATGAAGCCGTCGGTAATCAAGAGCTGTTCCGCGGCCCCGGATTGGACGGATCTCGCGACCTCCTTTTCTCCATACGCGGCCTTGCCTGAGACCGCGATTTCCTTTAGCAAAGCTTCGACGAGCTTGAGCTCTTTCGCTGTCCTGTCTGCCGAGAGTGCTGTCTTGACTTCCTCTCTCTTGAGCACCTCATCGATCGCCTCCTTTCCGACAGAAGAGCAGGTTGCCAGCACGATGGATTTTTTTCTTGCCTGCGGAACCACTTTCATCAGCTCTTCTTTCCAGAACGCGGGGGAGGCGATGACGAGGACAGAAGGCTTGATTCGGTCGGCGACCTCAAAGAGCTTGGCCGCGATCTCCTCATAGAAGTTTGATGTTTGGCCAGAATCCATTCCCTTCTTCGCTACCTTCCCTTCAAGATGGGCGATAACCTCATAGCCGTATTTCTTCGTCGCCGCGAGATAGGCCTCTTCGCGATCGTGGACAAGGATGAGGATGGGAGCGTGCTGCTGGGCACAGGCCTCTTCTAACTGCTCCTTCTGGTAGGAGAGCCAATGCTCCTTTTCAAGCGTGAAATCGACGTGCGGCTCCAGAATGAAGCTATGATGCTCGCCGTGGGACAAATCTTCCGGGCCTTCCACGACCCTGCCCAGGACGCGGAGCGTGTCCCCCCATTCCAGCTTCTCCACCTGGATCTTGATGAAAACCGGGATTTTAGCCGCCTTCTGGGTGCGGTCTTCCTGCGTGCCTACTTTCATCTTGCGGAGCGTCTTGCCGGACACGAAATCTCCCGAGTCTATGATCTGGCTCAGGTACCAAAGATCATCCTGGGTCTCCACCATCAGATGGAACTTCCCGCGCTCTGAGGACAGCTTTTTCATATGGGTTTGAGCTTGAACTTGTTATTTAAAAGTATCTTCGATGCAATTTCTGGATTAACTGCTTAGGCATAACATTTAAATAGTCTCCCGCTCAGGTTGACGACAAGACTTCGGTGATGCCATGCGAAAAGCAGCCATGAATGCCACTATTCTCATCGCCGTGATCTCAGCGCTCATCATCCTCTACATCCTGTTTCTCCCGAGCGAAGAGAGATTGGATATCATCGGCGAGAACGAAAGCAGCCGTGATTTCGGGCCTGACAAGGAGGATGTGCTCCTGGAGGACACGAGCGTCATCATGGAGCACTTCGCCGAGGACGAGATTGAGCATACGCTGCCCAGCCTGACGCTGTACAGCATCACCACAGCCAGCACGGTGAAGGAAGTGGCTTCCTTCTATGTCAAGAAGACGCTGTTCAGCGAGCAGAAACGAGACATCGACTTTGAACTGGGCGAAGAGGCGCAGAACGTGCTGCTCAGCTTCTCCGTGCGGAAGGCGAAGGGCGATCTTATCGTTGAAGTGAACGGCAAGCAAGTGTGGAGCGGGCCGATTGAGAAAGTGAACGCAGATCCTATCCGCGTGCCAAAAGACGCGCTTTCGAGCCAGAATACCGTAACGTTCCGGGCCTCGAGCCCCGGCCTCGCCTTCTGGAGGACGCATGAATATTTGATTGAGAATTTCAAGGTGACCGCTGACTTGGTTGACACGAGCAGCCAGCGCGCCAAAGTGGACTTTGTTGTCGGCAAGGAAGAGGCGGGGCACATTGAAAAAGCTACTTTGCGCTTCGTGGCTGAATGCGAGACCGGGAGAGTGGGGGTGCTGGACATCCTGATCAATGACAGGGGCGTCTACAGCTCTGTGCCGGACTGCGGAGTGCCCCGGCCCTTGGTGTTTGACTCCAAACTGCTGATCGAGGGCGAGAACACGCTCGAGTTCAGGAGCACAAAGGGGAGATATGTATTGGATCAGCTCAAGATCACCACCAAGCTTGAGGAGATCCCGAGCTTCACGTATTTCTTCGACGTTGATTCTGACCAGTTCAAGGACATCCGCGAAGGCAGGAAAACGGCCAACTTCACGCTCTTCTTCACCGACGACAAGGAAGACAAGGCCGCGGAGATCATCATCAATGGCAGGAAAACTTTCATGACGCGGCATGAGGAGTTCGAGTGGAGCCTCATCCTCGACCGGTTCCTGGAGCAGGGCTCGAACAGCCTGAAGATCATCCCTGACACGCGGCTGGAAGTGAGGCGGCTCCAGGTTGTTCTGGATGACACGTAAAAAAGAGGTGGCCTTTGGATAGGGCGCAACAGAGGGAGGCAGCAGCTAACGTTCTCGAGTCTGGAGTCGCAGGCCCTGAAGCCATTCCTGTGGGCATGGCGATGAAGGCATGGGGAGCGCGGAAATGGGAAGGCGCCAAAGCTTCTGCGCGCGACACTAAGGACCGCACTGTCGAAAGCGTGAGAGCGCTTCCGGGGAATGCGTGGGAGGGCATCAAGAGCCGCGCCTCGGATGCCATAGGCAAGAAATCCTGGGGGAACCTGGGCTTGCTCATGGTCGTTTTTGCTTTCATCATCAACATCTGGCTGGACACTTACTATAACTTCGGCGGGTTTGACCTCACCAAGTATGGACAAATCAGCTCTCTAAGCGATCTTGCTGGGATTGCAAGCCTGTATTTCATCATCAAGGGCCCGATTCTGGTGATGCTCGCGTTAGTGGGGGCGTTCGTGCTCAACCGCGGACATGCCGGGCTGCGGCTTTTTGTCGCGATTGTTGCAGTGACCTACGGCCTCTCGCAGCTGCCTCTTATCGCGCAAGGCTACCTAGTGATGGCTGGCCTGGACATGCTCGTGTTCCTGGCATTCTGCATCCAGATGCTCACCAATCCCAGCCGCGAGGAATTCACTGAGAAGATGCTGTTCTGGATTCCTGTATACGGGCTCCTGACCATGAGCCTGGCCTCGGGGAACATGGGCGCTGTCATCCACCTCTCCTTCATCATCGCCTTCTATCTTTTCCGCGGAAGGGCGTACAAACAGACAGATCGGGGGTTCCGGCTCAACTTCATCTATCTCGTGCTCTTCGACTTCTTCATCATGTGGGCACTGCAGTTTGCGCCGACGTACGGCTTTTTCCAGTGGACTGACATCCCGATCCTGCTCCTCGGCACGATGTTCATCGTGCAGATCTATGAGCCGAGCAAGCTCAGCGGCCTCCTGCTCTTTTTCGTCTGCCTTGGCCTGGTGTTCTCCTTCGGCTATGGCTACCTAGCCTATGCGGCTGGCGACGGAGGAGCGATGAAAAGCATTGGTCTTGATGCCGATACCATGGCGCAGCGGTGGGCGATCGTGAACCCCGTCTCCTCCATCTCCAAGCTCGTCAGCGCGATGTATACTGGCATCAACCGCAGCATCGCGATCGCGTCCGGGGACTCGTATACGGGAAGCGTGGACGAGAACGCGAAGAAGAAGCTGGGCGTATTTTTGGAGGATGTGGAGAAGAATCAAAAGCAGTTCACCCAGGGCGACAAGATCGTGCTCTTCGGCACGCTCACCGCTGAAAATCTCGTTGATGCACAGGGCAGGCCGCAGAAGCCGTTCATGGTGCATACAACGTGCGTCGCCTATAATCTCAAAGGTGAGCCATTTTACGGTGTGATCTACCCCCATGCCGACTTTCAAGTGGAGCAGTATCTTGTTGAGACGGTGCAGTGCAGCTTCGATCCTGAAAAAGAGATCCCGCTTCCTCCGGGAAGGTATGAGTTGGCCATCCGGGCTGATTTCGAGTTCCTGAGCGAGGCGTATCTCAAGCGCTACTTCGTCTCAAAGGAACGGGTGGATGCGCTCCGGAGGCAGCGGCAGATCGAGAAGGACGAGGACATCCTCACGCTCAACGGCATCTCCGACACCAGGCCAGAGGCGGAGAGCAGCGCCGGGCCGGTGAAGATCAAGGCGAGCGACCGCATCCCTGCTGTCCTGAAGCTCGGCAACGACTCCACCATCCTTTATTTCGGCCTCCTGCTCGAGAATGCCTGGAAGGGCGCGATCCAGAACATCACCGAAGTGAGGATCTCCGTGCCTGAAGGCATTGAAATAGAGAACTGCGCGCCCTATGAGATCGGCGGGCGGGAAGACCTTCCTGAGGAGAGATACAGTGTTTACAGCATCGCGCCGCGCACCGGGGCGCAGACCGCATATACCACCGTGCCCTGCTACCTCAATCTTCCATCGAGCAACGGCCTGCTGCTCGACCAGGGGGAGGTCACGACGCGCTATTTCCGGATAGCGGCGCTCTACAATTACACGCTTGAGCAGAGATTCATGATGCGCGTGCTCGAGCCTTCTGCGCCGGTGAGTCCATGAAATGGATTCTCTTCCTCTCCTTGCTGCTGCTCACGGCCTGCATAGATGCCGGAACCACTTCCGACGAAAAGCTGCATACGGGCACTGAAGGGATTGTGCTGAACTTTCCTGAGGACGGCCTGACTGAGGAGATCGTCGAGGGGGAGCGCTTTGTGATTCCGCTCATCCTTGAGAACAAAGGGGCGGCTGACGTGAGCAGGGACGCGCCGGCTGTGCTGCAGTTGTCGCTTGAGCCTGACGTGATGATCTTCTCATTATGGGACATCACGCCAGAGATGCGCGAATCCGGACAGAGCGTACTGTTCCCTTTGAACGGGAAAGCGCTGGCGACGATCGCCGGCGAAAAGACGCGGCTCCGAGCTTTGCTTCAGGCCAAGCCCATTGACCCGACGCTTAATAAGATAGAGACGCGGGTGCTGTTCTCGGCCTGCTATCCTTATCTGACCCAGCTTGAGGAGCAAACCTGCATCGATCCCAAGCCGGATAGCTTAATCAGAAAGAGTTGCACTCCTGAGACTCTTGAGAGCGATGAGGGGCAGGGCGCGCCTGTGGCAATCACGGAAGTGAAGCAGACCATGCTTCCAGGGGACCATCCTGACGACGTGCGTGTGCAGTTCCTGATCACCGCGAAGAACGCCGGAGAAGGGGTTTTGCTGCACCATGAAGATTATCCTTTGGCCTGCCTCGGAAGGGACGGCTCGAAGAAGCCGGGGATTTATGTGACCAAGGTCGCGTTTTCCGACTTTTCCTTCATTGAAGGCAAGGGCGGGGACATCGAATGCAACCCCCAGCCCATGCGAGAGATCGAGGACGGCTTCGAGACGCGATGCACGCTGAATAATGGCATCCCCCGGAGCACGCCAGCTTTTACGACTCCGCTCAGCATTGAACTGCGCTATGGATATAGAGAGACGATCTCGCACGAATTGAGCATCTTAAGCGCGACGGCGGAAAGGGATTCGTAGTCAAAGATTTCTTATTTGATGTAGCGCCGGCAGTGGCGGTGCGACGGCTTTTTCTATGAAAAAGCCTACTCAGGCAAAGCCTTCGCCGCACGCCAGAGCCGGCGCTATGCTCGACGCACGTATCCTCATAATTTTTGCAACGATATACCCCCTATGCGTCTCGTAATAAGCGAGCGCATTTATACTCACGGACAAAAATAATTATAGCAAATCGCAGAAATAATCGAACTTTTTGCCTGCGATTTGCTATTCTAGCGAATCCTCGACCGTAGGGAGAGGTTCCGAACGGAGTGAGGTATCTCACAATGTTCAATAAATAATGAGATTCGCTATTATTCAAGAGTTGTCCGTTCGTAATAACGAAAATTCGTAATCAGCGAATCATCAAAATCAAAGATTTTGAGTGTGCTCAGAAAGCTACGCTTTCTGACATTTCGGGATTGAAAAGTTCGGATTGGATATTAAACTCGAACTTGTCAAAAACCACCAGCTAAAGCTGGTGGCGTGGTTTTTGAGCAGTTCGAAACTCCACAGAAGTTTCGAATCCACGGCGAAGTCTGACTTCGCCTTTGTGATCAGAAGTCCGCATGCGCAATCTCCCTGCTTCAGCTCGGGGTAAGCAAGCGGACTTCTGACATTTCAATAAGCAAAAGACAGACTCTGTCCAACAATTTGTGTCTTTTGCTATACAAGCAGTTATAATAAGTTATAATAAAAGTTTCGCTAAAATCATTTCCTCGCCGTAAATCCCTCATAGCAGTCGCCGCGCAGCGTCGCCATCCTGATGTCCCGGAATCCCGCCTTGTGGAGAAGATCAAGCAGTTCATTCTCTTGGAGAAGATAGCCGCGCGAGCCGAACGTTCCCGCCCAGTCGCCGTTCCGCAGCACCGCGTTCCACTCACGGAGATGATGCGCAGGATCGTTTCGGGTGATCAGGGAAACGTCATATGGCCTCTCCCGGAGCTCAACCCTCTCGATATGATGCAAGGCTCCCGGGTCTCCTTCCACCTGCTTGTCCACATACAAGATTCCTTTTTGTTTCAGGAGGCGGTGGAACTGCCTGAGAGCGCCGACGATGGCTTCTCTTGCTTCTCCCGGATTCCCATCCTTCCCCCACGTGACCGCATGCGGCAGGGAGTTGCCCATGCAGAGCACGGCGTCGTACATCCCGTCGTCAAGTTCCTTGAGATCCTCCCAGGTTCTGTTTCCGGCGCCGTAGAACATCATCGCGTCCCAGTTCGGCGCCTTTTGTTCCCAACCGCGATGCACAGCTTCCTGGAACATGGCGCGGCTTGCGTCGGCGTACTCGACGAACCATCCACGCACGGTCAATTCAACAGAAGGAAACCCAAACCCCCCAGCGGCGTCAAGAACAATCGCCTTGTCTTTCTTCAGGCCGTGCGCGACGAGAAGCTCTTCGAGCGCATTCACAACGGAAGTCTCATCCCTCTCGCGAGGCGATACCGCCCGCCAGAGCTGCGCCAAAAGGAGATCGTCTTCTATCATGGTTTCGGCGAGGAGGGAATCTCCTGGCTATTTAAATTTTTCTTTCTGTGACTCCTAATAAATGGTAAAAATAATGAAAATAATCCCAAACGTTTCATTAGCAACCTATTTAAATCATGTTCCGTTTTGCATCCCCATGCCAGAACACATGATGAAGGACTTCAAGGAGCGCCTGAAGTCGCACGAGATGCCGAAAGACCAGGCCAAAGTGCAGCACGATAAAGGTAAGCTTACGGTCTGGGAGCGCTTAGATCTTCTGTTGGATAAAGATTCTTTTCTGGAGTTCGACGAGTTCGTCGAATCGCAGCGCACCGAATACAGCATGCAGGAGAAGAAGCGCGCAAGGGATGGAGTTGTGACAGGCATCGGAAGGATTGACGGAAGGAAAGTCGCCATCTACGCCCAGGACTTTACGTTCATGGGCGGCTCCATGGGAGAGGCGCACACAAGAAAGATCGCGAGGATCATCAATCTCGCCCTGCAATTGGGCTGCCCGGTCATCGGTTTGTTAGATTCAGGCGGCGCGAGGATCCAGGAAGGCGTCGCCGGCCTCGACGGCGGTGGGGAGATCTTCCGCCTCAACACAAAGGCGTCGGGAATCATCCCGCAGATCTCCGCCATTTTGGGCCCGTGCGCCGGCATCGCTGTCTACTCCCCGGCGTTGACCGACTTTGTCATCCTCACAGAAAAAACGGGAAACATGTTCATCACCGGCCCAGAGGTTGTCAAGGCCGTCACGGGAGAAGAGCTTTCCTTTGAGCAATTGGGAGGGGCGCAAGTCCACGGAGAGAAATCCGGAGTCGCGCATTTCCAGGCCAAGGACGAAAAAATAGCGCTCGCCATCGTCAGGAAGCTTCTCACGTATATCCCGCAGAACAACCTTGAACCCCCGCCAGAAGTGGATGCGAAAGATGATCCGGACAGGAAAAGCAATGTCCAGGACATCCTGCCGAAGGAGAGCAAGCAAGTCTACGACGTGCACGACATCATCAATGAAATCGTCGATAAAAAAAGCTTCTTCGAGGTGAGCGCCGGCTACGCGCAAAATGCCGTTGTCGGCTTCGCGAGGATGAACAATCACGCAGTAGGAATCGTCGCCAACAACCCGCAGGTCCTGGCCGGCTGCCTCGACATCAACAGCTCGGATAAAATCGCGAGGTTTGTCCGTTTCTGCGACGCCTTCAACCTTCCTCTCACCAATTTCGTCGATGTCACCGGCTATCTCCCCGGAAAGGAGCAGGAGCACAATGGCATCATCCGCCACGGCGCGAAGGTGCTCTTCGCCTATTCCGAGGCCACGGTGCCGAAGATCAGCCTCGTCATGCGGAAAGCGTATGGCGGCGCGTACATCGCTCTTGTTTCAAAAGACATGGGCTACGACAAGGTGCTCGCCTGGCCAACAGCCGAGATCGCGGTCATGGGCGCGGAAGGGGCGGTCAACATCCTCCACCGGAAAGATCCTGATAAGGTGAAGGGGAAGAAAATCGAGGAATATCAGGAGATGTTCCTCAACCCTTATGTAGCAGCTTCCCAAGGCAAAGTCGACGCGATCGTTGAGTTCTCCGACACGCGGAAGGTCCTCATAACTCTCGTCGAGGCGCTGCTGACGAAGCGGGAGAAGCCGCCCGCGAAGAAGCATGCGAATATCCCTCTCTGAATCCTGGTGAGCCGATGGAAGAGTTCAAGGTCGTCATCGATGGCAAGGAGCACACCGTCTCCGTCGAGGAGGAAGGCAACAAGCTCAAGATCCACCTCGAGGGCAAGACCTATGAAGTTGATGCCGGCCTGAAAAAGCAGCAGGAGCCCGAGCTCGATTCCACGGCCGCGGGCTCAGGCGAAGGCACGGTCAAGGCAGCCCTGCCCGGAATCATCTTCTCGGTTGACGTCAAGGAAGGGCAGAGCGTGAAGAAGGGCGACAAGCTCCTGTCGCTTGTCGCCATGAAGATGGAGAACCAAGTGAAGGCACCCATCGACGGAAAGATAAAGAAGATTCATGTCAAGAAGGACGACAAGGTGGGCAGGGGCGACGTGCTTCTGGTCATGGGATGATCCTCGCTCTTCTCATCGGCCTGGCTGCTGGATTTGTAGGATCGATAGCCGGAGGCGGCGGTTTCATCAGCATCCCCGGGCTCTTGCTTCTCGGGATCTCTCCTCAAGGCGCTGTCGCGACGACAAAATTCGGCGCGCTCGGATTGAGCGCGGGCGGCCTCTGGGGCTACCGCAAAAAGGTCTCCTGGAACGTCGCTCTTGTCCTCCTCGTCTGCGCGGTCCTCGGCGCCCTTCTGGGAACACATGTTCTCCTCGCTCTCCCAGAAGAGATTCTAAAGAAGGCGATGGGCGCCCTGCTCCTGCTCGTCATTCCCTTCATGATGCAACACGAATCGTTTGGAGTCAGGCGTCAAGCTGCCTCTTTCGCGAGGAAAACAGTCGGCACAATCCTTTATCTCCCGGTCATGGCCTACGGCGCCTTTCTCGGCGCCGGAGGGGGCGCGGCCTCGCGCTTTGTCCTCATGGAGTTCTTCGGCATGGACATGATCGAGGCGAGCGCCACGGAGCAGGCGCCCTGGCTCGTCATGACGATTCTCTCTGTGATGATCTACGCTGGAAGCGGGATCATCGATTATCGCGCCGGCATCTTCGTGCTGGCAGGCATGCTCGTTGGCAGCCTGCTCGGCTCGAAGCTTGCGATCAGGAAGGGTGCCGCCTGGGCGAAAGCGTTCTATGCGATGATTGGGATTGCTGTTGGCGTCTGGCTCTTGCTATAATCACTCAGGAGAAAGGTATTAATACTCATGTTCGACATCTTCCAGCCTTTTAAGTCGATAAATCTTTATTCTTCAATGATTTTCATTTAAAAAGAGGCAGGAAGTGGTGGTTAGAAAGGGAGA
>Ga0209541_10014149_pt1 | contig 12073 bp, 13 predicted proteins | sample RifCSPlowO2_01_FD_184027 | JGI IMG/M metagenome (GOLD analysis project Ga0209541, IMG submission 184027) | Groundwater microbial communities from Rifle, Colorado - Rifle CSP2_plank lowO2_0.1 (SPAdes) (version 2) | ecosystem: Environmental > Aquatic > Deep subsurface > Groundwater | place...
TCCCGATTTGAAAATCGCCGCCAAAACCGGCACGGCCGAAGTGGGAGGCAAGAAAAATTTCAGCCATTCATGGGTTATCGGCTTTTACCCGTACGAAAATCCCAAATACGCTTTTGCCGCAGTTTTGGAAAAAGGCCCCGCCGGCAACACCATCGGCGCGCCCTACGCGATGAAGCAATTTTTTGACTGGCTCAAGCTTTATCATCCGGAGTATGTCAGATAAAAACTGCTTTCTAATATCCTTATGTGTAAGAATTGCAAGCGTTGTTAACACTTTAACATTTTTTGGGTAAAGTTAACAACATGACAATTCATAAATCAGCGCGATTGACTCCAATCCAGAGAAAGGAATTAGTCGCCCGTTATTTTAAAAATGGCGTAAGAATCGCGACTCTGGCGCGAGACTACCGGGTAAGCCGCAATACGATATACAATATCATCAATCGGTCTCGGGTTAACGATTTCTCAATCCACCGGAGCGTAAACAAACGCTATCGGTGTCTGGAATACGGACTCAAGCGTCTCGCCAAGATCGAAGCGGAGCTTGAAAAGAAACTGAAGATCAAAGCTCTGCGCTACAACAAGAGCTATCCCGGCGAAATGATACACTCGGATAATACTTCTCTGCCCATGCTTGAAGGAGAAAAGAAGACCGACAAGCCGGAAACGCTCTATGTGGCGATTGATGATTTTTCAAGGGAACTGTATGCGACTATCTTACCGGACAGAAGCCAGTACTCTTCTGCCTCATTCCTCAAGCAAGTTCTCGAGGAATGCCCTTACACTCTGGAAGTTTGGTATACTGACAACGGTACAGAGTACAAAGGCAATCCCAACGAACACGAATTCAGGAAATGTGGCTCGCCAAGACCAGATTCAAAAACCGAAATCATCGCAGGCAAGAACTGATCAGATTCGTCAATTACTACAATACGGTCAAGCCTCACAAGGGAATAAACAGTCGAACTCCCTTAGAGCAATTAACAGATTATTTTTATCCCCAAGAATTGTGAAGAACGCTCTCAATTCTTACAAATAATGCGATACATCAATCAAGGCGATTATTTTATAGACAAAAGTATTTTTTATGATATTATATGCAAACAGAAACAAAAAAGCCGAAACTTGATTTTACTTATTACTAAAGGCGCTGACATAGTTACTTTATTTAAAAAATAAAAATGAAAAATTATTTTAAGAATAAGACAATTTTAATAACAGGCGGAACTGGCACTTTTGGCCGAGCTTTTGTTGCAAAGTTGCTTAAAGAAAAATCAATAAAGAAAATCATAGTATTAAGTCGCGATGAGTTTAAACAGAGCCATATGCAGAATGAACTGAAGCAACACAACGCCAAGTTGAGATTTTTTATTGGCGATGTAAGAGATATAGATAGATTAAAAAGGGCTTTTGAGGGGGTGGATATAGTTGTTCATGCCGCCGCCTTAAAACAAGTTCTGACAATTGAATACAATCCTTTTGAAGCCATAAAAACAAACATTTTTGGCAGTCAGAATGTTGTGGAGGCTGCACTTGATAATGATGTAAGCAAAGTGTTATTAATTTCTTCAGACAAAGCGGTTCAACCGGTTAGTTTATATGGAGCTACAAAATTGGCGGCTGAGAGGCTTTTTGTCGCCGCTAATTCTTATAGCGGAAAAAAAACTGTTTTTGGGGTTGCTCGATACGGCAATGTTATAGGTAGTCGGGGAAGTTTTATAGAAATTATAAATAAACAAAAAGAAAAAGGAGAGATAAATTTAACGGACACGAAAATGACGCGTTTTTGGATCTCGGTTGATAAAGTCATGGAAGTAATTATTGATGCAATAAAAAAAATGGAAGGAGGAGAAATTTTTGTTCCGAAAATGAAAAGTTTGAAAGTCAGCGATGTCATTAAACATCTTGCTCCTAATTGCAAAGTCAAGGTTATTGGTGTTCGTCCCGGCGAAAAGATTCATGAAACCTTAATTACCGAATATGAAGATGTAAGAACTTTTGATTTGGAAAATGTTTATGTAATTAAATCGGAATTTGATTTTGCAAGCAGGACTAATTGGTTAAAAAATGAAGCTTTAGTAAAAAATAATTTTGATTATTCAAGCAATAATCCGAAATTTATTTTGCCGCTTAAAAGAGCATCAGAAATTTTAGGAGAAAATAATTAATATCTCATGATTCCTTATTCTCATCAATTTGTGGACAGGGATGACGCAAGTTCTGTCAGAGATGCTCTATTTTCCAATTGGTTAACACAAGGACCAAAAATAAAAGAATTTGAAAAAAGTCTAACCGATTACTGCGGAACAAAATACGCCGTGGCTGTGTCAAACGGTACGGCGGCGTTACACGCATCATATTTTGTCGCTGGTATTCAAGAAGGGGACGAAGTCATAATGCCCCCGCTAACTTTTGCTGCCACAGCCAATGCGGCGATTTGGCAGAGAGCCAAGCCGGTTTTCGTTGATGTTGATGAAACCGGAAATATAAAAACAGATCTGATTGAAAATAAAATTACTCAAAAAACCAAAGGCATAGTTATTGTGGATTATGCCGGATTACCGTGCGATTTTGTCAATATAAAAAAAATAGCCAAGAAATACAAATTAGTTTTAATTGAAGATGCCGCTCACTCTTTGGGGGCGGAATATAAGGGTGTTAAAATTGGTGATATTGCAGATTTGACGACCTTAAGTTTCCACCCCGTAAAATCAATAACCACAGGAGAAGGCGGCGCCATACTAACGAACAATAAAAATTATTATGAAAAACTACTTCTTTTCAGAAGTCATGGCATTACGAGAAACCAAAACAAATTTCTGAATAAAAACAATGAACCGTGGCATCAAGAAATGCAAGAGCTAGGTTTGAATTATCGCCTAACGGACATCCAAGCCGCTTTAGGAGTTAGTCAGCTTAAAAAGTTGGATAATTTTATAAGCAAGAGAGAAAAAATAGCGGCAAAATACGATAAAGATCTCAAAGGGATTGATGGTTTGATATTGCCAAAACTTTTGTTTAAAGAAAGAAAATCCAGTTGGCATCTTTATCCGATTAGGGTTAAAAAAGAAAAAAGGCGTTTTATTTTTGAAGAGTTGCAAAAAAGCGGAATAGGCGTACAAGTACACTATATTCCTGTTTATTGGCATCCTTATTATCAGAAATTGGGATATAAAAAAGGATTATGTCCTAATGCGGAAAAATGGTACGAATCGGAAATATCCATTCCAATATATCCGTCTTTAACAAAAGAAAAACAAGAAAAAGTAATAAAAAATTTAAAAGAAATTTTAAAAACCAATGGTGCTGATAATTGATTATCAAATGGGGAATGTCGGTTCTGTTAAAAATGCTTTAGATTTTTTAGGTGTAGAAAATAAAATATCAAATGTTTTAACGGATATCAAAAGAGCGACACACCTAATTCTTCCCGGAGTAGGATCTTTTGGAGAGGGAATGAAAAAATTGAAAAAACTTGGGCTCATCGATACTTTGAAGGAAGAGGTAGTAGATAATAAAAAACCATTTTTGGGAATTTGTCTTGGCATGCAATTGCTTGCGCAAAATGGCGAGGAGGGCGGGCTTAATTCAGGATTGGGGTGGATAGACGGTAGAACTAAAAAATTTAATATTAATGAAAAAAAGTTTACCATTCCTCATGTTGGCTGGGACGATATTTTTATTAATGATAAAGAAGAAAGTCTTTTTAAGGGAATTAATTCTAATGTTTTTTATTTTGCTCATAGTTATATATTTGAAGTAAAAAACAGTAAAAACATTGCGGCATTTTGCGAATACGGAGAAAAATTTTGCGCAGTTGTTAAAAAAGACAACATTTTGGGAACGCAATTTCATCCGGAGAGAAGTCAAAAAAGCGGTTTGAAAATATTAGAAAATTTTTTAACAGCCAAATTGTTTTCTTAAAATAATATGTTAAAAAAAAGATTGATTCCGTGTTTATTATTGCGAAACGGCCAATTGGTGAAAAGCACTAGATTTAATGATTTTCAAATAATTGGTAATCCTAAAGTGGCTGTACAATTTTTTAACGCCTGGGCAGTAGATGAAATAATTTTTCTTGATATAAGCGAAACGAAAGAGTATGTGTCTCTTTCAAGAAATGATTATAATTACAAAACATTAGACAACATCATTGAAATTCTAAAAGATATCGCTAAAATTTGTTTTGTTCCTTTAACTGTTGGCGGAGGAATTAAAACACTAGATCAAATGGATGAGCTTTTCAGGAACGGCGCCGATAAGGTTTCTGTAAATACAGAGGCGGTTTACCGACCCGGTTTTATTTCCGAAGCGGCAAATAAGTTTGGGAATCAGGCAGTTGTAATTTCTATTGACGTTAAGAAAAATGATAACAAGTATGAAGTTTTTGTTAACCATGGCAGAGAGCCAACTGGCTTGGATCCTATTGACTGGGCGAAGAAAGTCGAGTCGCTTGGCGCCGGAGAAATATTTTTGACATCCATTGACCGAGATGGTTTACTTAAGGGGTATGATTTAGAGCTTGTTAAGATGATAACCGAAACAGTTCATATCCCAGTTATATCTTGTGGAGGGGTTGGAAAGTGGCAGGATTTAGTTGATGGTGTTAAGATAGGCGGGGTGTCGGCTGTTTCCGCTGCCAATATTTTTCATTTTACGGAACAGAGCACAAGGAACGCTAAAAAATATATGGCTGAAGCCGGAATTGATGTTAGAATTTGATTAAAAGTTTTTATTAATTTAAATAATTTGTATATGCAATATTGCAAAAAATGCGTATATCCCGGATCGTCAGCCGTTAAGTTAACTTTTGATGAAAATGGAATTTGTTCCGGCTGTCGCATCGCAGAAACAAAAAAAAACATAAACTGGGATGAAAGAGAATTGATGTTAAAGGAGATTATGGAAAAATATCGTTCCAAGGATAGTAGTAATTACGACTGTATTATTCCTGTTAGCGGGGGTAAGGATAGTTATTTTCAGACACATTATGTAACTAAGACATTGGGCTTAAAACCTCTTTTAGTTACTTACCATGGCAATAATTTCTTGCCGGAAGGCGAATATAATTTAAAAAGAATGAGGGAGGTTTTTGATGTTGATCATCTTATTTTTAGACCAAGTGAAAAAGTGTTGGTAAAATTAAATCAGCTCGGTTTTAAAAAAATGGGCGATATGAATTGGCAAAATCATGCCGGAATTTTTACTTACCCGGTACAAATGGCGGTAAATTATAAAGTACCCCTAATTATTTGGGGAGAGCATGGGTATACTGATTTGGGCGGAATGTATTCAATGGATGATTTTCCGGAAATGACCGCGAAATACAGATTAGAGCATGCTCAAAGGGGGTTTGACTGGGATGATATGATTGGTGGAGAAGAAGATTTGAAAGAACAAGATTTGCTTTGGTTAAAGTATCCGACAAATGAAAAATTAGAAGAGTTGGGCATTCGCGGTATCTATTTAGGAAATTATATTGATTGGGACGGAAATTTTAACTATAAATTAATGAAAGAACAATATGGCTGGAAAGAATCACAGGAGCCGTTTGATAGGACATACAGGATGTTCTCTAATATTGATGATATGCACGAAAATGGTGTCCATGATTATATGAAATTTATAAAATTTGGCTACGGCCGGGCATCTGATCATACTTGTAAGGACATTCGCGCCGGGCATATGACGCGGGACAAGGGCATAGAAATGGTTAAAAAATACGATTCTGTTAAGCCGCGAGACCTAAGACGCTGGCTTGAGTATGTTGGTATGACGGAACAGGAATTTGATAGAATAGCGGATAGTTTTAGAGACCCAAAAGTCTGGAGGAAAAATAAAAAAGGAGAATGGGAAAAGGACAATATTTGGGATGAAGTAGAAAAATAATATGAAAAAAGAAAATATAATTTTATTTGAGGATAAAATAAGGCCAGACATTTTTTCCAAAAAGCAGGGTGAGTTATATAAGAAAGATGTTAGAAAGTTAATAAAACATAAAAAAGAATTTATTAAAATGGGTTGTCCCGCTTGCGGAAAGAACATCCATAAAAAATGGGGGGAAAAATACTCCCTTAATTATGTTAATTGCGTTAATTGCAATACAGTTTTTATAAATCCTCGTCCAACGCCGAAAATTTTAAGTAATTACTATAAGTATTCCAAAAACTATGTTTTTTGGAATAAGTTTATTTTTCCAAAATCAGAAAAGGCGAGAAGGGAAAATATTTTTAAACCCAGGGTTGAATTGATTAAGAATTTGTGTTTAAAAATCGGCATTGACCATGATGTTTTAGTTGAGGTTGGAGCGGGTTTCGGTATTTTTTGCGAAGAGATGAAAAAGACTAATTTATTTAAGAAAATTATTGCCGTGGAACCAACACCAGATTTGGCTGAAACTTGTCGGAAAAAAGGTTTGGAAACCATAGAAAAAAGAATTGAGGATGTAAAGCTCAATTTTTCCGTAGATGTCATAGTAAGTTTTGAAGTCATTGAGCATTTATTTTCTCCAAGAGAGTTTCTCGTTAGTTGTTCATCAGCCTTAAAAAAAGGAGGCATTATTATGTTGAGTTGCCCCAACATACAAGGTTTTGATTTGATAACGCTTAAAGAATTATCTAAAACCATTGATTCAGAACATTTAAATTATTTCAACCCTGACTCTTTGCAATATCTATTAAAGAAGTGTGGCTTTAAAGTGATTGAAGTTTTAACTCCCGGCAAATTAGATGCCGAATTAGTAAGAAAAGCCTCTTTATCTGGCAATTTTAATATTAAAAATCATCCGTTTCTTGAAAAAATTTTAATAAATAACTGGAACGAATTAGGGGGTAGTTTCCAAAAATTTCTTTCGGATAACTTGCTTTCCTCGCACATGTTAATTGTTGCCAGAAAAAATTAGATTTTTTATTTAATTTTAAAAGTGAAAAAAGACAAAATAATCGCAATAATTCCCGCAAGGGGCGGATCAAAATCTATCCCTCGCAAAAATGTTTTGCTTTTTAAAGGCAAACCACTGATTGCTTGGCCAATAGAACTGGCAAAGTCCATTCCAGTAATTGATAGAGTGATAGTAACCACTGACGACGATGAAATAATTGAAGTTGCCAATAAATATGGAGCGGAGGTTTTGTTTAAACGGCCAATTGAATTGGCCAAGGACGATACGCCAACTTTGCCGGTACTTCAGCATTGTGTTAATTGGCTAGAAGAAAATGAGGGGAATAGGGCTGACATAGTGATATTGCTTTATCCAACATCCCCTCTTTTGAAAAAAGAAAGAGTAGAAGAAGCACTAATATTGTTTAAAAAAACTAATTGTAACAGCGTGATAAGCGTTGTTAAGGATTGGGGTAGATTTTGGAAAATAGATGAAAAGGGAAATAAGTATAAAATTCTGTATCCCTTAGACAGGATTAATAGACAATATTACGAACCCTTATATCGTGAAAATGGGGCAATTTATTTTATGAGATACAATGTTTTGATGAAAATGAATAAAGTAGTTGATCCAAATAGTGTCAGTTTTGTGGTAATGGATAAAGACGAAAATGTGGATATAGACAATTTCAACGACCTATTAAAAGCAAATAAGGAATAAAAATATAAAATGAAAGTATCCGTAATTATTGCAGTTTTTAATACAGAAAACTTAATTGAAAGAGCTCTTCAAAGTGTTTTAATTCAGAATTTTCCCAAAAAAGAGATGGAAATTATAGTTGTGAATGATGGATCAACCGATAAAACCATTGATGTTTTGAATAAGTATTCAAAAGAAATAAAAATTATCAATCAATCAAATCAAGGCGTTGTGAAAGCGGCAAATGTTGGTTTTAAAAAAGTGGCAGGCGATTATGTTATAAAGCTAGATGGAGATGACTATTTTGAGCAAGGAATTTTAAAGGAATTTGTTTCTATTTTAGATAAAAATCACCATGTGGATTTTGCGTATTCTGATTATTATGAAGGGTTTGATGGGAAGAGAAAATTAATTTCACCTAAAAATATTTTTGAAACAGTCTCTTGCGGTATTATGTATAGAAGAGAGAGATTGTTAGAAACATATTATTATAATGAGCAAATGTTTTTTGCAGAATATGCTCTACTTCTGAAAAATCCGAATTGGCAAGGTTTTCATATAAAAAAGCCTTTGTATGTTTATTGCAGAAGAAACGATAGTTTAACGGGAGATTCTAAAAAGATAGAAACAGGAATCAAGCAGTTAAAAGAGATCTTTCCTAAATATATTGATGAAATAAATAAAATCCGTTATTATTAATCAAGAATTAGATTTAGTTATTTAAAATTTAAAATAAAAAATGAGGAGAATTAATTATGCAGAATAAATCAATTGTCATAGCCACAATAAAATCCTGGAATATTTCCAATTTTAATTCATGGGTTGCGCCAAAGGGCTTTAAAAAATACCTAGTTACTTCGCCCAAAAAACTGACCCTTAAAAACCTTCGCGAACTTAATCCTAGTTTCATTTTCTTTCCTCATTGGTCATGGATGATTCCTCAGAAGATTTACGATAATTTTGAATGTGTTGTTTTCCATTCCGCCAATTTACCTTTTGGCCGCGGAGGAAGTCCTGTTCAAAATCACATCATTCGAGGAATCTATGACATCAAAGTATGCGCGCTTAAAGTTGTTGCTGATATTGATGCTGGTCCGGTTTATATGCGCGAACCCGTAAACATTAAGACTGGTTCTACGGAAGAAATTTTGAAAAAAATCAGCGCAATTTCTTTTAAGATGATAGAGAAGATAATTAAGCATAAACCGACCCCAAAATCACAATATGGAAGGATTGCGGTGTGGAAAAGAAGAAAACCCGAAGAGAGTCTGATCCCAACTCTTTTTAGCGGGCGGAAGTTATATGACTTTATCAGGATGCTTGATGCTGAAGGTTATCCAAAGGCATTTATTGATTGGAAGGGGTGGCGTTATGAATTTAACGGCGCTGTTTTTAGAAAAGGAACTTTTGTTGCTAATGTTAAAATTAGTGTAAAAAACAAAAAAAGCAAAAAATGAAAAATGAAAAAATAAAAAATAAAGTTTTAGTGGTTGCCGCTCATCCAGATGACGAAGTTTTGGGTTGTGGCGGGGCAATAGCGAGACATTCTGTAGAGGGTGACGAGGTATGGGTTTTGATTTTGAGCGAGGGGTTTATGGCAAGAAAGGGTGAATTTGCAAAAGAAAGAAAAAAAGGATTAAAAATTCTGCGCAAATCGGCAAAAAAGGCGAGTAAAACTTTAGGTGTCGGTCGACTGATTTTAAAAGACTTTCCGGATAATAAATTTGATTCCGTAGCTTTGCTAGACATCATCCAGTCCATTGAATCAGTTATGTCAGAATTTAAGCCCAATATTGTGTACACTCACGACTATTCCGATGTGAATATTGACCACAGAAGAGTTGCAGAGGCCGTAGAGTCGGCAACTAGGCCAATGAAGCATTCCCTTGTTAATCAAGTATTGGCTTTTGAAGTGCCTTCATCATCAGAATGGAATTTTGCCAAGCGGTCATTTTTTAGAGCGAACGTATTTATTGATATAAAAAATCAAATCAATAAAAAAGTTACGGCTCTTGAGCATTATAGCTCGGAAATTCGTAATTTTCCTCATCCCCGTTCTATTGATTATGTAAGGGCGCTGGCTATTGTCCGTGGTGGCCAAAGTGGTTTTATTGCCGCTGAGGGGTTTTCGCTGATTTATAAAAGAGAATAGAAAGCGTAGAAAAAAGTCTCATTTTGGAATTTTAATAAAATTACCAAAATGAGACTTTTTTATTATTATAATATATCATATTATAAAAGAGTTATGAAAAAAGATAAATCAAAAAAAATCAAAGCTTTTTGGGACGAGGAAGCCAGGGAAAAGGGAGCATCTCTTTATGCCACTATTCCGGATTTTTATTTGAAACAAATAGAAATAAATTCTATACTCACTTACATTAAAGACGGCGACAAAGTATTGGATGTTGGTTGTGGCAACGGATATTCAAGTATTAGTTTTGCTAAGAAGCGAAAAATAAATATAATGGGGGTCGATTTTTCCTTTGAGATGATAAAAGTGGCAAAAGAAGCTTTAAATAAAACGTTAGAATTAAAAAAAAGGGTAAGTTTTTCGGAAGGTGATATTACAAAAATCGCTTTTGATAAAAAAAATAATAACTTTTTTGATATTGTGATTACGGAGCGTTGTTTGATAAATCTTGTTGATTTTAATGCTCAAATTGAAGCTTTGAATCAAATCTGTTTAACTTTAAAAAAAGGAGGGCTGTATTTAATGTGTGAAGATACACAGGAGGGGCTAATAAAGTTAAATGAATTAAGATTAAAATTTAATTTACCGGAAATAAAAAATCGCTGGCACAATGTTTATATTAACGAGAAACTTTTTTTAAGAGAGGCTCTAAGACTTTTTGATGTTTTGGCGGTAGAGAATATTTCTAGCACCTATTATATTACATCCAGGATTATTAATGCGCGAATAGCTATGGACGAAAAAATAGAGCCTGATTATTTGAGTCCTATTAATCGAATCGGTTCTGACCTGCCCGCTTTGGGCGATTTTGGACCGCTTAAGTTGTTTGTTCTTCAAAAGAAATAATTATGAAAATTGGAAATAAAAAAATTGGCAAAGGAGGCCCTTGTTTTATTATTGCTGAAGTGTCAGGAAATCATAACCAAAGTTTCCAAAAAGCCAAAAAAATAGTTGAAGAGGCGTGTAAGGCCGGAGTGGATGCCATAAAACTCCAAACTTATACCCCAGATACCATGACCATAAACAGTAACAATAAGTTTTTTATGGTCAAGAATGGCAATGACAATTGGATTGATCAAACTCTTTACGAGTTATATAAAAAGGCTTATACGCCATGGGAATGGCAGCCAAAACTACAAGCTATCGCTAAAAAATACGATGTTTTGCTTTTTTCCACACCATTTGATTCAACATCAGTTGATTTTTTGGAAAAAATGAGAGTGCCTTGTTATAAAATCGCTTCTTTTGAGGTTGGCGACTTGGAATTATTAAAAAAAGTAGGATCAACAAAAAAACCCGTAATAATTTCTAGTGGTATGGCTAATTTGTCGGAAATAAAATTAGCAGTTAATATCCTAAAAAACGCCGGTGCTTCAAGTGTCGCAGTTTTACATTGCGTAAGTTCCTATCCAGCCGTTCCTGAAGAAATGAACATTTCCACAATTCCTATGCTTCAGAAAAAATTAAGAATTGTAGTTGGTATATCTGATCATAATTTAAACTCTGCGGTTACTATTGGCGCAGTGGCATTGGGGGCAAAAATAGTTGAAAAGCATGTTACTTTAAGGAGGATTGACGGTGGACCGGATGCAAGTTTTTCTCTTGAGCCGGAAGAATTAAAAAATTTAGTAAAATCAATTCGTATTGTTGAAAAATCTTTAGGAAAACCTAAATTTGCGCCGGGTGAAAAAGAGTCATCAAATTTGATCTTTAGGAGGTCTCTTTTTGTCGTAAATGATGTAAAAAAAGGAGATAAACTTAATTTTTTAAACATTAGATGTATAAGACCAGGATATGGGTTGCAACCAAAGTTTTTAAGAAAAGTTGTAGGAAAAATTTTTAAAAAAGATATTAAAAGAGGCACACCGTTGTCTTACGAGCTATTTAGTTAAGGCTCTAGACTAGCAAACCCTTAATAATTCTCTTCAATGTCTTTAGTATATCATCTTTGTTGTTGTAGCGAAACTCGCATTCCTTCAGGTGAAGCAAGAAAGTTTTTCTGGAAACTCCGTTGAATTTAGCCAGTCGTCTTTTGGCAAAACTCCAAAAGTTTTCAATGCCGTTGACATGAGTTCCTCTGCCGTTGGAATACTCTTTGGAATGATTGATTCTTTTGTGCTTGTAGCCGTCAAGGACAAGACCGTCATACGATGTCCATTTGTCCGTATAGATGGTGGTGTTGTCCTTGGCGACCAGTCTCTTGATTATGGGCAAAAGCTCTTGTTTTGAGGCGTTTTTGATGATTTGAGTGTAGACTCGGCCGTCTTCTCTCTTCTTAATGCCAAAGACCGGCACTTTGTTTT
>Ga0209541_10014150_pt1 | contig 12073 bp, 10 predicted proteins | sample RifCSPlowO2_01_FD_184027 | JGI IMG/M metagenome (GOLD analysis project Ga0209541, IMG submission 184027) | Groundwater microbial communities from Rifle, Colorado - Rifle CSP2_plank lowO2_0.1 (SPAdes) (version 2) | ecosystem: Environmental > Aquatic > Deep subsurface > Groundwater | place...
GTGTTCGTTAGTATTGTGTTTTGTGATTATTGAATTATTTTTCCCCGCCTTTCTTTTCAGGCGATTTTACCGTCAAGCTTGGCAACCCAGTTCCAATCGGAACAGGCTGGTTTATCATCACATTTTCCACGACAGAATCAAGATTGTCAACCTCGCCGACAAGCGCCGCATTGATAATGTGCTTGATCGGAGTCTCGAAGGAAGCCCTTGCCAATACGCTTGATTTCTCGCTCACAACACCATACCTTGTTATGCCCTTCAGCGTTCCGCTGACGCACATTGTATCGGCCACAAGCATTATATGCCTTACGTCAACATTCAGGCCCTGGCTTTCTATGACCTTGAAAATCTCGTTGACAATTGCCTGCCTTGCCGCCTCTATGCCAAGCACCTGCTCGATCTCAAAAATATTGTTGGTGGTTGTCCTGTAAGCGTCAACCTCTTCCAGCTGCAGGACGTCGGCAAGATTGGACCCTGCCGTGATTATTACAAACTCGTCTTCTCTTTTGACGGGAAGCACCTGGGATATCCCCTTTACGCCCTTGATCGTTACGGACTTTACCTTTTCCTTAGTCTTGTAAGCCTCGTTGAAGTTGTCATCTTTGCTTCTCGACTTAAGGATTATCGAGTCTTTATTGTCCTTTATGGTGTAGCCCTTTAATTGCTTGGAGACTGCATCGGCAGCTTTGCCTATTGTCACGTCAATTTCCTTCATCTTTTCCTTGTTGAGCTTGATTTCTATTGTAAGATCTGTTATGTTTATAGAGAATTCCGTTGCAATGTCATGCAGCTTGGTCTCCTTTATCTGCAGCGCCAGCTGCCTGAGCTCTTCTATTCTTTTCCCGGTTGCATAAGGCTTCTTTAGGTATATCTCCATCATTGGGTTTTCAAGCTCTTTTCTCCCGTCAAGAATTTCAATGATTCGCGGCAGGCCCAAAGTAACGTTCATCTCGGCAACCCCGGCAAAATGAAACGTGTTTAGGGTATTGTGTGTGATTATGCCATCAAAAGTTGTGAATGTCTCCAGATCCTCAACAGAAAAATCGTATACATATTCACTTGTTGGCTTAACGAACTCTAGCTTGGTAATTTCGTCCCACACAACATCTGAATTTAGCATAGTCTTCAAAATTTTCAGCTCTGCGTTTACCGAAATGTTCTTTTCTTTGGATGCGCTTTCAAAGATGCCAACATATTTCTTGAGCGCTTGTCTTCCGATTTTTTGCTTTTTTGTAAATTTATTTAGCAATCTGCCCGGTATATCCAGTTTTTTTCCGAGTTTCGACAAAGTATCTCCGTACCCTTCGATCATATCTATCAAGTCGTAGCTTGTGTTAAAGCCCGGAATTCGGGCCAGCTTTTCAAGGGCTATGCGTTTCCTAGGCACAACTAATCTTATTTTTTCTTTAAATTGGGCAGCATAGCGGTAAGAAATTGATAATAAGTATTGATTTTTGTTTCCTGCAGATTTTGCAGCGAATATTCCGAATTGTGAAAGTAGCATTGCAACTCCGTCTATTAGCTGTCTTGAGCAGGAGCTTGCCCTTATTACCCTGCGGGTAACACTAATATTGCCGTCTCCATCAAAATAAGCCCCTAATAGCCCACTGACAAATTGGGTTTTGGCAGAATGCGCAAATTCCGGGATATGTTTGTTGTACGCTCCTTTGCCGCAGGTTTTATTCACCAGATCTGCAATAAGCGTTGAATACAGCAGCAAAGTTGTGCTTTTTCCGTATTCTCCCGCTTCATATTTTATTTTATAATTTATGTTGTATTTCTTTGCGAATTTTGTTATTTGATGCAGGTACTCTTCTGAAACATTGGTTATTCCTACATAATGCTGCGTATGGGTTCCCTCTGCAAGATAAGCTCCTACAAAGAACCCAAACAAGTAATCCAATTCTAAAGCCTCTGGAATCTGGCCGCTGCTGTGATTTTGGCGCATATAGACGCAATTTTGCGTTAGCTGAAACTTATTGTTTCCTTGCGCATAATTGTTTATTTGCTCATAGCTTTTTATTGGGAGCGCAAAGTTTTCTTCTTTGTTTATCGCTTTTCTTAGCTCACTTTCATAAATGTACTGCGTTTTAGGCAGGTACTCTTCCAGCTTAAGAAACTCATTATTTGTCAAATTAACTATTTTCCTTGCAGCAGGTATGCGATTTCCTATCTTAAGGCTTGAGCCTGCCACTGTGGTAATTTTATTATTTTTTCTTATTACAAATGAATGGTAAGGCGTCGCAGTAATTTGTCTTCCGGATCTTGTGTTTATTCTTAATAAATTTTCAGGAGACTTATGCCTGCTTATTGCAGTTACTTTTTTCCATTCTACTTTTTCATTTTGGCTTAAAGCAGGCACAAATAATTCTGCGTTAGTCAGATCGCATATCTCAGTATTTCCATTATTCATATAGTTTATTTTTTTGCCAATTATCTTGTCAACGAACTCCCCAATCCTGATTATTTTTATTTTATTCTGATTTTTTATAATTACTTTTTCTCCATAGTCTATGCTCATCTGCGTCCCGGGCTCGCCAATTGACTCTGCCGAGATTAGCCCTACTGATTCGCCAGGCTGCACCTTTGCATTCTGGTATTCCTCATAAACGGCCTCCATTATTTTCCTAAGCTTTGTTTCGCTTACGCCCTTGGGCAGGTTGTTCCTTATTTCCCCTATCACCTTGGGCGGAAGCTTGTCCTCGTATTCTGAGATTGTGTCTGCCATTTTAGTTTTTGATGTATTATCTTCCGATTTTTAATTGAATTTATTTTTTATTGGGTTTCCGCCGATGAATTTTTCAGTTATTGGAATTCTAGTATTTGCTTTCCAGTTGTATTTTCGGGTATATCCCCAAAGACTTGAACTCGTCGAGCATAAGCTTGAAAGCATAGCTTATCTCGATGTCGCTTACCTCGACATTCTCTCCGCAAATGGGGCAATACGACTTGTTCTTGTAGTAGTCTTTGATTGCTATTATTCCGCAGCTCTCGCATACGGGCACAACTGTCTTGTCGCTGTCAAACCTCTCCTTGAGCAGCAGCGATGCGCCGTGGGCGACAAAAGTGTCTTTTTCCATCTCTCCGAGCCTTAGCCCCCCTTCTTTTGCCCTGCCTTCTGTCGGCTGCCTTGTCAGCAGCTGTATGGGGCCTCTGGCCCTTGAATGTATCTTGTTTGCAACCATGTGCTTGAGCTTCAGGTAATACATGTCTCCTATGAATATTTTTGCCAGGTACTGCTCGCCTGTCTGGCCGTTATACATCGTCTCAACGCCGCTTTCCTTGAATCCCAATGATAAAAGCTCTTTTCTCAGCTTCTCTTCCGGCTCTGCGTCAAACGTTGTGCCGTTGATGTGCCTGCCTGCCAAGGCTCCGACTTTCCCGGCCACCATCTCTATCAGGTGGGAAATCGTCATTCTTGACGGGATTCCATGCGGCGAGAATATCAAGTCCGGCACGATGCCTGCTGCCGTGAAAGGCATGTCGCTCTGGGGCACTATCAGGCCCACTATCCCTTTCTGCCCGTGCCTGCTTGTGAATTTGTCCCCTGTCTCTGGGATTCTCTCGTCCCTTATCCGGACCTGGATGAGCTTGTTGCCTTCCTCGTTTTCGGTCAGCAAAACAAAATCAACAATGCCCTCTTCGCCGTGCTTTAGGTTGATGGAGCTTTCGCGCCTTGTGCTCGAAGCCAGACTGTATTCTTCCATGGAGCTCAGAAATCTTGGGGGCGATGTCTTCCCAATCACGACGTCCCCTTCCTTGACCTTTGCTTCGGGATAGATTATGCCGTCGTCTTCCAGAAACCTGTAGTCTTTCTCTGTCTTGTATCCTTTGACGTCCTTGTCTGGGATGCATATCTGGTCAATCAAGCCGCCTGCATACCTAAGCTCTTCTGCAATCGCCGGCCTGTAATAGGTTGATCTTCCAAATCCCCTCTCTATGGAGCCCCTGTTCAGGATGATGGCGTCTTCCATATTGTAGCCCCTGTAGCTCATGATGGCAACAACTATATTCTGGCCGGCAGGGTGCTTGTCGTAGCTGGAAATGTCGTGTATTATCGTGCTGACAACAGGTTTTTGCGGATAATGGAGCAGATTGACGTCCATGTCCATCCTCACAGCAAAATTAGATGCATAAAAGCCAAGAGACTGCTTCTGGTTTTTTGAGCCGGCATTCAGCCTTGTAGACTGGTTGAAATTTGCATACGGCACCAGTGAGGTGCAGTAGCCGAGCATGGCCAGCGGGGTTATTTCAAGATGCGTGTGCTCCGGAGTCAATTCGCTTTCAAAAAAAGCCACCAGCGTGCTCTCCTCCTCGGCGGCATCAAGATACTCTATCACCCCTTGCTTAACCAAATCGCTCCATGAAATCTCGTTTTTTTCAAGCTGCTTGATATGCTTCTCTGTCAATAAGGGAACGCCGTCTTTGACTATTATCAAGGGCCTTCTTGCCCTTCCCTTCGAGCTTTCGAGCTGCACCTCGTTTGATTTTTCATTGTACAAAACATTGAGATTATCGGTAATCGAGCCTTTTCTTCTTTCTTCCCTTACTTTCTGGACAAACTCTATTGGATTGTCAATGGTTCCTACAAATTTGCTGTTTAGGTATACTTCTGCCATTTTTACTTTATAAATTTCAAGCCCATTGCCTTTAATGATTTCAGCACTTCGTCTTCACTTGAATCTCCTGAGATTGTGCATAGCAATGAAAGGTTTTTTCTCAGCCCGATGTTCGTCCCTTCCGGAGTTTCTATTGGGCATAATCTTCCGAGATGCGTTGGGTGGAGCTCCCTTGCCTCAAAATTTTCTTGCGATGCGCTCAGCGGGCTTACAACCCTCTGCAGGTGCGACAATGTTTCAAGATAGTTGAGCCTTTGAATCCGCTGGCTTATGCCTTTTCTGCCGCCAACCCACACTCCTGTAGCCATTGAGGAATAAATCCTTTGGGTTAGCAGCTTGTCCCTTATAATGACTTTTATAGAGGGAAATTTTCCCCTTTTCACGATCCTCTGGAAGTTGTAGAGCAGATCGCCGATCAGCACCTTTAAGTTCAGCCTCAGCAGGTCGGCAAGGAGATCGCCGGACATCTTCAGCCTCTTGTTCATGTAATGATCCTTGTCGTCAAGCGAAATCTCGCCGTTGGACGCAAGAAGGTATTTCTTCAGCATCTTGCAAAGGTTATAGGCTTTTAAAATCCTGTCTTCCGCCCTTATTCCCAAATGCGGCAAAAGGTACTTATCCAGAATTTCCTTCATCCTCTCTGTCCTGACTTCCTTAGACTGGGTGATGCCTATTTTTTTTGCAATGTAGTCAAGCGCTTCCTCCTCGTTTTTTATATTGACAAACTCCAGCAGGTTGATTATCACTTCGTCAAATTGCCTTTCCGCGGATATGAACTTGGTGATCTCCTCGTCCTTCAGCAATCCCAGGGCCTTGATAACGACAATTATCGGAATTCTCTTCACCCTTGTAAAAGTGAGGTAGAACAGCCCGTCCTTCATCTTCTCAAGGGTATGCGGGATCTTGAATGAGCCGTATTCTGAGAATAATTTTCCGACTATTTCGCTTGGGCCTGTTGTGTCCCTCTCAATCAAGAGCCTGTTTGAGGCCAGGTCTTCAATGGTGATCAGCACCTTCTCTGTGCCGTTGATTATGAAGTAGCCTCCTGGCTCGTCCGGATCCTCGCCTTTTGCTATCAGCTCGTCCCTGCCCAATTTGTGCAGATGGCACCATCTGCTTTTCAGCATTATCGGAAGGTTTCCTATCTGGGTGTCAAAGCTTTCCCGCTGGACTCCGTTAATGTGCGCTGACACTGTTATCCACGTCGGAGCGGAATAAGTTATTTTTCTAAGCCTTGCTTCCATCGGGTAAATGTTGCGGGAAGAGCCGTCAGCCTCAATCATCTTCGGCTTCTCAACCCATATCTTATCCAGCCGGATTTTGAACTCGTCAATGTTATGCGGGATGATGGTGGGGATGATTTCCCTGTTTTCCTCGACTATGTTGTTCAGTTCCCTGTCAATAAAATTATTGAACGATTCTATGTCCGAGTCTACAAAACTCTGCTCCTCGAAATATTTTTGGATTAGTATTTTGCCGTATTTATACATCCGACACCGCCCTGTAAAAAATTGACTCCCCGGCAGTTTCGCTTTTTCTCACTATTTTGATTACGTCGCCGGGCTTTGGCTCCAGCTCCCTCAGCGCTGCGTCTGTCTTGAAAATTTTTGGCATCTCTTTAGAAGTTATGTTGTATCTTTCAAACACCTGCGCCTTCTCTCTTTCACCAAGCTTGTAATGTTTTGGGGTCAGTATGTGCTTGTCTACCTTAAATTTTGTCTTCTTCATCTTTTGGTTAGTCACTATTCCAATCAACAAACTGATTTGGTTTAATTTAATAGTGGGCCGGACGAGATTCGGACTCGCGACCACCTGATTAAAAGTCTCACCCGACCTAGCGAGGCTAGGGCCTCAGGTGCTCTATTGCCCGATTGCATTGGGCAACCACCAGGCTGAGCTACCGGCCCATGATTGGAACGCCCTGGTCGGGACTTTCACCGCTGAACGCAACTTTGAACCCGAGTCGGAGCCGTTCTGCATTGATTAAATCAAGCATGACAGGGCTCCATGATAGCTCCTGCAGCGAATTTTTCATGCCTTTTCACACTGATCCAGGCTACACTACCAGGGCATTTGGCATGTCAAAAGGCATAGGTAATCCCTCTCCAGCAAATTAAACCGCGAAATCATAGTCTTTTGCCTAAAGAAGGATTATTTTGCATTATATCGAGGATATTGTGCTCATTTATAAATCTTTTGAATTTTAGCAATATTTCTAAGCCAATGCTTTTTACTGCAATAACCACTATATAAATTTGTTGCTTATAAGGTATATGCCGCTGATGGTCTAAAGTTAAGGATATCCAGCGCTAATGTGGTGGCGTGCGGCAAGTAAAAAGCCTTAACTTCCCCTATGCCGCTTTTCCAAATGTTTAAATAATAAATCCAAATCCCCCTTGCTATGAAAAGAAGTTCCCGACGCTGGAAGAAAAAGCAGCAGATGCGCTGGAAATGGCAGCGCAAGAGAATGAAGAAAGAGAGAAGGCTGAGAAAGCAGCATAGGGGGACTTAAAAATTTTTAATTCTTTGATAAAGATAGTATTCACATTGGGATTATCATAAATTATTTAAATGTTATACTATTCCCCAGTAAATAATGGTTAACAGGGGAAGAAAATTAGAGGAAATTACTTTTGAAAATGGTGGTTGGATTAAAGTCAATGACCGAACGTCTGTAACCCCTCACCCTCTAGGGAATCTAATACCAGATGTTAGATTAAATGGCTTAAAAAACCATAAATATGATGTAGCTAGAAGAGGAGCAAGAGAACAAGGTTTATGGGGGAAGGTGAATGCTTATTCTGCTGTTGTAATACAAGGTAGGAGAGACATCCCAGGATACGAGGTAGTTGTAGCACAACTTTATGTTATATAAATATTAAAAGTATACGAAATTTAAATCTTGCAATTACCCAGAAAACTATATAAACAATCAAAATTTCTTTTTTCTTAGGTGGTTTTATTGTCAATGATGAATGATATCTCGAAGACTGACCCTGAAATCTATGCGCTTCTGAAGAAAGAGCTGGAAAGGCAGCAATATGGCCTTGAGATGATTCCTTCTGAAAACAATGTTTCAAAAGCAGTCATGCAAGCAATGGGCTCTGTCTTCACAAACAAGTATTCTGAAGGTTATCCTAAAAAAAGATATTATGGCGGAAACCAATTTGTTGATGAGGTTGAGTTACTGGCTATTGAAAGGGCAAAAAAAGCATTTAAAGTTCCTCATGCCAATGTGCAGCCTTATTCCGGAAGCCCTGCAAACTTCGCAGTTTATGTTGCAGTAATGGAAAAAGATGACATTGTCATGGGATTGAATCTCTCTGATGGCGGCCATCTGACTCACGGATTCAAGGCAAGCTCAACAGGCCAGTTGTGGAAATCTGTTCCATACCATGTAAAAGCCGACGGATATATTGATTTGGAAGAAGTGGAAAGATTGGCTATGGAGCACAAGCCAAAGCTTATGTGGGTGGGTTACACTGCATACTCAAGGGAATTTCCATTCGAGGAATTTGGAAAAATTGCCGACAAAGTCGGAGCTTATCTAGCTGCCGACATAGCGCATATTTCAGGCTTGGTTGCCTCCGGCGTCCATAAAAGCCCGGTTCCTTATGTCCACATTGTAACGACCACAACCCATAAGACTTTCAGAGGCCCAAGAGGCGGAATAATAATGGTAACCCAAAAAGGCCTCGATAAAGATCCTGATTTGGCAAATAAGATTGATAAAGCTGTCTTCCCGGGATTGCAGGGCGGCCCCCATGATCATACGACAGCGGCAATCGCAGTTGCACTGAAGGAAATGATGCAGCCTGAGTTCAAGACATATTGCCAGCAAATCGTCAAGAATTCAAGGGCTCTTGCAAAATCACTTATGGATAATGGCATGAAAGTCGTGACCAATGGAACTGATAATCATATGCTGCTGGTTGACTTGACTCAATTCGGGAAAGGCAAGGGAATCTTTGCCCAGGAATCTCTGGATGAGGCAAATATCACATTGAATAAAAACACAATTCCAGCCGACCCTTCATCGCCATTTTACCCAAGCGGGGTAAGGATGGGAACGCCTTCATTGACTACAAGAGGAATGAAGGAAAAAGAAATGGAAATAATTGGAAAATGGATTTCAGAAGTGATTCATGAAATTAAAAAATATGAATTGCCGGAAGATAAAAAACAGATTAATGATTATCTAAAAACTTTTAGGGAAGAAATCAAAAACAATAAAAAAATATATAAAATCAGAAATAATGTTATTGAATTGTGCAAAAAGTTTCCGCTTTATCCTGGATTTGAAGTGTTGAGATGAATTTGAGACTTTCTGGAATATTTATATAACTACTTTGTAATAAGAACGCTAGAAAGGTTTATAAATAATGTTTAATTCCACAAGGATATGTCTAGATTAGCTCCATATTTTTTGCTCGCGGCTCTGGGTGCCGGAGCCTGTTCTCCTAATTACGAAGCTATGATTGTGCATGATTCTGGTCGGGGACACTACCCACACGGGCCTGCTTATGAAATAGCCTTGCACGCTCCCGGGAAATCCCATGCCAACGGGGACTTTGCTGATATAGGGATCCTTGTGATTGGTGATGAACAAGAAATAAGGAGATTAGAGAAAGACGTCAAACCCGGAATAGCTATAGTTGTTAGCAGAAATGTTACGAATTCCACTCCAGTAAGATTCGATGTTGGTGGTTCAATTGTACACATTGCTAGAGTAAATCAAATAAACTTTCCAGAAGCAACGCAAAGAAGATAATTCTAGCATTAATTCTCACTGTTTAGTATCATAATTGGTTTACATTTTCACTAGTTTTTAAATAAGGCTTTAATTTTGTTGAATATTCCTACTTCTGAGGTGGTTTTAATGCCAAAATTAAACGAAAAAAAAGAAAATGGGCTATCAGACAGATAAGAAAAGGTATGCCCAAGAAAAATATTGCTTCGGCAATGAAAATAAGCCGAATGGCTTTGTGGAAGATAGAGCAAAACCACAAGGAGTATGGCGAAGATGGTCTAAAAGACCATAAACCGGGCAGATTGTTTGAGCCATTGAGCCGAAACTTTTATGATTTAGTCATCGAATATTGGAAAAAATACAAGTGCGGAGCAAGAAAGCTTTACGCTATTTTAAAGAACAAAGGATTTAAAGTTTCTTTGAGAAAAATCAGCCAAGTTCTTGTAAAGGAAGGCTACCAAAAACCTTGCTTGCCCAGAAGAAAGCCAAGAAAATACAAAAGATACGAATGGCCATTGCCAGACTATATGTGGCATACTGATTGGCACGTAATGAAATCTGAAAAGCACAAAGGAGAAAACATTATTGTTTATCTCGATGATTGCTCTAGGAGAGCAATGAGCTATTGCACTGGTTCAGCGACCACAAGAAACTCCTCGTTTGCTCTTTACAATGCAATTGCTGAAAATCTTGTTGCACCTTTCATCTTAAACAGCGATAGAGGTACGCAGTTCTTTCCGAACAAGAATGATAAGAATGGCAAAGCAATACATGAGTTTCAGGACGTGCTTGAAGAACTGGGAATAATATTTGTGCCTTCAAAGAGGAGGCACCCCCAAACAAATGGCAAGTTGGAGAAATTTTTCCATATTCTGGATACAGAATTTGACGAGAGGTTTCAGACTTTGGAAGAATTTTTTGATTACTATAACAATGAAAGACCAAGCGAAGCGGTTGATTATATGACGCCTAGCAAAGCATACAAAAAGCGCCTTTAAAAAGGCGCAGAAATGTAAACCTATTTCGGTACAAGTAAACTTAAATCGATACTATGGGTTTTGTCGTCTATGCAGAAACTGGCGGTTACGATTTAGGTTTACATTTTGGCAAATTGATGTGTAGGGGTGTTTATTGTCAAATTTTTGTATATTGGCATACGACTTATTGTTTCAAAATTAATGTAAACTTAATTCGGTACTATACAAAACAAAAGCTATAAATATCAATGGAGCGCCAGATTTTGACCAGAGGTGTTTGCATGTTTACATTGGCTGACAGAATCAAAAAGAATTTCTGCAAAGTGAAGCTTAAGGGCGCATCTGTCAAGGTCCCTGGCCTGAGGAGAAGAAAAAAGCAAACTTCCAAAAGCGGGGGGCACTCCAGGGTGCCTACTGCAGCCATCGTGAACATCCTGATAAGAAGCGCCGTTGAAGAGGCAAAAAGAGGCAGGATAGAAAAGAATATTTTTTCAAATGGCACAATGTCCATTAAAGCTGGAAAGGAAGCAGCCAATGGCGGCTACGGAGCCGCTTCAAGGCTTTACGGCGCTTCAAGTGAAGCTTACGTTGATTACAGCAAGCTGTTCAGCTACATCGGAAGGTTCAGGTCCCAAAGCCCTTACGAGGATTACTCAGGCGAGAGCCACACAGAAAAGATCAACAGAATAATGGAGCAGGACAACAAGTTCTATCTGGTTGACCGTGAAGTGATTGACGATGGGGTGAGGAGCATAAAATATTTTACCTTTGGAGTCATGCTAAGGGAGCCAGGCCCGGTTCCGATGGGCGGCATAAATTCTGCAGACTGGGAGAAATTCAAGCTGTGGAAGCTTGTTGATTATGTTATGTTCAATCTGAAGATGAGCACATTGTGAAGCATCATGTTTATTCAAGCCCGGCATATTTCCTTATTTTGCTGAGGACAGACTGGGTTGCGACTACAAGCTTTGCCACTTCAGCGCTTGGAGTCTGGTATTTTGTCTTGTCAATGCGCTCTCCTATTGCATCCACTGCTGCCAGATGCTCCTCGCTTAGCGAGCCGGCCGCTGCATAGCCAATCAGCGTCTTTGCCTTCGAGTAATCCTCGTATGCCTGAACAAAAATCTGATAGGCTTTTGAGCCTTTAGCCATGGCATTTAAGGGAGCATCCTTCCTTGCAGTCCTTTCAAGCTCCCCGCCTTCAGCCTCGAAAAGCCTTGATATGTCAACAGCCTTTTGCTCCGGAGTGACTTCCTCTGCAATCCTGTCAGTCTTCAGCTCCCTCATGGATTCCTTTATAAGACCCTCTATTTCGTCCACGTCTTTCTTCCGCTCTTCCCCCATAAGCTTCAGCCTTTTTATCCTCTCTTCCGGAGAAAGCCTTTTCAGCCCCTTCTTGTCTACTGTCATTGTCTTTATTTATTGTCCATATGATAAATTATTTAAAGGTTTGGTAAAAAAGGCAGACTGGTGGGAAGACGTGCTTAGGTTATAGTTGCTGTAAATTCTGCAGATTTTGTTCTGAAAAGCTTGTCTCCGAGCCAACGTTTAACCATTGACGAGTAAATATTTATAAAGATTCATTGAATTCTTGGCATATGTATGAAATAAGGGGACACCCCTTATAATCCCCTTCCGCCTCGTTCCTCGTCAACTCTTTCAGAGGTTGCCGTATCTCACGAGGCGGCGAAATCTGCTAAAGGCTTTTGCCGGTCATCAATAATTTT
>Ga0209541_10014151_pt1 | contig 12072 bp, 12 predicted proteins | sample RifCSPlowO2_01_FD_184027 | JGI IMG/M metagenome (GOLD analysis project Ga0209541, IMG submission 184027) | Groundwater microbial communities from Rifle, Colorado - Rifle CSP2_plank lowO2_0.1 (SPAdes) (version 2) | ecosystem: Environmental > Aquatic > Deep subsurface > Groundwater | place...
CCTGAGAATATTTCTTTTTAAGCATTTCATAAAGTTTTTGTGTCACAAATTAAGATTCTTTTAAAGGTTAATAAATATTATTGTAATATCAATATAATATAAATAAAATAATTGCAATTTAATATTTATTAAATGCAAAAACCCGTCGGGTTTTTGATATGGTTAAATTTGTTATCCTAAGAACATACTTGAGCATAACTTAATATGAATTTTCTCGCAATAACAAATTAAAATAATTTCACGAATGAAATGATTGCAATTTCAAATGACGAGATTAAGTATCAGCACAACAATAATCCTTAAAAACACAAGCAATATTTTAAAAAAATGGAAATTAGAGAAATCGGAAGATTCATTGTTTTTGAAGGAATTGATGGTTGTGGAAAAGGGACTCAATTAAAACTTGTTCATAATTATCTTTGGGATTTAAGCAAGGAAAATGAAATTTATTCTACAAGAGAACCAACAAGGCATTCTAAAGAAATAAGGGAAAAAATGCAACAAGGAAAAGATGTTGAAAATGATAAAGAATGGTATGCTGAGCATTTTATTAAAGACAGGGAAAACCACTCAAAAAATTTCATAGTTCCATCTCAATTAAACGGAATTTACATTCTTTGTGACAGATACAAATATTCTACATTAGCTTATCAGCAAACACAAGGGATAAATTTAGATAAATTAATTGAAATGCACAACAGATATTCAATTGCTGAGCCGGATTTAACACTTATCTATGACTGCCAGGCAGAAATTGCTTATGAAAGAAGATTAAAAGAAAATGAATCTGCAAGAGAAGTTTTTGACAGGGACTTGGAATTTCAAAAAAAATTAAGGCAGAATTATCTTAATTTAAAAAAAATACTTTCTGAAGAAAACATAGTTATTATTAATGGGAATCAGGAAGTTGAAGATGTTTTCAAAGAAACAAAAAAGCACATAGATAAATTATTCAGCAAAAAATCAGTGGAAATATGATATTTTGTTAAGCCGGCATTGGCTCGTTTTACTCGCAGTATTATTTAATTTATTAATGCAGAAAAATTGGGTACCCAATTTTTTAACGGAAAATTGGCTCGTTTGCACTTGCAATATTAGTTTAATCTATTAACATAGAAAAAATTTATGGGTTATCACATTATCAATTATATTCAAATATGTTTTTAGAGTAATAGATTTATCGCTCTCAAAATCCCGGAAGATTTTGCAATACTTGTATTGAAATTTTTAATAATTTATGTTGGGGCTGATGGATTGCAGATTGTTTTGATTATTGGTGTAGGAAAAATCATCCTCAAATATATTTTTCATGATAACAGCTCCACCAATCTCAAAAACCCGACGGGTTTTTACAATTCATTTTGCTCAAAAGCAATTGATAAATTTAAGAATTAAACAAAAATTCTCTTTCAATATAATTAAATCTTAATGTTGTGGTCTGGAAGTTTTTTAGAATGAACATCTAATCTTCCGGCTCTAATGCAATCCCAGCAAGGGTGAATTGTTCCGTCTTTTTCTCTAATCTGCCCTGTTCCTTTGCATTTTTCACATTGCTTTTCTGTACCCATCAAATTTATAGTAAAAAGGACTTTTTAAGATTAATTATAATTAAAAATATAAGAAAATTGCTTAAATTTTAAACATAAAATAATTTATAAACAACTTCCTCAATAATTCTTTATGAAAAAGACCGCAATCTTTATAATAGTTTTAATTTTAATATTAGTCATAGGGGCAATTTTTATTTTTCCCAATAAAAATAAACAAAGCCAGGACAAAATGACAAAAATAAAACTTGAGACAAATCACGGGGATATTGTAATTTCCCTTTATTCTGACATGCCAATTACAGCAGGAAATTTTGAAAAACTTGTTAAACAAAAATTTTATAATGGAGTGATTTTTCACAGGATAATTGACGGATTTATGATTCAGGGAGGAGACCCGCAGGGAACAGGAATGGGCGGGCCAGGATACACAATAAAAGATGAATTTACGCATAAAGGCGGAAACAAAAACAATCGCGGAACAATTTCAATGGCAAATGCAGGGCCAAACACAGGTGGCTCGCAATTTTTTATAAATTTAGTTAACAATAATTATCTTGATGATAAGCACCCTGCATTTGGAATAGTCGTTGAAGGAATGGATATTGTTGATGAAATCGCAAAAGTCGAAACAGACGGCGAAGACAGGCCTTTGGAAGATGTTGTGATTGTTAAAGCCGAGGTTATTCAATAGAGAGAAATTTATCTAACTAATAACTGCTATTGGATGGCCGAGTAGAGGTTATTCAATAGAGAGAAATTTATCTAACTAATAACTGCTATTGGATGGCCGAGTAGAGGTTATTTGAAAGCGATAAAATTGCAAATCAATAGCGACTTTCAAGTAACCAAATATATGTTTTGGTATAAAAAACTTATTAAATTAATAATTTCTTAAAATCCAAATGAAACCAATATTTGTTGCAAAAGACGGAGAAGAAAAAAAAGAATTAGAAAATGCTTATAATCTTTTAATAAAAGATTATCAAATTAAAATTTCCGGAGAATTAAATATCCAAAAATATGATGAAGAAAAAAATTTTCATATTTTCCCAAAAGAAAAAACATCAAAAATTGAAGAAATAGTAAAAGTAACCGACAATCTAGATGCAGGCATAATTAAAAATGTCGTCGGAGAGTATTGCATTGTTCAAATTGCTCAAAACAAGTACTTAATCAAATATCGTAGCCCTGATTTTGAAAAAGAGGATTAAAGTTCTGTTAAGCCAACAGGTAATTGTAAATTTTATTAGTTTGCTGTCTAAATTGCAAAAACTCTTTGAGTTTTTGAGAGGAATAAGTCTGTTGCCAAGAATGAATTGTTATTGCAATGAATAAATTAAATTGCCCTCACAAATGAAATGAGTGCAACTTCAAATGGCAGGATTAAACCCCGAAAACATATTTAATCGCAACATCTGTAAATTTTTTTGTGCTACCAGTTTAAAAATAATATTGCGAGTGAAATGAACACAATCTCAAAAAAAGGGTTTAAATAATTAATAGTGTGCAAATATCGTCGGTTAATTGTCAATTTAAGGCATTGGACACTTTTTAAATTAACCAGCCCTCATTTGTGAAATCTTTTGAATTATTAAATTTGGAAAAATTGGAATTTGTCAAATGTATATTTCAGGAATAAAAGCATAAGCATCATACAAATTCCAAACATGTTTCAAAACAAAGCAAAACATTTAAAAACTTGTTCTTTTTTTAACAAATATGGAAAAAGATATAGGAAAAATAAACAAAGGTGAATATCAGGGGACAGTAACTGATATTGTTATTGGAGTTAGAGAATACAACGGGAGAGTTGGAGTTGATATAAGAGAATTTGTTTCTGGTGAAAGATATACCGGGCCAACAAAAAAAGGTTTGAGAATTCCATCTGAAAATTTCCAGGATTTCAAAAAGATGATTAACTCAATAACAGAGGAAGATTTGAAACCCTCTGAATCAGGCGAAGCCCCTGCAAAAAAGCCAAAAGAAAAAACAAAGCCAAAAGACCAGGAAGAACTTCCTGATTATTGAATTACCTTCATTATATTAATCTAATTTATTATTTTTAATTGGCCCGTTTCATCCGCAATATTGCTGTTAATTACTTTTAGCGCCTAATTTTATTATTAGAAAAATTCACATCAATTTATTTTCAATGTTTTTTTCGGAGTTAGATTTTCTATTTTAAATTATGCTCAGTTCGTCCGCAATATTATTTAATTTGTTAGCACTTTTAATAATTTATTACAGGGTTGATAAATTTATTAGGATTGTTATATTTAATAATGCCAGAAAAATCCGTATTAAATATCCTCAAATATGCTTTTTGCGATAACAAATCTATTAATATAAAAAACCCGACGGGTTTTTGCAATTTTATTACAATATTATGGAAATTGGAATAGTTTTCAAAAGACATCTTTAACTTCTTCAATATCTTCTAAAGAAACATATTTTTTATTAGACAATCTTATTTTTTTCTTACTTAATTTGTTAAAAAATTGTTCGGTAGATAATCCTGTTGCTCAATTGTGGCAAGTTTGTATATTTTTTTCATTTTTAAAAATAATTTAAAGTATTTTTAAAGATTTGTGTTATCAAAATACTTAATCCAAGCAACTCCCGACAAAACTCAAAAATAAAGGAGATGGCTTAAGCAATGAACTTTTAAATTCAGGATGCGATTGAGTTGCAACAAAAAATTTATGGTTTGGCAGTTCAATAAATTCAACAAGCTTTTTGTCTTCACTCATTCCGCTAAGCCATAAGCCGTTTTCTTTTAAAATTTTGTGGTACTTTGGATTAACTTCATAACGATGCCTGTGCCTTTCATAAACTTCATTGGAATTGTAAATTCTTTCAATTTTTCCGTTGACAATTGCCTTGCAGGAGCCAAGCCTCATTGTTCCGCCTTTATTTGTAATTTCCTTTTGTTCCGGCAGAATATCTATAACGGGGTGCTCTGAAAGTTTATCAATTTCTGTTGTATTGGCTTTTTCAAGCTTGCAGACATTTCTTGCAAATTCAACAACAGCAAGTTGCAATCCAAGGCACAAGCCCAAAAAAGAAATATTGTTTTTTCTTGCAAATTCAATTGCTTTTATCTTTCCCTCTATCCCTGAAGCACCAAAACCGCCCGGAACAATTATCCCATTTAAATTTTTTTCTTTTAAAATTTCCGGGTGTTTCTCAACTTCATTTGCATCAACAAATTCCATTTTAACTTTAACATTGCAATGAGCACCAGAATGAACAAGTGCCTCTTTAATTGAAATGTAAGAATCCTTAAGCTGAAAATCCCCTATACCCAAATATTTGCCAATCACTCCGACCTTAATTGTTTTCATGGGATAAACAATATTATTAACTAATCTTTTCCATTTGTCCCAATCCGGGTTTTTCTTTTTTTCCAAATTTAATTTTTTTAAAATTTTTTCCCCCAAATTCTCTTTTTCCAAATCCAGAGGAACTACGTAAATTGTGTTTGCAGTTCCGGTACCAAGAACATCCGGCATTGAGATAATATTTTCAGAAGGGATATTTGCATAAGATTCGATTTTTTTCTTTCTCACATTGTCCAGAGGTTTTGCCCCCCTGCAAAGAATAAAATCAGGTCCAATATTATTTTCAGCAAGTAATTTAATTGCACTTTGTGTTGGCTTTGTTTTCATTTCTTCAATATGGCTTGGAACAGGCAAATAAGTAACAAGAATATAAATTATATTTTCTTTTCCAATTTCTTTTTCCAGACTTCTCAAGGCAAAAAGAAAAGGGATATTTTCATAATCTCCAATTGTGCCTCCAACTTCAATTAAAACAATTTCCTCTCCAAAAGAATCTTCTTTTATCCTGCTTTTTATTTCATTAGTGATATGCGGAATAAACTGAACAGTTTCTCCTAAAAACAAACCTTTTCTTTCTTTATCAATCACAGATTTATAAATTTGCCCTGTTGTAATATTGTTTTTTTTGGATATTGGTTTTCCTAAAAATCTTTCATAATTTCCCAAATCCTGGTCTGTTTCACCGCCGTCGTCAGTTACCCAAACTTCGCCATGTTCTGTTGGCCTTAAAGTTCCGGCATCGCAGTTAATATATGGGTCAATTTTAATAGCAGTCACATTGAATCCATATTCCTGCATTATTTTGCCAATAGAAGCAGATGCAACGCCTTTTCCAACACCTGATATTACCCCTCCAATTACCACAATATACTTTGCCATAAAAACAAAAAACACTTTCTCATTTTAAATATTTAGGTTCTAAACTATTAATAACTCTGCTCGTTATCAACTCCGGGATTAATAAAAAATTGTCCAGAGCTAATAACTCTGCTCGCTCCCAGACTTTGTTGTGGTGTGTTAATAATATTTTAAATTACCAAAGTCTAAAAGCTCGGCATCAACTTATTATGGCCGAATTGAATAATTAAGTCAATTTGTTTTTCAATTTCTCTGCTTAAAACAGGAGTATCACATGCACCATAACAACTTCCAAGCCAAATCAAGAATTCAGCGTCGGTGTTTTCCCTTAAATAATCCACAAGAGCAACTGCATATTGCTTTAAACCATCTGGAAACTGCAATAAAACAAGTTTTGCATTTGATTTTTTAATGTTTTTAATGACCTTTTCCAATTCCAAATCGTATTTTTCATTCAACTCCTTAATTGTTTTTTTATTTTTGCTTGTCATTTTCTTATCAGCAGATATACGTTTGTTAATGTTTAAAAATTTATGGATTTATACTCAGTCAGTTTTTAGAAAGATGAATTTATTTTTTGGGATCTAAAAGACTGTTGATATCAAAAACCCGACGGGTTTTTGCAATTTTTCAAAATGAAATTGTGCCAGTTTCATTTGTGATATTAATTTAATTTGTTAATGCCTTTAATAATTTATTAGGGATTGGTAAATTGCTGGTTTATTTTAATTTATTAATATTAAATTATTTTCAAATATTGTTTTTAAGATAACAGAAATTTAATTCTCTTTATTTATCTTTAACAGGGCAATAAATAAATTTATTTATTTTAAAATCATAATAATAATTTTCAAAATAAAATTCATCCCATCCTGTTTTTTCCTTAAAAACAGAAAAATACTGATATTCAGCATTATAAGGAAAAGCTTCAGATGAAAAAAAATCTTCAAAATATTTTTGTCTGAAATAATTAAATCTTTCATGCACAGACATTTTATTTAGAGATTTCCATTCATGATTTATTGAATCAACATAAGCAAGGCAGTTTTTGGTAATTTCGTTTTTTTTGTCTAATTTGTCTTCCCGCAAACTAATATTAGTGAGAATTAAGGTAATATTTTCTTTTTCGTCCCAAACTGCTTTGGTTTTGTAGGAAAATTCAGGCTCAACAAATTCGCTAAATGCATTTTTTGAGAGAGTATCATATTTAATCTGGGCTTGGGAACATTTTGGAACACTAAGCAATATGCTTGTAATTAAAAATCCTTTAAAAATAAAACTCAATGATTTTGTTTCTAAGTTTTTCATTTTATCTGGAGCTGGAGCAAATAAATTACTATTAAATGCTTTATTAATTTTTCCTATTATAATTGCATTAACTTAAAAGATGCTTAATGCCCTTTAAAACAAGGATTTTCTGACGGGTTTTTGGAATTTTTTATATTGAATTGGCTCGTTTTATTCGTATATTAGTTTAATTTATTAACATAAAAAAATTTATAGGGTTATGCCCAAGTCAGTTTTTACGAGGTGAATTTATTTTTATTGAAGACGATTAATTTAAAAGGTTTTTTTGGATAACAAATCTGCCAATATCAAAAACCCGTTGGGTTTTTGTAATTTTTCAAAATGAAATTGTGCCCGTTTCATTTGTGATATTAATTTAATTTGTTGGTGTTTCTAATAATTCATTTTTAGATAGCAGATACATTAATATCAATTTAAATGATAAACTAATGAAAATTGTTCGTCTTTTAAAATTTCTTTTTCATCACCTTGAAATTTGATGTATTTTTTATAATTCTCGGATGAAAAGAAACACTTAAATAATGTAATAACTATGTGCAATTGTTTAACTTCGGTTAAACACGGAGAGTGTCGAGCTTCGGTTTTTCACTCTCCACTTATCTTCTTTATAAAATAAATCAGATTTATCTCCACTTATTTCTTTATAAAAAATCTGATAAATTTAGTTGAATTCACTTATTTTAAAAAAAGTTTGATTAAATTTATTTATATTATATAAAAGATGTTTATTCATATCATGTAAAATTTCATAATTTATAGATTCAATAAATTGTATGATATTATTTTCTACGCTAATTACTTTTTATCAATATCAAAAACCCCGAGAGTTTTTGCAATTTAAATTAAGTTATTGAAACACTAAGGTTTTCAGTTATTTGGTTGAGTATTTTTATGCTGTCGGATTTTTATCTTATCGGGGTTTTATTTCAGCAACCTCTCTTCTAACTTTAATGTTTGAACATACCTTTTTAAATATGATTTTTCTTTTTCCGGATCTGAATAAAAAGAGGTTGTTAACCAAGCATCAATAGTATTGATTGCAGTTTCTAAATTTACACAGTCAGCACCAATACTTAAAAAATTAGAATTATTATGTTGCCTTGAGGTTTCTGCTTCTTTTGGTGTTAAGCATCTTGCACCATAAATGCTTCTATGTTTTGATGCCGGAATAAGAATACCAATTCCAGAACCGCAAATTCCTATTCCTACTTTATTATAAAAATCTTTTGCAACTTGTTTTGCAATTTTATTAGAAATAATGGGATAATCACATCTCTCTAAAGAAAAAGTTCCGACATCAATGAATTGATAATTTCTTTTTGAAAAAACTTCTTTTATCCTTTCTTTATATTCAAATCCACGATGGTCTGCCCCAATAACTATTGTTTTCCTTTCATGAGAACCAATAGGAACTTTAATTCCATCAAAAATAATCATTTCCCCCATAAAATCTTTAAAACATCAAGATTTAAAAATAAATTTATATTCTAAAATATATGATAATCAGACAACCAATTGTGACGGTGTGCGGGCATGTTGACCACGGAAAAACATCCATTCTTGACTGCCTTAGAGGAACTTATGTTCAGGAAGGAGAAAAAGGAGGGATAACTCAAAAAATTTCATTTACTTCTTATCCAATGGCTCAGTTAAAAATAGCCTGCCCTCTGATTGACAGCTCAGGAATAAAATTAAACATTTCAGGATTTTTGTTAATAGACACGCCTGGACATGCGGCATTCACGAACCTGAGAAAACGGGGCGGAAGCTTGGCTGATTTGGCAGTTTTAGTCGTCGATATAAATGAAGGAATAAAACCCCAGACAGCCGAAGTAATCAAGATTTTAAAGCACAATAAAACCCCTTTTTTAATTGCCCTGAACAAAATAGACAATATTTCCGGATGGAAAAAAACAGAGCAAGGATTAAAAGAAAGCATAGAGTTCCAGGCAACAAACATAAAAAACACATTTAATGAAAGATACATGACTTTAATCGGCTCTTTAAATGCATATGGTTTTGATTCTGATTTGTATTATAATATAAAGGACTTTACAAAAAAAATAGCATTGGTTCCGGTGTCAGCAAAAACAAAACAGGGAATTCCTGAATTAATCATGATGCTTTGTGGTTTAAGTCAAAAATATCTTACAGATAAATTAAAGTTAGAAAAAGATGCAAAAGGAGTGATTCTTGAAATCAAAAAAGAAAAAGCAACAAGCTATATTGAAGCAATTTTATACGACGGAGAATTAAAAAAAACAGATGAAATTGCAATTGCTGATTTTGACGGGAAATTAATTAAAACAAAAATAAGAACTTTAGAGGAAATTGAGCCCTTGTATGCAAAATTTAAATCAAAAGAAAAAGTTCAGGCATCAACAGGACTGAGAATGCAGTTAATAACCAAAGAAGAAGTTTTTCCCGGGATGCCTTTTGAAATTTTCAAAAATAATGAGCAGGAATTGAAAGAAAAATTCAAAAAAGAAATTTCAGAAAACATCAAAACTTCAAAACAAGGGATAATTGCAAAAGCAGATTCATTAGGAAGCTTGGAAGCACTTTTGATTTTATTAAAAGAAAGCAATATTCCTGTTGTAAAAGTCGGGATAGGAAAAATAAACAAAGCAGATATCATTTCTGCAAAAGCAAATTTAAAAATAAATGAAATTGATGCTCTTGTAATTGGTTTTAATGTTTCTATTGACGACGATGCAAAAGAGCTCTCTAAAAAAGAAAAAATAAAGATTTTAACAGACGAAGTAATTTACAAATTAATTGAAAATTCTATTGAGTTTAGAAAAGCAAAATTACAGGAAATTGAAAAAAGAAGATTAATGGAGCTTTCAACAATATGCAAAATAAAAATCCTGCATCAATATGTTTTCAGAAACACTTCTCCTGCAATCTTTGGTGTAAAGGTTGAAGCTGGAAAATTAAAAAAATATCTGAATTTAATTGATGAAGACGGGGAAAAAATCGGAAAGATAAAAAACTTACAGCACGAAAACAAATCAATTGATGAAGCAACAGAAGGAATGGAAATTGCAATGTCCCTTCCGGGTGTTAATTTTGAAAGAGTTTTGAGCAAAAGGAATTTTCTTTACACAGACATTGGAGAAAAACAATTCAGAGAATTCAAAAAAAACAAGGATTTATTGTCGGGAAATGAGATGAAAATTCTTCAGGAAATTGCAGAGATAAAAAGAAAAGAGAAGGGAGATTGGGGTCGAAGTTAAAGAGTAGAGAGAAAAATTGCATATTAATAACTTCTACTTTCTGGTTGAGAGAGATGTGATTATAATTTTCCAATTAACAATGGAGGTTTTAAGTTAACTCAATATTTATATTTTTTATTAGAATTCATTACAAACATTACAAAATGTTCTGAGATTTTGAAATTAGTAAAATTCAACAATGCAAATATCGCCGGTAAATCCATATTTTGAGAGTATTGAGCATCTTTTAAATTAATTCAACTTGCCATAATAATATTTACAAATAATCACAACTTATACCTGAAATTAAATCTTTTTTGTGATTTATCTTTTTTAGGGGGCTCTTCTTTTTTAATAAAACTTGGTTTTGCAAAATCCATAAAATACTGCCCTTTTTTGTCCACAAATATTTCAGAACCAACTTCATTAAGTTTTTTATCACATGCAACACTCATATCACAATAATCGCACTTTCTTCCTCTTTCAGCATAAACATTTCCCGTCCTTACTGATTTTTCACTTCCATCAATCATTTTTACTAATTCAAAAAAGTTTTCATTTGTCCTTGCTGTTTTGCGAACAAGTTCCGGAATTGTTTTTATTTTTGGTGAGTCAAGATTAATTGAAAGAGCTTCAATCATTCCAAATTGCAATTCAATATCTGGGTCAACATATAATGGATTTCCCATATATTGCTCTGTAATTTTTTCTTCTAAACCCAATTTTTCTGCAAACTCTTTATTTTTATTTGCATGACTGCAAAATAAAAAATTATAAAGAGTTAATTGCGGGTCGTGTTTTAATTTCATTTCACCAATCCAAGGATTTCCAGATTTCCAATCCCGAATTATTATTTTATTTTCTCTTTTTCTAATTTCATCCATTCTTCCGTGATAATATCTTCCATTCAAATAAACATCTATGGCAAATTCAGAAAAAAGCGGAGGACCCTCGTCTTGCAAAAAAGGAAAAAGCGGCTCACAAATTTTAGGTAAATTAGCCCTAATAAACCATTTTTCATCTTTATCTTTCCAATGAATTTTATTTTCTGCTTTTTCATCAGCCATAATAATACTTGTCCATTTACCTTTGGCGTATTTTGAAAAACTTTCTGCATCAAAATATTTTTTGTCTTTAAATTTCTTTGAGGTGCTTGCTACTTCTTCGGGTGTTCCAATTCTTTTCCAAAAATTTTCAATTAAATCATGCGACAATGAGCCCTTAACATAAGCAGAAAGTCTCAGTGGCTCTGGTTTTAATGGATCAAAGTATCTAAGCCAAAACCTAAAAATGCAATAATTTGCAGCATTTATTTTTGAAGCAGTCCATTTGAACATAAACCCTTATGCAAATTCCTCCTTATAAAGATTATTATTTTAGATTGCATTAAGCCAACAGGTTTTTGAGATTGATAAATTTGTTATCTCTAAAAATATTAATAAATGTTCAAAAATTTTGAGCGCTTAAAAAGATTAATCAATAAAATATTTGATATAACATCGGCATTATCTGAAGTTTCACGAAGTGAAATTTGAGGATTTTTCGCAGGAAAATCCCAAACAATTGCTGTTAAGTGAGGGTGAGCGACTGAAAGGAGCAAGCAGCGATGGCACAAATTTAAAGGTGGGGAAAGGCAGTGCGAATTATTTTTTCTTGGCAATTGTCAAAATGAACAAACTTTTTTCTTTTTCAAATTTCTTTCCGTCCATGCTTAGAAATTCAACAATCTCGAAACTATTTTTCTCAAGAACATTTTTCAATTGTTCAGAAGAATAAATTTGCATATCCCATGAATTT
>Ga0209541_10014152_pt1 | contig 12072 bp, 15 predicted proteins | sample RifCSPlowO2_01_FD_184027 | JGI IMG/M metagenome (GOLD analysis project Ga0209541, IMG submission 184027) | Groundwater microbial communities from Rifle, Colorado - Rifle CSP2_plank lowO2_0.1 (SPAdes) (version 2) | ecosystem: Environmental > Aquatic > Deep subsurface > Groundwater | place...
CTTGCATATGCTATATGGATTGGGAGAAAGGTTTAAGAGGTTATTGTAAACGCTTCTTTTTGGGTTATAAGGCTTTAGAAGATGTTTTCTTTTTGGATCTTCATCTCCTATTATATTGTTGAAGAGATGTCTCTTGCTCTTCTTCACAGAAGAGACAAGATCTCAGATCTTTTTCTTTCTGGGCCACAATCGTTGCTTTTTCTTTATATTATCCGCTTTGTAACCTCTTTTTCTTTGGGTTATAAGGCTTTCTTTTTCTTTAGAAAAAGAAAGGGTATAAGAGCGAGGGCGGAGAGTCGAACTCCGTTGGACCGATTTCTATAAGTCACTGGGAATAATATTATCCCCTCATCAAATCGACTTCTGCAGTCGGTTGCCTGGCCGCTACCAGAGGATCTTCCTCATTTGGCTACCCCCGCCTTATTAATACCCGATCTTATAGTATTTTGAAAATAAATATAAAAAGGACTTATGGATTACAACCTGATATTGGTGAGATATGGGGAAATTGCCCTGAAATCCAATTATGTGAGGAGGCAGTTTGAGAATATACTTATACACAATATCAGATCGGGCCTGAAGTCAATAGGGATCGATTACAAGATTAGGAGGGATATTGGCAGGATATTTATAGAAGGATATGATCCTAAAGTCGAGGCCATTTTGAAGAGGGTTTTTGGGATAGTCTCTTTTTCCCCTTGCCTGCAGATTGACACAGATTTGGAGAAGATAAAATCAGAATCTGTTAAAATAGCAAAAAAATACATCAGGAAAACAGACAGTTTTGCAGTTGAATGCAGGAGGACAGGACAACATGGTTTCAGTTCCCAGGATATAGAGAAAGAAGTTGGGGCTGGGATTGTCAGGAAAATAGGCTGTAAAGTTAACCTGACTAAACCTGAAAAAATTTTAGGAATAGACATAAGGGAAAATAAAACATACATTTTTTCAAAATCTTTTAGGGGCCCTGGAGGCGTCCCTTTGGGCACAGCTGGGAAAGTTGTTGGGTTGATAAAGGATTTTAACGGGATACTTGCTTCATGGATGTTCATGAAGAGAGGTTGTATTGTCGTCCCAATATTTCTAAACAGGAACAGCAAAAGATACTTGAAAACATTTGAGAGATGGTATATAGGATATCCTGTAAAACCCTACTTCCTGGGTAAATCTTATATCAAAAAAATAGAAAAGATAGCTGAGGAGAGAGAGGCTCTAGCTATAGTAACTGGAGAGGCATTAAACGAATTCAAGAAGATAAAATCTGGGTATTCTATTTTTAGGCCGCTGGTTGGACTTGGAAAATCAGAGATTAAAAAACTGGGAGACAGGATTCGGAAAGCTTAATATCCGATGTCATTTAACAATAAATCGGTGAACCCGCTGATCAGGGAGACAATGCTAAAAGAGGGTGGTAAAGTGATGCGAAAAAATATCCGGGGATTTTCCTAAAACATAAATACTTGCTGTTTTCTTTTTTGACTTAGGAAAATAAGTATCTTACTACCTTGAAACCCTCTACGTATTCCCTAGAGCACTTGAAAGCTTTAATTTTTGAAACGAGATCAATGGACTCTAATGATACAGATCCTTTTTCTATCTGGGATTTATGGCACTCAATGGCCTTAATCTTTTCCTGACGCTTGGTTTTAATATCCACAAAAAAGTTAGAGTCGTCAATGTTATTTAGAGGGAATTCCAGAATTCTGGGAACTTTATATCCGCAAGCAGACTTTACAGCATTACATATATATCTATGATCTTGGTGGACATCCCCTGATGACATGGTAAAGACAATCTCTGGAGTTATTTTTTTGATAAGCGTCTTTATCTTTTCTACCGCCTCGGCATCATCTTTTACAAAACCGTCACTATAATCAAGGAAGATTAAATTCTTTTCATTGAACCCCATTACATTCCATGAATTAAGTGCCTCGGAATGCCTGAGAGTCTTATCTCCCCCGATATCCCCGTGCGTAGCTATTATGCCAAAAATTTCATAGCCTTTGTCTTTCAGTATCATTAATGTTCCAGCACAACCAATTTCTATATCGTCCGGATGTGCACCTACAGCTAACGCCGCTTTCCTGCTCCCTTTGCTAATATGCAAAACCCCGGATTTTTCAGAATACATCAAAATCACCCATCGACGTGTGCCACTTTTCTTTACTTCCTATATTCTCAGCTTTTACTACAAACTCGAATATGGATTTTTCTTTTCTAAACCCGCTTTTTTCTAACAGATTTGAATAAGGCATCCAATCCTCGTACCATAGACTTAAGTTCCTCTTGCGAGAAGCTGCTCCATGATATTCTGCCTGTATCAGGAGATGTTCAGCTACGCCAGTATTGCAGGCTATCATGTCAACTATATGCAAATCGTCTCTGAATTTTTTCAATACAACCAAACCTTCATCATTTCCTATAATCTCATAAGTCACAAAAGGTATTTCAGTGTATCTCCATTTTAGATATTGCTGGTCTTTAAACAAGCCCCTGGAGACAGTTTTTTTCTGCCACTCTGCTAATTTTTCTGTGTCAGGCAGGCCAGCAGACATCTCCATAGGACCTGTGCGCTCTATTTTCTTCGTTCTTGTTGTTGGATTGTAAAGATGTGAGAAGCCAAACCTTTTAACTAGTATTCTGTGCGCTCTTCTGTTGGCCATTCCAAAAGCAGCTAAAACCTTGTGTTCACGCTCAGCTACTGCTAATGCCTCATTTATCACCTTTAGGAAATGCCCGCGACCCCTATAACTCGAATGGCTCATTGCATCTGCCCCTATCAAGCCTTTTTCGTTTCTGCCATCCGATAAAAAATTCACTCCATAACCGCCTAAGAAAGAGACCATTGCATCGCCATAGAAACAGCCTATTGTAACAGATTCTGATGGCGCGCTTCGAAATTTCCAACCTAATGTTCTCTCTGGGTCGGTTTTTACAGCAGCTATAAAGTCGCTTTCTTTTCCAGGATAAACATGAACAAGAAGATTTCTAAAACTTTGGTAATCTCCTGCAGAATTAGCTAAGCAACGCCTAACGATAGCTGCCATTAGTACACCTCGATTCTATTTGAATATCCTATTTATAAATGTAGCTTAACAGGAGAATGCCTAGTTGTTAACTGATGCCTAGTAATAAAATCGCCGCAGTTTATTTTCGAAAAATTCCCGGCCTTTATCTGTTATTTCCACTTTAGCACATTTCTTTGACTTTTTGATTTTAACTAATCCTAACTTCTTCAGCTTTTTCAGAGTTTTATCCACTTCCTTTTTATCCCTATCAACATCTACTGAAAGCTTCACAGGATCTTTCACCAGATCCTGTATAAAGAAGAGTACGTCCTTCTCGACCTGAGTTAACCTGATTGTTTTGATTTTCATATTTAACCTGAAGAAAAACTGTTGGTTGTTTTGAAGACAAAATTTTTGAATAAGACCTTGTTATCAGACCCTTCTAAAGCCTTTACTGGGTAGGCTTTGGTTTTATCTGTAATGCTTATTTTAGCTTTCCCTGAATAAGAATAATTAAAGCTGCACTTCCTTGTATAGGTAAATGCGCCTCCTTTGCCGCAATTGTCTACTGGTTCGCCTTGGCAAAACTCTACCTGTACAGTAGCCTTTGGGTCGTCTATTGAGATCTCCAAACTTATCAGGTTATTTGATAACTGGTTTTGGATGTCCTGTATTTTTGATGAAATATGCCCATTAAAGCCAAGCTGGACTGCGTCCTCGAATGTTTTAAACTCTTTTCCAGAATTTATTTTTAATTGCTCGTTTAAAACATCTACAGTTTCTATACGCTGGCTTTTTTTGTCACAACCTGTTATTGTCTTTACCAGCTCTTTTGGCCAATGTGATTTTATTATTTCATCGGCTTTCTGCTTCAGCTTATCAGAAGTCAGTGAATCCATTAATTGCAATATCGGATATTGGAAATTAAAGTTAATTTTGGCCTGTTTTTCGAGCTTAGTTGACTCCCCTTCCTTTTCCAAGGCAATTCTTATAGTATCAGTAGGCACTGCTTCCACAGTAAAACCTGTAATAATATTTGCTGACTTGTATATTTTTGGATCGATCCTGCTATAAGAAGGCAGCTGGACCTGATATTTGTCAGATAAAAACTTGTAATTTTCTTTTGTATAGCCATTAAGCTTTTCTTTTGCTTTTTCAGATATTTTCACTATTATGTTATCTGGGTTTGAATCATGCTTTTCTTCGAGGCCATAATCGTAAGCAGCCTGATAAAGGGAATATTTTATTGCTGTGTCAAGATAGGCCTTTGACGCTTCCAGAGAATTCAGCATTGCATACATGTCCTGCTGGACGGTTATTGTTTTCTGTATCACCAGACCTTTGCTTATTGTGAAACTGATTCCGAATATAATTGTGAAAAGCAGCACTATGGTTAAGAAAACTATAAGCGGTATTGCTATAAACCCTTTTCGATTCATATTAATCCTCTTTTATTTCCAGGCTGGACCTTTCCCCGCCCGGAAGCGGGATGTCAATCAGGACCCTGCTTCCAGCTGAAGCTGCCTGCCCAACCACTATTCTGTTTTCCAATTTGACTTCTTTTTGTTTTTTGTCCAGTTCTGCAGATTTTTTTACCTGGTCTTCTATAACCTTTAACCTCTCACCGAGAAAATCGTTGTAGTTGTCTGCCCTGACTGAACCCAGTATTTCCATATAGCTCATCCCCCCTGTTTCTGATTTTAAAAAGGAAACAGGCCACGACCCTCTTGCATCAGACTCTATGGCAACTGTGACTTCCAGCTTAACATTTGTCATGTGAGTTTTCACGTAAACCTGCGTTGCAAAAACCAGGATGATAATAAGGACTATCATTATGCCCAGTACCATCAGAAGGGGACCGAAACCCTTAAGTTTTTTTGACATATACTCTGGCCAGATGCGATTCGCCATCCATTTTTATATTCGTATAATGCGTGTACTCTGTTGAGCCTGAAGAAGAGCCTGAAGCATAGGAACTTCCTGTGCTCAGGTCAGTAATTTCCACAAAATTCAGCCTGCTGTTTTCCCTGCACCCATTTTTTTTCTGTTCTAAAGCCGCGGCTTCTATTTCACCGTTAGTCGAAAGGCACCTTATCAGGTCGTATGAGGAATCGACCACGCTCAGTTGTGAATAGCTTGGTTTAACAAGCTCTGTTGTGACTTGTGTTATGTTGCCTATCCCAAAATAGATCATCCCAAAAAGGCCTATCATAAAGACTATGACAACTACCATTGCAGATGGTATATCTATAGTCGCTTTCATAAGGTTACCCAAAAGAGATTTCCACAGGTTTTCCGCGGGTCTTGATAAAAACTATCTTTTCAGATTCTACACTAGAATCCTGGACCAGCGCATCAAGCTTTTCAGAATATTTCCCGACTTTTAGAAAGGCCACTTTACTGTCTGTTATCACATTTACCCTCATTTTTTCCGGGAGGATCTGAGTCACTTCCCCGCTCTCAGCGCTGTCAAGGGCATTTATAATAGATTTTGCCCTCTGGATAAGAGAGAAATGTTCGATGTCCCTGTTCACTTCAAGGCTGGCTGAATACTGGCCTGCTATGACTATAGAAGCTGTGAGAAAAATTATAATCCCGCCAGCAGCCAATATATAGCTGACTAAAGATTCTTCCATATTTATACACCGGTTATTTTGTCGAGTCAAAAAGTTCCTGACTTTTGCATTTTAGATATTGGGCATCATCAAACATTTCCTGATAATCTATAGTGAAGACGCCGCCTTTCTGCCTTGATGCAAGGATGCAAAACTTTTGCTCCTTCTGGCCAGCTTTTATTATCTGTGTCCCTGAGAACCTGTAATTTTCCCTGAGAAGGTTTTTGCATGCAAAATTGTCCCCTATTAGCTCAGATAATATCTTTTTAGCAACTTCTAAGCCGTTTCCCTGAACCAAAGATTTAAAATATGATTCCCAGCCAGAATCTTTCTCAGGTTTTGGTATCCCTAATATCAGGCCTTCGTACCCTTCAGGGCACTTTACTGAACTCAAAGCTTCCTCAGGCAATTCCACCCTGACTGACGTGTCCCCCCTATAGAAATCTTCTTTATTCAAAAATGCAATCCTGTCGACACAATCGCCTAAATTTACAGCGAGCGAGACAGGCTTGTCGCCATCGTTTTTAAGCCTGTTGATTATACCTTCCTGGATCTCCCTAACAGAGATCTTAAGGTTAGCTATGCACACACCGCTTAATGTCTGCGTGGTCTTGTCGCTGAGCCCGACATAAAAAGCCAAGGCTACAACAGTCCCGACAGCAATGCCGAAAAGCCAGAAAACTCCAGCATCTGCATCGCCTTTTTTAGAAACAGGTCTCATACTAAATATTGGAAATAGACTGTATAAATAGAGTTTTATGGTGTTATTCTTATTTAGGCTGTGGCGCTGGCGCTGTCCCGCACTTGCAAGTCACAGCATACACAGAACACTTAACCTTCTGGTCCCCTATTGTAACCTCTTCATTATTATATCCAGGTGGGGATTGCCCTGATTTTAATCCAGAATTCAGGCAGAGGGCCTGGCACCTGAACTCACAGTGGGCTGTGGCCCTTACACTATCTGATGTTTCCACTATGCCGGCTGTTCCCTTGCCAAAAATTGTCACCATTACAAAAGCTGCTATAAGGATGACTATGACAGTCACGACGATAATCAGCAGTTCAGATAAACCTTTCATACCTGATATTTATTATAAGTTGTTTATATAGCTAAGGCCGCCTTGGCTATTTTAACCGGCAAAGGATTTGAAGAACTCCTCCATAAGACTTTTGCCGCCAGAACCCCACTGGCTAACCAAGCCTATCAATACCAGCGCCATAATCAGGATTACCACCATGATTATCAGGGTCTGCATTGTAAATTCCATTCTAAACCTCCGTTAACACCAAGGACAGGCTATTTTAGAGAACAGCGAATTTGCCTGCTCCCCACCAGAACCTATCATAGAGATAAGTATCAAAGCTGAGATTATCAGGATTATTGCTATCACTATTATCATCATCTGGATTTCCATAATTAACCAGTACCCGGCACAAGACCTTTGACAACATCAGCAATTTGCACTTCGTTTTTTGGCGAAAACATTCCTGTAATACTGAATATTATAACCGCTGCTATAATGGCAATTATTAGCCCCATCAGAATCCTCACCAGAAGGTCTGCGCCAGCCCCTTTCATTACCATAGAATATATATTGGGGTTTTATGTATAAAATCCTGCTTATCCAAATTCTCCAATATATTAAAAATCTTATCTGTAATTCAGCTTAAAAGCTTTATATTGGTTTAGCCCAGCTTGTCGGTGATCCCCCTTATTGCGCTGGTTTTGGAGATTGCCTTTTCCCCGCCTTCCCCAAGGCTCTTTGCAAAGAGATAGATCAGAAATGCAACAATAATTATTGCCGCAATTATTATTATGGAACCTACCTGCCCCTTGGCCATTTTAGACTTGCTGTTGAGCTTCCAGTTAAGCAGAAAATAATACAGGAATTCGAGCATACCAATAGATAATTAATTTCCATAAATATAAGCCGCTTTGGTTAACTATATAGATATGGGCAGGAAACCTCTTTCTGGTGCAAATCTTTATGACCAAAGTAGCCAGCAAAGAAGCGCTTTTAAAAAAAGAAAAGGGCTTATGTTCGGTCTGGAAGAGATTGTAGTCCTTATCCTTCTCATTGTAGGGTTTTTTGCTGCAGCCAGCCTCCTGCAGACTTCAAAATCCGGCTTGGAAACCAGCCTGAAAAGCTTCTGCGAGAAGAATCCGGACAGCTACCTTTGCGGCGGGAAGACTGAAACGCTGAGTCTGGATGACAGGATCGCGCAGGTTTCCACAGAGGCCCTCACATGCGCTGTGAACTCGGTTGCGGCTGGGAAAGAGCAGGCGTGCGTGAAGGGGAAGTTTTCTGGATCGACAGAGGGTACGGACAGCAAGATAAAGGCTCCGAGCGTGGAGTGCCTGAAAGAGGATGAAAAATATTTATCTGTAGAATACAAAAAGAAAGATTCTTATGGAGTCGGATATGCTATTCCCGGAGCCTCTGTTTATTATAGGTTTAAGGACTCTGGATGGCAGTGGAGCCTTGGTAAAGGAGCGCTTTTCTGGAATTCTGTGAAAGGCGATTTAAAAGAACTTGAAACACTGGATAACCCTTTTTCTCAAATGACAAAAAAACTCGTTGGCCTAAACGAAAAGAATGGGCTCTCATCACTTTTACAGTCTGCGAATACTGTAGATGGTGATTATCTGAATATATACTATCCAGATGGAAATTTTGAGAGACTATCCTACGGGAAGGTTGACCCTGAAACAGCCCTTACAAAAGTGTTTGATGCATTTGAAGCAATAAAACAACAGAGCATCTCGGGAGATCTTCTTGAAGTTGAATATAAAAAGAGCGATGATGACAGCCTCTGGTATAGGTTCAATCCGCAGAGAACTGCTGCCAGCGAATGGGAGTGGAAAAGAAGCAGCATATGGTATCCTAGAACTGCTTCGCAGATTAGTGAACTAAGCGGCACATACCTGCAAATTTTTACCGAGTTATTAGGGAAAAATCAGAACGATGGCCTAAAGATCTTGGCAAAATATGCGAATAACAACGGCCATTATTTAATAATTCATTATGGGGATGACAAGTCAGATAAAATCAAAGGCAACGCCGATTTGGAAACATATCTCTCGTCTATTTCAAATAAACCAATTTCTCGGGCAGATTCTTCCAAAATTAGATGCAAAGTAAATAATTTCAATTTACCACAAAAACCTGCAGAATACGATATACCTATAGTTGGTAAAAACGATTTGTCCTGGATAGGTGCTGCAGGGGATCCAAAATACGTTGTGTACTCTGAGATATTCTCCCCTGGGAATGATGCAGCTTGGAACAGGCAATCTGCATGGTATGAAGGTTTCGGGAGATTGATGTTTATAGGAATGTGCGCAGGGCGTTTTATTGGTGGGGGGTATTCAGCGTATAGCGCAACTAAAAATACTGTTTTTCACCCTATAGATGCAGCTAATAAATTAAAGACTTTAGGAACTACTGCAGAGAATGCCGCAGCTGCTGAGAAGTTTGCCTTGCTAGAAAGAGTTGAGAAGTTGGAGACAAGGGTCAAAACATCGGAAACAACACTAAAAGGGTCGTTAACCAAGACAACGGATTTCCTAGCCTCAACAGGTGCCAGAACAGGCACCGCAAAAGAATTTGGTAAGTTTGCCTTAGCAAGGCAAACAGTGAAACAATTCCAAAACGATCCAGCAAAATTTGTTAGATTTTTAGAGAATAGGGGAATAAAATTAGGGGCAGCAGAAAACAAGGCAATAAACGAAGCTTTTGATGCTGTGAGAACAGGGAAAAACCCTGAAGTCGATATTTCTAAATTCCTGCCCAATAGCGATGAAACAACAGGCATTATATCTGGTTTGACTAAGACGACCACAGAAGGGTATTATGCAACACCTGGACTATTAAAACCAGCTGAAGTTGCAATAAAATCTGTGGCAAATCCTAAATTCGTAGCGTTCACGGCGACAGCTACTGTTGCATCTTACTGGCTTGCCAGATTAGACAGTGAAATTGGAAAGTTTACAGACGAATATCCAAGCTCTCTTGTATTGCAGAATTCTATGTCTAAAGATCTCAGAAAAAACTTTGAGATGCTGGGGTTAGAAGAGAATGGGCCTGTTTTTGGCAAACTGGGTGTCCCAATTATACTGAAGAAAACTGACTGGCTTTCCCAGAATAAGCCTTTTTATCTTGCTTCCCCATGCAAAGCTGACTTGACAATAAAAAGGGAACCTGAAGATTGCTCTATATACTCTTATGACATGGAGAAGAAGATGACAACCTGCCAGACAGAGAAGAACGCAATTCTATTTGAAGGGAAAAAGATCCAGTGTGGTAAATTTTTCTGGGGCGACTACAAATTTGAAGATGTTTTAGTAAAAACAGATGACGGCAAAAAACCAACTCCGCTTTTGACAACCGGCGACATGCTCAAAACAAGAGAGGAAAGTGTTGTCCAGAGAATGGGAAACCAGATTTTATTTAGGGACAAGCCAACGCCTTTAGACAAGGATAAGAAAATAGTCTCTGATCAAGAAGGCAGGATGGAAATTTTTGATCCTATAAACAGGTTCTACTACTACTATAATCCTGCGACAAAAAGAATAGATAGAATTACAAAAAATGGGGGGCAGACGTTTGAAAATATACCTGATAGACTGACTCGAGGAACCGATATATACAGTCATGATTGCAAACAATATCTTAAACAGGGAGACCCAAAAAATAATGAAGGGAACCAGTTTGATGTGCAGTCAATTATTGATAACGGGCTGGACAAAACAACCTTTAGATGTGAAGTGATGGGTGCTAGATATAGGACAGAGGAGATAGGACAGCTAACTAACTTTGATGAGATGGATGCGATTTTCTATGGAAAAACAGACGATAAAAATGACCTTAAAAAATTTTATTTGCAGGCTTTGAAGTACCAAACTGGGGCTAAGACAACAAGCCAGACAACACTGGTTTTAATGAGAGACGATAACTTGGATGGTAAATTGGATGGGATCGAAAACCATAACCAGATAACTGGGACAGGAAATACGCCAGCCCGTTACTTCACGAACTATTTTGACAAAAACCTGGATGGGACTGCAGACACCTTGATGACAAACAAGTGCACAACCACAGCAATCAAGGTTGAAGCTGACCAGGACAATTACCAGAAACTTGGGGATGGTCACAATTTCTGTTATGATAAAGATTATGACTCTGCTGTGGGTGTGGTGACTATGACAGGCAGTGTTATAGGGAGCACTTTACCTTACGTTTTCAAAATAGGCGGTTTCAAAGGCTGGGCTCTTGGGACAGCGCTTGACTGCACACTGGCTTACTTGCATGTGAAATACGGAAAATCAGAGTGGCCGGGGACGAAATATTAAAAATCTAATCAATATCTATGGGCTGCTGCAATAGCACTGAAATAATCTTCTCGAGTGGTAGTACCTCTAATGGATTCAACAGCACGTTCAAAGTCCTCCCAAGAGGTATCGGAGCCTTTTGAGAATTTTGCTGTCCCATCACCAAACATTCTGAATGTTGTGTCAGTGATTCCTGTTATTTCAATTGCCCGTCTGCCAGGTTGGAATCCGAATTTTCTTCTAACACCTATTCCATTCACAAACTCTAAATCTGCAACAACAGAATCTGAAGTTGTGCTTACTATTCTATGTTTTGCGGCAGCACCAAAATCCCTAATTAAGACGTTTGCGTAGCCAAATCGCATCGCTGAAACTAACGTATTCCTTTCGCCGTGGCTCAGCTTATCCAATTCCATTTTGTAGTTTGCGAAACCGAGATCCCAGGAATCTACAGTTTTAAATAACTCTCTTCTCGATACAAAATTAAATCCATTCTCATTTAGACCATCTGATATAGCCTGTAGACCATGAGTTATAAAGATTTTCTCAGAGAGTAATCCGGCAACAATAGAGACAGAATTTCTAGCAATCGCATCTAAAAAAAGTTTATAAATATCAACAGGATCTTTAAGACCATACGAAATTTTATTAGGAACCTCTGGATCAAAACCCCTCATTGTCGGATCCGGAGTTAACCAGTCACTTGCATAACTTACTTTTGGTTCGCTTAATTTCCTCTGCTTTCCAACATTTCCATCAGGATTTACCCCAACATACACAGCCGGCCTCCTGTCATGCCTTGCCCTTTCTGCAACCTGTTCTTTGCCTGGTCCTCCAAGCAGGTAAGCCCCTAACAAGCCTGCGCCGACTGCAGCCAATTTCCCTTTTGACATAACGCCCTAGATATAGATTCTCCTATCCGATCTTTTTATGAGTTCGCAGAAAGGGTTAAAAGCATCACAGGTTAGTTGAAAAAAGTTTGCTAAGTGGTATTAAAATTATCATAAATGATAGACGAAACCTGCCAGTTAAACTGTAGATTTGGCAGATGCCGAAAGCATATATACAGTATCCTCTATTATCTTATAAGAGATAATGTTATCTTAGGTCAGATTAT
>Ga0209541_10014156_pt1 | contig 12070 bp, 10 predicted proteins | sample RifCSPlowO2_01_FD_184027 | JGI IMG/M metagenome (GOLD analysis project Ga0209541, IMG submission 184027) | Groundwater microbial communities from Rifle, Colorado - Rifle CSP2_plank lowO2_0.1 (SPAdes) (version 2) | ecosystem: Environmental > Aquatic > Deep subsurface > Groundwater | place...
CATTTTCATCTTTTTCAATGATGACTGAAAATTGATATATTTTTTCCTGATTGAGTTTCTTTATATATTACAAAATTCATTACTTTTATCCTATTATAAATACATGCGTATGTCAAACGGGGCAGGTTTTATTTGACTTTTTAATAAAAATGTTTTAGAATATATTTGTTTTAGCAATACTTTTGCAGTAGTATTTTTATATATAGATAAAAGAAGCTTGAATTTTGTAAAATTTTTCATGCCCCTGTAGTTCAATGGATAGAACGGGAGCCTTCTAAGCTCTAGATAGAGGTTCAATTCCTCTCGGGGGCATTGGTGATTAAAATAAAAAATTATTTGGAAACCCGCCTGCTCGCCTCGCTAAGGCTCCGACGAAGCGGGCCGGCGAGGCAGGTTGAAAATTGGAAATTTTCTCTTTATATCCTCCGGCATACGCAAAGCCGAGATAATGAATCTCGTTTCCCCAACTATTTATCAAATCTTTATCAGGCCACAGCATAAGCAGAGACTGCACCGCGCCAATCTTCTCATCGCTCTCGCCTACTGCCACTGCTTCCTGCAAAAAAATTGGATCCACGATTGTATCCTGATTTAAAAGATACGCGTAGTCAAAATTCTTTTCAAGCGCATACCGCAAACCAATATTATTACCTTGTGCGAATCCCGTATTCTTCTGATTAATTAAAATCTGTAAATTCGTAATTTGTAATTCGTAATTTCTTAATCTTTTTACAGTATCATCCGTTGATGCGTTATCAACAACTATAATTTCAAAATCCTCTCTTGGATATTCAATCTCTTCCAGACTAGAAAAAAGCTCTCCGAGATACTCGGAGGCGTTGTAGGTCACTATAATTATGGCAATTTTTATATCTGGCATATCTCCTTACGTATCTTTATTTTTTTCCTCAATGGCAACTTTTCTTACAATCTTTGTAATATCGCGCTCTATTTTTTCAACCTTCACGATGATTTTGAATATTAAAAAAAACAAGACGATAATTGAGACGAAAATGAGAAAATCTGCTCCTCGTCCGACTCCAAAGGCCTGTGCGATAATATCCGTTGTTTTCGGCCATAGAGTTGCAGAGAGCACCACCACCCAAAACACCGACCAGACAAAAAGCTCTCTCGATGAAATTTCGTTTTTACGATATCGTACAACAACCCGAGAAATGGCAAAAAGCACAAAAAGAATAACAAAAAATTTTATAATCATATTATTTATTCAGCCTTCCTAAAAGCAAATCCCATAAGATTTTAAATGCTCCAAAGCCACTCTGCCCTTTTTTCTTGGAATATTCCGTGTACCGAATAGTGCATGGAACCTCAACATAACGAAGATTGTTTTTTGAAATTTCTTCCAGAATTTCCGACGCGTGCGCCATACCATTTTGGCTTATATTGATTTTTTTCGCTGCCTCTCGGCTCAACGCCCGAAGCCCGTTATGGGTATCTGTAACCTTAAGTCCGGTTGTTAATCGCGTAAAAATCAATGCGAGTTTTAAAACAAAAAAACGCAATAATGGTATATTTGAAACTTGAAACTTGAAACTTGAAACTTTTTTATCAATTTTTTGAGTTTCAAATTTTAGGTTGCGGGTTTCAAGAAATCTGGATCCTAAGACAACTTCCGCCTCATCTTCAACAATCGGCTGAATTAACCTTGGAATATCTTCGGCGCTATGCTGGCCATCCGCGTCAAAAGTAATAATAATATCCGCGCCTTGCATTATGGCAAAGTCAATGCCTGTTTTAAGGCTCGCGCCCTGCCCCCTATTTAAAAAGTGCTGTAACGCTACAGCACCCTCCTCTTTCGCAAAATCAAAAGTTTTATCTTTTGAGCCGTCATCAACCACAATGACATCATTTACTTTTGTCTTAAGACTCTTAATCACATCTCGAATGGTCAGACTTTCATTATATGCCGGCACTACTGTAAAAATCTTCATAATAATTTTTTAATTTTGAATAAATTTCTAGAATTTGCCTCGAAAATGCTATTTTTTCTATTATGTCATCCCCGACCCTGATCGGGGATCCAGAAAGTCAGCTTATTCTAGGAGACTGGATTCCCCCGAAAGCTTTCGGGGGAATGACAGTAAAAATTGTTTTCTTGATAACTTCTAATAAACAAATTTTAAAAATTCTGTCATTAAAAAATTGAATCAAAATTTGAAATTAAAAATTCAAAATTCTATAATATCTGATCCGTCAATGCAATAATATGCTTTCTCGCCTTTAAATAATCCGTTGTCTCTTGTATTCCGTCTTCAAGAAGCTTTACAGGAAACCATCCAAGCCTCTCTTTTACTTGCGTTAAGTCCGGAAGCCCTTGGGGACGCATAAATAATAACTGATCTCTATAGACGATCCTTGATCTTGAACCTATCATCTCAATTATCTTCTTCGCAACATCGGTAAGCTTATATTCAATATCGCTGCCAAAATTCAGCGGCCCCATCTCGTCGCTTTTCATGAACATAATCATGCCCTGCACGATATCCGACACGTGGCAAAACGATGATATAAAATTTTCATCGCCGTGGATTTCAAGCTCTTTGTTGTCAAGCGCGTTATTGACAAAATCCGGAAGCATCTGCCCGTCATCAAGCTTCATGCGGGATCCATAGCTTCTAAAAATCCTCGCGATCTTGGCGTCAATATCAAATTTTTTTCTATAATTAACAACAAGGCTCTCGGCAAAACGCTTGCCCTCGTCATAGCAACTTCTTTCCGCGATTGGATCAACATATCCAAAATAATCTTCGCTAAAATATTTCATATCCTGCCTTCTTGGCCCATACACCACCGAAGTTGAAAACTGCAAAAATTTCGCATTATACTTTACTGCTATATCCAAAGCATTTTTCACTCCAAGAGAATTTGCGAGCGCCGTATCAACAATATTTTTCTGAAAATCTTTCGGAGACATGGGGCAGGCGAGATTATACACCTCCTGCACTCCCTGAAACTGAACGCGGAACCTTTCAAGCTCTCTGAAGCTTTCAAGATCAAGCGGCATTGACATATCATGCCGTATAAAAATAAAATCTGGATGCCTTAAAAGATGGTCAATATTCTCTTCGCTTCCGGTTAAAAAATTGTCAACGCAGATAATCTTATTTGATCGTATGAGCTCGTCGCACAGATGCGAGCCGATAAATCCGGCTCCGCCGGTAATAAGTATATTCTTCTTATCGAAAATAGCTCGTTTTGTCATATTTTTTTGATTTTGTATTTTAAAATATTATACCACAAAATATATTTCTTTGCAAAAATAATTTACCCCACACCAATATGTAAAAACCGTGAGGACGCAAAAGAACAAGAGGCAATGTATTCACCTAGTAAAGCTTAGCGATATCATGTTTATTGGTGTAGGGGCTTACTTCATGCGAAAAACCCAAATTCGAGATAAAGAAAAATTCCAAAATGCGATAATCACAATGGTAATCGCTTTTACCGCAATGTCATTCCAATAAAACCTCTCAACAAAAATATAAAGAACATAAATTTGTATTATAGCTCCAATGGTATTTACTGTAAAAAATTTTATATATTTGCCATTTGTATCCGAGTTCATCGTGTCTTGGAATGTCCAGCGCCTGTTAATAAAAAAACTCCACGTCACGGCAACAACAAAAGAAATAATGCTTGCGTATACAAAATAAATATGAAAAAATCTCGTCGCGACAATATACACGAGCATATCAAGCAACACGTTCGTGGATCCCACAAGGCAAAATTTTATAAAAAGACGAAAATTATGATACCTGCCTAAAAAAGGAAAAACTTTATAGGCTATCTTTTTTACGAAATCAATATTTTCCTCGAACATAATTATTTATATTTCATAACTCCGACTCTCGCTCCTCCGATATATGAATCTAGGTGCACCGTCATCTGTTTTTTCACATTGCCCAAAAGGTCAAAAATCCGAATATACGGGGGTCCCCCGATTCCCGCACCCGCGATAATCTCGTTTATTCCATCCGTATCGTAATCACCAACCGCCAAATATACCCCTTTCAAAAAATCAGGAGAAAAAGCAAAAAATTCGCTGATATAAGAGAAATCAGTGGTGCGATACACTCGAACCAAGGGGCTTGCCGCGCCTTCTACGGACGTTATTATCTCGTCAAACACGTCATTGTTCATATCTCCAACAGCCACGCGGACTCCGCTTCTTGACTCCGCGTTAAAAGCAAAAAACTGCTGGATAACCGTGCCATCTTTATTAAAAACCCTCACATGCGGACCGCCTCCAAGCCCCGGGCCACTAACAATTTCATCAACTCCATCCCCGTTAATATCTCCTGCCGAAACATTCACTCCTCCTAAAAATTTTTCATTATAAGCTAAAAATGATGAAAGAAGCTTTCCTTCTCTGTTAAAAATTTTTACTTCGGGCTTCATGCCTTTTCCCGGCCCCGTGATGATTTCAAAAATTCCATCGCCATCAATATCACCGAGCGCGATATTTACTCCGCTTCTTTTATTTTTATCATACGCGAAGAACTGCCCCTTGAGACGGCCTTCTATGTCAAATATCCTTACGTGCGGCCCGCCACCGAAACCCGCCGCTGTAACAATTTCTTCCGAAGTATCGTCGTCAATATTTCCAACCGCGACGTTTATTGGCCCTTTAAAATTCGGATTGAAAGGAAAAAACGACTTGAATATTGACCCATCTTTTTTCAATACTTTTAACTGCGGAAATGATCCCAATCCGAGCGTCGCCACGATAAAATGCTGTTCCGCCTCCAAGTTTGCGCCTTCGCCAGGCTTGAATTGAAGGGCGAGTTTGAGAGATTCTTTAATATTAAGTTTTCCCCGCCCAAGCCCATTACGTTCGCTGTTTTCAAGCTTCATTGCTCCCTTAATAATCGCCAACTCAAGCTGTTCAACGCTTAAATCCGGACGAATTGACTTAATGAGCGCGACAGCCCCTGTTACCATTGGCGCCGAAAGCGAAGTACCGGACCATGGGCCGTTATAATTCGCAGAAAATCCCGTAATCGACGGATTATAAACATCTACTCCAAAAATATCTTCCCCTGGAGCCGAAATATCCACGCAATTGCTTCCGTAATTGGAAAAAACAGACCTCTTGCTCTGCTTATCAAGCGCCGCGACCCCTAAAATATAATTTTCTTTATCGCTTTGAGCGGAACATATGGGAAATCTTTCACTCTTTTGAAAATCAATGCCGCTTTCATTCGGATTGCTGTTTCCGGCAGCTGCCACCACGACGATTCCCGCCTTATACGCGCTCTTTATCACTTCCGACAAAATATCGCTTTCTTCATCCCCTACAAAACTCATATTAATAACGTCTACTTTATTGTTTATTGCGTATTGAATTGCTTTATAAACATTCAATACATTTCCATCGCCCTTGCCGTCCAAAACGCGCAGTGGCATTATTTTAGCGTGCCAAGAAATCCCTGCAATTCCTTCGTTGTTATGTCCGACAGCTGCCGCGATCCCTGCGACAATCGTTCCATGACTTACGGCATTTTTAACATATCCCTCGTTAAATTTTGGGTCTGGATTCGCAGTATTGGCGATAAAATCCCATCCGTTCATATCATCTATATAACCATTTCTGTCATTATCAATACCGTCTCCTGCTATCTCTTGCGTATTTATCCAAATATTATCCTTAAGGTCGGGATGATCTATTTTTACTCCAGTATCAAGTATTGCTATCACGGACTCTCGGTTCACTTTCCGCGCTTCTTTTATAAGAAGTTCATCCGACCATGCTTCTTTCGCCTGAATGGAATCCAAATACCACTGTTTTGTAAAAAAAGGATCGTTTGGGAATGCCGCCGCGGAGAATTCATAATTTCTTTCTACAAATTCCACGTCCTCTCTTTGTCTATATGCCCCGATAATCTCTTGCGGATTGATATTCTCTTCCACTCTTACGGCATACACCTCTGAATTATTTTTCATTTTTACGAGAATTTCAAAAAAATCCTTCGCATCACCTTGTGCCGAAGTTTGACGAGAGAAAAAAAACAGCGCGCATAAAAAAATTACTTGCAGGGAAAGCAATATATTTATAAAATATTTTTTGTAGCATTTTTTTTTCATTTGGATTTTAATTTTCCTTCGCGCAGGGCTTTAAAAAATTTTTCAGCTTCTTTCTTTATTGATGAATCAATCTCAATAGCCTTCATCATGGTTTTTTCAGCGCTTTTATCATCCCCGATACGAGCGTACGCCACGGCCATTTCGGCGTAATTGCGCGATGACGGGTCAAGCTCAATAAGCGCTTTGTATATTTCTATGGCAGCATCATATTGAGAATTTCTTTCGTACGCCTGGATAATATCCGTATAATCCTGTTTATCGAGAGTGTTCTTGAATTGTTTTTTCATGAGAACAAATTCATCGCTGGCATCCTTATAGCGACCTATCTTAATAAGTATAAGCAGGTATCCCACTCTCACTTCTTTTGTATCAGGAGCCAAACTTATGGCTTTTTGAAAATATTCCACGCCTTTATTTTTTTCGCCTTTAAATATGTGCGCATACCCAAATTCTAGATATATATGCGGCCGATCAGGACTCAATATTCTTGCTTTTTCCATAAGGAGTATAGCCCTGTCGGCGTATGGAGGATGCAAAAATGCGAACCGGTTATACATCTGCGCGAGCAAGAGATACTGCCGAACATTCAATGGATCTTCTACAATGCTTTTTTCAACCTCACGAACCGCTTCTTTCACTACATAGTCGAGATCCTCATTTTTCACTTCTCTCTTGGGGCCAAGAGCTATGGCATACTGCGCGAGCTGCTGGCGCGCTTCAAACCTGCCCGTTATCGCAAGATCTATGGATTTCGAAAATAATTCAACATTCTTTTTATAACTATATGAATCCGTATATGTGGAACGAACCGCGTTAAACAGCGCCCTATTTGCTATAATCAGACGCACATTAAGCGCATATATTACAAAAAACAAAATAACCACCGCGCTTCCAATATATACGCCCTCTGGAATATAAACTTTTTTAAATAACAGGGAAGCTCTGTCGGTTATTCTTTTGAGCCATATCGCCATTTTTTTCTCATGGTCAAAATAAAGATATGACACAAAGCCAAGCAAGAAAAAAAATAGAATAAGCGAATCAACCGTATCAAAAACAAAAAGATTTTGGACAAAATATCCAAATGCTAACGCGCACATTATAAAGCTTAAAGCAAAATCTTTTTCTTTTTTGTAATGGTCAAGAAGTGTTTTAAAAATAAAATAAAAAATTCCAAGATACGCCACCAGCCCTAAAAACCCAAGAGCAACTCCCATATCAAAAATAATATTATGAGCCCTATCAAACCAGATCTGCGATCCGGAATCCCTGTATATTTCTACTGGAAAATATTTATCAAATACTACAAAATAATTTTCCGGGCCAAAGCCGAAAACAAAGCGGAATACTCTTTGCAATCCTCCGGATATTATTGCGCTATCTCCCCAACCCGTCCACCCCTTCCAGCTCGCCTCCCATGCCAATATTCTTGAACGAGTGGTTATATCGGATAAACTTATTCCCGTAAGACGATCGAGTATCGGAACACTTTTAACAATGGAAAGATTTCTTCCAAGATATATCCCTGCCACACAAACAACAATCAGGCCAAGAAAGGATAGGAATATTTTTCCAATAATTTTTTTTCTATATAAAAATGATCCTGCCCCAGCTATAAACAAAAGACCTCCCACAAAACCAAGCATTGCTCCTCGTGTTTGCGTCCAAGACAAAACAAGTATCTCAAAAAACAAAAGGGTGAAAATAAATGTTTTCACGGCAACCCTCTGTTTACGCATTATCCATACGCCCAAAACAATGGTATGAAACGCTATAATCGCAAATAAAAATGCCTTGCTTTCCGGAAGAAGGGGTAAAATTTTTGCGGCAGACTGTGTTGCGTCTTTGCCCGCGTATAAGATATTCAAATAAAGATCGCGTAAAATTATAAAAAGGTCGAATCCCAAAACGCTCCAAAAAAATAATTTTAAGTTAAACTCCTTATCCTTGATAAGAAAATAGATAAGAAAAAATATATGAAAAAGCACGTATGACGCGAGATAAATCGCATTTCCAATTGTCCCCGTGAGCCTATCTCCCCCGCCCGAATGCACAAACCAAGGAGTGTTGAATTTTTGCGCCAGCGCGAAAAATGACATAATGGCGCTGGAGAATATAGAAAATGTCAAAAGCGAATTCCATTCCTTTCTGCTTTTAATAATTCCTATAAGCACAATGAAAAAACCCAATAAATGCAGAAACCCAAAAAGCCCTCCCATTCTTTCATAGTCGCCCCAAAAACTTCTGTGAAAATTCACTGAAAAAATAGATGAAAATACATAGAGAATAAAAAATAAAAAAACAACAAATATGAGCGGATGAATTTTTATCCTAAACTGTGGCCGGCGAAAAATAAGTATTATATACGCGCAAAAAATTATTTCAACAAAAATTCTAAATAGCGCATTCTTCATTACTATGAAAGGAAAATAGGCTTGGCTGCTAAAAATAAGCGGGGTAAAGAGTATGGAAAATAAACCAATTTTAATAATCCAAATGAAAATCGTATCAATTTTTTCGTCGCGAAAAATCATAAATAACTAAAAAATATTTATAGGCATATAAAAACCTAAAAAATGCGTATTTTTATATAAAATCTATTTTATTCTACCACAAAGCCGCGCCTAAGACAAGAAATATATTTCTCATTCTAAGGGATTGCAAAAATACAAAAAGTCTGATATTATAATTAATAATGAATATTTCTGTCAAATGCTTGATTCCGGCATAAAAAGAAAAAAATTTATATTATTTGTTGGAGATATTATTCTCCTCTATTTTTCTTTATGGGCAACGATATTGATCCGATACGCATCAATGAAGGGGCTTTTCCTCCACATCCTTCCATTCAGTATTGTGTATGGCGTACTTCTTCTCATGCTCTATATAGACGGACTCTACGAGATTGACTTTGGAAAAAATAGAACCGACCTTCTCAACAAGCTCGCGATGAGCATTTTTTTGGGAACCGTATTTGCTACCACGTTTTTCTATTTCACGAGCGCTCATATATTCACCATCCGCCCCCAAAGAGTGCTTCTCATTAATTTTATTTTTGTTTCCATTTTTCTTCTCGCGTGGAGAATAATTTTTTATAAATTTATAAGGACATTCAGATCGTCAAACAACACTCTTATTATAGGAAATGACCCGCTTGCGCAAAAAATCATTAAAAAAATTATCCGAACACCGGAGCTTGGTTTCTCGCTCAAAGCGATACTGAGCACAAATATTCAAAGCGCTCAAGGGCTTGAGAATATCCATATTTTCCCAGACCGATCAAAATTGCACGAAACGTGCGAAAAATTTTATATACATACCATTATTTTCTCGGATTATCTGAAAAAAGATGAAGAGCTTCTTAAAAATCTTTTTTCCTGCCTTCATCTTAATATTACTTTTTATGAACTTTCAAATTTTTACGAAAAAATAACTGGAAAAATCCCAGTAGATTACATTGAAAATATCTGGTTTTTAGAGAACCTGCGAAATGGTTCAAGAAAATTTTACGAAATCGCAAAAAGGACATTTGATCTTGCCACATCTCTTGCGCTGTTAATATTTTCTTTGCCTATCATTCCGATAATAATCATCGCTATCAAGCTGGATAGCCAAGGATCATTCCTATTCAGGCAAATCAGGGTTGGAAAAAATGGAAAGTATTTTATGGCAATAAAATTTCGAACCATGGTAGTCAACGCGGAATCAAGCGGTCCGCAATGGGCGCAAAAAAATGATTATCGCGTTACAAAAATCGGAAGATTATTGCGAAAAACAAGAATAGACGAAATTCCCCAGCTCTTCAATGTTCTTAGGGGCGAAATGAGCTTGATTGGACCAAGGCCGGAGCGTCCTGAATTTATCCAAGAGCTTAAAAAACAAATTCCATTTTACGAAGAGCGCCTCTTGATAAAACCCGGCCTTACGGGGTGGGCGCAAGTGATGGGGCCGTCATACGGCGGATCATACAAAGAATCGCTTAAGAAAATCCAATACGATCTCTACTATATTAAAAACAGGTCATTCGGCCTCGATGTGAGCATAACGCTTAAAACTATCAAGACCGTTTTGAGCGCGGCGGGACAGTAGCCTCTTTCAATTATAAAAGGCGCTCCAAAATATTGGAACGCCTTATTTTCATGTTATAAATTAAAAAGAACGCTGCGAAAAATTCCCAAATGGAGGATAACTTGAAGAGTAATCGAAATAGTGGTAAGTTCTTTTACTTCATTGGCTTTTATCATATCCAGCCAATCTAGCATATCATAAAGAACCACTTCTATCTCTTCGTTGGGATCCTGTTCGGGTTCTTTGACCTTGCGGCAGCCTTTTGCTAGAAAGAAAAACCTCTGAATGGTTGTTGACCTTGTGTCAGGCCAGCCGACTCCCATGGGAATCATTTCTTTAGCTTCGTAGCCAGTTTCTTCCAGAAGCTCTCGTTGAGCGGTAACCTCGTGGGGCTCGCCCGGATTGCATACTCCCGCAGGAAGCTCGTGCGTAATATCATGACATCCCTGCTTGTACTGTCGGATGGTAATTACCTTTCCGTGTTCCGTCACAGGAAAAACAAATGAGCTATCCTTCATGCTAAAAAGATAAAAATCTGAGATCGCCCCATTGATAGGGTTTTCAAAGTTCTGCCGAAAAAACTTTCTGCCAAATTTCTCCGCCAAAACGTGCGGCTCTCCGACCTTGGTCCACTTGTGCAATACCAAGTTTCCTCCTAAATTTTTCTTGAAACATATATACCTAAAACAGGTAATGACAAAAAAGTCGTAACAACAGCAGAAGGCTCGTCTATCTTTCCGTGCATAACTTCGTTTATCCATGTATCAAGAGATATGGACACAGCTTCAACATCTTCGTTTTCATCAAGTTTTTGGCTACCCGAAAGCCTACATCCAGTTGCTAAAAAAGAATGAAACCGCGTTGGCGAGCTTCTCGAGGCAATCCAGAATGATCCGAGGTAATACACCCTATGAGGAACATATCCTGTTTCTTCCGTTAATTCACGCTGGGCGACTATCTCCGGCTTCTCTTCTTTAAAATCCGCTGTTCCTGCTGGAAGCTCTGTGATAATTGTGTTGCATCCCTGCTTATATTGCCTCACTGCAATAACATTTTGTTCGGGCGTCACTGGCAAAATTACCGACCAGTCTTTTTGCGCTATAAGGGCATACTCTTCTTCTTTGCTTGTTTTTGGATTTAAAAATCTTTGAAGCAGCAGGCTCTTGCCGAATTTTGAAGCAAGTACGGCCGGATCGCCAATTTTTTTCCACACTTCCAATGACATACGCAATCTCCTAAAAAAAGTTTATGATTGTAAAGACCGATAACGACTTGTAATATTACCACAAAAATTTTTCCATGTCAACAGAATTATGACATTAATTAATTATGCCTTGACTAAACGCATTTTTTTTCATATACTATTGTATTGTATTGTATTGTATTATTATGCGTCCTGTACAACTGTGTTCTTTAACATATTAGGAGAGTTATGGAAAAAGTGCTCATAACCGGAAGTTCCGGAAGAATCGGCAAAGGATTACATGCGCGACTTAGGGAAATCTTTAATGAGAATACCATTATTCATATTCTTGTAAATACAAATCCGCCGCCAGCCGTGTTGGGCTTTTGTGAATCCAAAATCGTATACGATATAAGCGAATCATATGACTTTGTCATTCACCTCGCCGCAATAACCGATACGAATTTTTGTAAAAAGCCGGAAAACAGAAATGCTGTCTTAAAGACAAACGTTGAGCTTACACGAAAGATTTGCGACCACGCGGGCCACGTTCTTCTTGTTTCTACAGACAATGTTTTTGACGGAAATTCAAAAACGGAATTCTTTGAACTTGACGAGCCGAGGCCATGTAACTTTTACGGAGAAACAAAGCTCGTGGCTGAAAAAATTGTGATTGATAAAATGGGGGTCGTGGTGCGAATCCAAACGATGCTT
>Ga0209541_10014158_pt1 | contig 12068 bp, 12 predicted proteins | sample RifCSPlowO2_01_FD_184027 | JGI IMG/M metagenome (GOLD analysis project Ga0209541, IMG submission 184027) | Groundwater microbial communities from Rifle, Colorado - Rifle CSP2_plank lowO2_0.1 (SPAdes) (version 2) | ecosystem: Environmental > Aquatic > Deep subsurface > Groundwater | place...
CGGATGGCAACGTACCGACCTCCGCCGACAACGCGCACTTCAACGCCGATAGCAACACCACCGCCTACACCGTGACGGTCGACGCCACTGCCAACATGAACGACCTGATGTTCGACGCCGCTCCCTTCGTGAGTGGTCTATAATCAGATGTATGAGAAGGAATTTCCACAAACAAAATAGAGCAAAAGGAATGAATCACGCGTATATTGATGGAGCTAATTTACGTAAGGGCGTGGACAGTCTCGGCTGGCAACTGGACTATACTCGTTTTCGCATCTGGCTTGCAGACAAATATGGGATAGATAAGGCGTATATTTTTCTTGGGCTTATTCCAAGCTACTCAAAGTTGTACAAATATCTGCAAGAGATTGGTTTTACCTTGGTGTTTAAGGAAGTTATATACGATAATTCTGGCAAAGCGAAAGGGAATTGCGATGCTGATTTAGTATTGAACACGGTGTGTGATGTGTATGAGAAGAGTTTTGATAAGGTTGTTCTTGTCACGAGCGACGGTGACTATGCTGGGCTGGTCAAATTCCTTCAAGGGAAGAACAAATTATTATCTATACTCTCGCCGAGGAATAGCGACAAGTGCTCCATTTTGTTGAAGCGGACGAATGCAAAGATATCGTACATAAATGATCAGCAGTCTCTATTGGAAGCCAGAAATGAAAAAGCCCCCAGCAAGGACGAGCCTTACAAGGGTCTTCTTCGTGGTAATCAATGAGAGTATATATGAGCGTACTTAAAAAGTCAATGAAGCAGAAAGAGGGTGGGGACAGCCACCGTAGCCTCCTCACTTGGAGGTTCGGCCTCCAAGTTGCGGCGATACTGATCATCCTCGCCGGCGCCGCGGCGGCGCCGGCCACCGCGCAAGCCGCCGAGCGCTACTGGGTCGGCGGCTCGGGGAACTGGAGCGACGACGATACCCACTGGGCCACGACCTCGGGCGGCGCGCCGGCGGATGGCAACGTGCCGACCTCCGCCGACAACGCGCACTTCAACGCCGATAGCAATGTCTTTTGCACTGTTATAGTCAAGATATGAAAAAAGACTTCGACCAGTGGAACGAAAAGAAAAAGTGGCTTGACGCAGGGACTCACCAACCTCCGCTTGTATCGGAAGGCGAGATATGGTGGGCAAGCGTTGGAGAAAACATAGGTTCGGAAATAGGAGGGAAGAGCGCTCTTTTCTCACGCCCCGTAATTATTTTAAAAAAGCTTTCCCACGACTTTTACTTCGTCATACCAACGACAACACAAGAGAGGAAGGGAAGTTGGTATGTCGATTTTCGCCAACAGGGTAGAAACATGATTGCTTGCTTACATCAGTCGAGGGCAACAGATTATCGCCGTCTTTCGTCGAAACTTGGCACGCTTGATGATGAAGATTTTGTGCGTGTTATTGAAGGGTTTAGCTCTCTGTATGTAAAACAATTCCCCACCATCTCTGGCGGGGCCGCGGGAAAATCCCGAATGTAATCTTATGCTATCAGACCTCCATTTAAAAGTCAATGAACCTGTGGACAGCCGCGGCGCCGGCTGCCGGCGCCGCGGCTTGTGGACATCCAGTGTCTACATTTTTGCCTTCCTTTTTGTCTTTGTCGCCTTCTTCAGCGTGAGTCCGAGCCACGCGCTCGCTGCCGAGCGCTACTGGGTCGGCGGCTCGGGGAACTGGAGCGACGACGATACCCACTGGGCCACGACCTCGGGCGGCGCTCCCGCGGATGGCAACGTACCGACCTCCGCCGACAACGCGCACTTCAACGCCGACAGCAACACCACCGCCTATACCGTGACGGTGGACGCGACCGCCAACATGCTCGACTTGATGTTCGATGCCGCCCCGAGTGTGTCAGGTACCATCACCTGGGCGGGCAGTAGTAGTATGACAATCAGTGGGAGCTTTCTTGGCCTGAGCGGGATGACACGGACATATACAGGCGATTTAATCTTTAATTCTACTTCATCCGGTAAGACTATAACGATGAACGGAGTTACTACAACTACCTCGCAATATTCATTTAATGGTGTAGGAGGTGTATGGACGTTACAAGATACCGTAAATTTAAATAGCGGTACGCTTATATTGACAAACGGTACTTTAGATACGAACGGAAAAACAGTTTCCGCAAATTATTTTCAATCTACCTCTGGCACAAGAACGCTGACGCTAGGTGCGTCTGCCATTAATTTAAGTTATGCCTCAGCAGGAGCATGGAACGTAACATCCTCTTTGACATTAACAGCAAACACAGCAACTATCACTCTAAGTGGAACTAGCGGCGGCTTTACTGGCGGCGGTTTAACATATGGCAGTGTAGTATTTACTGGAACGACTCAAACAATTAGTGACGCGAACACGTTTACGAATCTCACAAGAACTGGAGGCGCGAACTATACTTCGACCCTTGTTCTGAGCGCAAATCAAACCATAACCGGAACATTTACCGCAACAGGAAACAGTGCGGTCAATCGTCTGCTCATTAAATCCGACACCGCTGGCACCGCGCGCACCATCACCGCCGCGGCGGTGAGCCTCACGGACGTAGACTTCACCGATATCACAGGCGCGGGGGCTGCGACGTGGACCGGCACGCGCCTCGGCAACGCGGCAGGGAACAGCGGTATCACCTTTACTGACGCGGCGAATAAATACTACGTCGGCAACACCGCGAACTGGAACGGCACGGTGTGGGCGCTCACGAGCGGCGGCGAGGCCGGGGCCAATAACTTTCCGCTGCCGCAGGACACGGCGAAGCTGGACGCCAATTCTTTCTCGGCCGACAGTCAGACGCTTACCATCAACGGGGCGTTCAGGCTGCCATCGATTGTTGCTGCCGGCACTGACCAGACTTACACACTCGCGACCGGAAGCAACGCACCGACACTGTACGGTACTGCCTACACGCTCGATTCCAACACGACAATCTCCGGCACTAGTGCGCTGACATTCTCGGGCCGCAACACGCAGACAGTCACAAGTGCCGGGAAGTCATGGTCGCAGAATTTTATATTCGATAGTATTGGTGGATCGTTCGTGTTGGCTGATGATTTAAGCCTATCTGGACTAGCCTATCTGTATCTTCAAAACGGCAATTTGAACTTAAGCGGGCACACACTCACTGGGCGCTATTTCGGCAGCAGTAATGCTAATGTCCGGTCAATCACCAGCGGTGGTGGGGTTATTGTAGTCAACGGCGAAGGCACTACCGTATGGACAACTTCCAACGCAACCAATTTCACCTTGAATGATGCGCTTCAGGTGAATTGTACTGGGGCAACGGGAACTAACAGGGTATATCATGGGGATACGGCAGGTACAGAAGCCAATGTGCCGAGTTTTGCATTTACGGGTGCAGCCACAGTAAGAATCAACGACAACGGTGGATCGGACTATAAGTCTCTGGACTTTACTGGGTTCACTGGGGAATTGAAGAATGCTGGGAACGGTTTCCCGGTAACTGTATATGGAAACCTGACACTGGCTGCCGCACAAACAATTGAGGCGGGTACGGATAAATTTATTTTCGCCGCCACGTCAGGGACACAAATAATTACCAGCAATACTAAAACGCTTGATTTCCCCATCACCATCAACGCCGCCGGCGCAACGGTGCAGCTTGCGGATAACCTGACGATGGGGAGCACGCGCACACTCACCCTCACCGCCGGCACCCTGGACTTAAACGGCAAGACGCTAACCACGGGACTGCTTTCTTCAACCAACACTAATACGCGCGGAATAAAATCCAGTACTAGCGGAGGTAAGATTATCGCCAACTCCACAAGCGCTACCGCCACAATCAATTTCAGTACAGCGACAAACTTCACAATTGACCGTTCCACTGCGCCTTGGACTATTGAAGTTGGCGGAGACACAACCAATGTGCGAACTATCAATACCGGAGGGTTAACCTTGCCGGCACTTACTTTTACCAATGCCACCGCGAGCGGGGAACTGGATATTTCACACAATGCACCGGGAACGGGCACATTCAAATCGATCTCGGTGAGCACGCCGCCGCAGACGCTGAAGTTTACAAGCGGGACGAATACCACGATTGAAGACACGACGACCGGATTCCCGAGCGGGACTTCCGGCAGTCTTGTTACCGTCGGCACTATCTCTGGCACCGCCACGCTCACCAAGAGTGGCGGAGGGCGAGTGTGCAGCGATTATTTGGCGTTCTCTAACATTACTGGCAGTCCGGCGACGACGGCGTGGTACGTCGGCTCCGGCTCGAGTGGTAGCGGCACAGGCCTAATCTTCTCCGCCTGCCCCGACGTGCCCGCCACCAACCCCGTCGTGCCGCACGCCACCGCGGGGATGCTCACCGCCTCCGGCGGCACGCTTTCTACGATTGTAGAAAAGGGCGTGACCTATCGCGTCCACACCTTCACCACTGCCGGCACGAGCGCATTCAAAGTTACGGGCGGCTCCGGCAACGTGCAGTATCTCGTCGTGGGCGGCGGCGGCGGCGGGGGTTCCGGCGGCGGCGGTGCCGGAGGTTTCCGCGCCAACAGCGCGTACAATTACGCCGTCAGCAATGGCTCGTACACAGTAACAGTGGGCGGCGGCGGCGCAGCCGCCGCCAATGGCAGTAATTCCGTTTTTGACACGATCACCGCCGCCGGCGGCGGCGCGGGAGCGAGTACGGGGACGGGGACAAGCGGCGGTTCGGGAGGCGGCGGCGGGTCAGATGCGAGCACGAGCGGCGGCGCAGGCACACCCGGACAGGGCAATAGCGGCGGCGCGGGTGTCACGAACTTCGGCGGCGGCGGCGGCGGCGCCTCCGCCGCTGGCGACGCTGGCACCACGCAGGGCGGCAATGGGGGCGCTGGCACGGCTTCTGTGGTATCGGGCACGTCAGTAACGTATGCCGGAGGCGGCGGTGGCGCAGGCAGCACACCCGGCGCCGCCGGCGCAGGCGGCGGGGGAGCCGGCAGTGCGACGACCGGTGCAGACGGCACCGCCGCCACAGGAGGGGGAGGCGGTGGAGGAGTCTCCGCCGGCGGCTCCGGCGGCTCCGGCATCGTGATTATCCGGTATCCGATAAGCACAGTAACAATAAAACCCAGTTGTAACCCCACCACCGTCATCGGCCAAGACGGCCGCACATACGGCACCGTCCTCGCCGCGGACGGCAACTGCTGGCTTGACCGCAACCTCGGCGCCCCTCAAGTCGCCACGGCCTCCGGCAACGGCACGGGGTATGGCGATTTGTATCAATGGGGCCGATTGTACGACGGACACCAAGCAACCACCAGCGCCGTAACCTTCACAGGAAGCGCCGGCGATGTCCCCGGCAACGCAAGCTTTATTGCCACTACCACCAGTCCGTACGACTGGCGCAACCAGCGGAATAATAATCTCTGGCAAGGCGTAAACGGCACTAATAATGTCTGCCCGACCGGTTTCCGTCTGCCGACGCAGCCGGAATGGTCGGCGCTTGTTACGGCTGAGGGCATTACGAATGCCGCCACGGCTTTCAGTTCCTCTCTGAAACTACCCGTAGCAGGCTACCGCGGTCGCGCCAATGGCTCGCTCTACGATCAGGGTAGCGGCGGCTACTACTGGTCGAGCGGTGTTTCCGGCACGTTTGCGTCGCACCTCTTCTTCAACGCGATAGGCGTGTTTCCCGCGAATGCCGATTATCGCGCCGTCGGATTCTCGGTCCGGTGCGTTCGAAATCAAAAAGCCGCCAAAGTGACGGTAAACGCCTCGCGCAATACGACGCTCACGAACGGCCTCGTCGGTCTCTGGTCCTTCGACGGCGCCGATGTAGCGGGCACCACCGCCTACGATCGTTCCGGCAGTGGCAACAACGGCACCCTCACCGGCGGCGTGTCGAAAGTCATTGGCAAGCTCGGCCAAGCCCTGAAGTTTGATGGGAGTACGGGTTCTATCAGGATTACAAATGGTTATACAAATACCATTAGCGGCGATGATACTCATACGGTAAGTTTGTGGCTAAAGGGCAATAGTTTCTCGAATCAGCCAGTTATTATCACTGCTGATAGTATCTCCAATCTTTTCTTCTTAGAGACCAACAATACTGGCACAGGCCTATTTTGGGGTTATGGCGGCGCTCACCGCACATATTCTTCATCTAATGTTTCGAATGGGTGGCATCAGATTGTTATGGTGAAAACTGGAACTGGTAACAGTGGAAATCTGTATGTAGATGGAGTATTGCAGACATCGTACACGGGTTCTTTCACAAGTATATCGACCAATACCCTTGATATGCTTATCGCAGATTATCTGTCTCCCGGTTTTGAATTTAATGGTTCGGTCGACGAAGTCCGCATCTATAACAGGGCGCTTACCTCCGCCGAAATCAAACTTCTCTACACCTCCGGCAAATAACTCCTGCGACTTCGGTCGTCGATAGTCCACCTATCAACTTGGAGGCTTTGCCTCCAAGTTGTATCATTCCGGCAGGTGTCACTTGGAGGAAAAGCCTCTAAGTGACACTGAACGATAAACATAAACATTTCGATTATGTCTACGAGAAAAACACAATTTGCAGAAGGGGAGCATTACCACATCTACAACCGCGGAGTCGACAAACGGTCGATATTAAATGATCGCGAGGATGCAGAGCGTTTTTTGCAATGTATGAAAGAGTTTAACGTTATCGAACCCATCGGCAGTCTCTATGAGAATTCATTTAAACGCGACCAACTTGGAGGAAAAGCCTCCAAGTTGGTCGTTGGAGAGGAGGATATGCCATTGGTAGAATTCATCGCCTATTGTCTTAACCCAAACCATTTTCACTTCGTACTGAAGCAGCTCGTGGATAAAGGAATCGAGAAGATAATGCATAAGTTGGGTACCGGCCACACGATGTTTTTCAACAACAAGTACGAACGGAGCGGAGCTCTCTTTCAGGGAAAATTCAAGGCCGTCCATATAGATTCCAATGAATATCTCTTGCACGTAAGCAGTTATGTGAATTTAAATGATCATGTACACCAACTTGGAGGCCGAACCTCCAAGTTGGTGAGGTCGAGTTGGGAAGAATATTCTTATAAAGGAGTAAAAGGGATTTGCGAGAAAGAGATTATCTTAGGACAGTTTAGAAATAGGGATGAATATAAAAAATTCGCGTTATCTTCTCTTGAGTCGATAAAACAAAGAAAAGAAGAGCTGGAAGACATTCGGGATTTCTTACTCGAATAATAACTTGGAGGTTCGGCCTCCAAGTTTGGTTTCGCGAGGTGGCGCGCGCCGCGGTTATGCCTGTTGTTCCGTCAGCGTTAATGCGCGGCTCATGCGCTTGTGGTACACTGGAGAGCATGACCATGGTAAAGAACAAGCAAGCATACAGAGCGGCTCCGCGCACTATACAAGATGCGCGCAAGACGCTTTCTCAAAGTTGGAAGCAGTCGGCTGGCATGATGCAACACCATAAGCGAAATATGGAGCGCTACATTGCTCGTGTGCGCAAAGAATGGAAGTAGTAGTCTATGACTATTGACTCCAATATCGTAATTGCATATCTAGCTGGCGAAGAATCAATCGTAAAACAACTTTCTCTTTGGAAAGAGGAGGGCAGGCTGTTGTTTCTTTCCACCATTGCGGAAGCAGAGGTTTTAGGGTTTCCGGATTTCACTTCTGAAGAACGTAAACGCACCGCGCGCTTTATGGCGGAGCAATTTGTGTCTATGATATGCGATCGCGCCATTGCATATCGGGCTGGGGTGCTGCGCGGAACAATCAATATAAAGTTACCGGACGCGCTTATTGCGGCGACTGCTCTGGTGACTGGTACGCCATTAGTAACTCGGAATGTGAAAGATTTCAAAAATGTTTCGGGCTTGGGAATTGTTTCCTTGTAAAAAGAATCATCGACGATGTGCGCATAGTTAATGCGCGGCTCATACGGTTGTGGTATACTACGTTCATGAACGGTAATACATTTCCACATCTTACATTTACCATCCAAATCTTCCGTGAAGGGAAGCTGTTTGTTGCATATAATCCGGAGCTTGATGTTTCGAGTTGCGGTCCGACTCTTGAAAAAGCAAAAATAAACATAAACGACGCTATCCGCGGTTTTCTGAAATCAGCACTGAAAATGGGAACATTGAATGAAATTTTAGAAGAAGCGGGGTATATATATCGACGCAAGCGTTGGATTGACCCGGAACTCGTCACATTAGATCGAATGTCAGTCTCCGTATAGGACGACCCGTGTTTATCATCAAGAATAATCTCCGTTCAGCCCGCATCTCACGCGAAGAATATTTTCGGTTACTGAAAGTATAGGGTCCATCGACGATGTGCGCATTTACCCCAGTACCACAAACTCAGGGAAATAATAGGCCCGATCGTTAATGCGCGGCTCATACGGTTGTGGTACACTGGAGAGCATGACCACCATCACTATTCCGCGGAAACTTGCTTCCAAGGATGACCTCGTCGTCATTCCCAAAAAGGAATTTGACGCGCTTGTCGCGCGTGCCAGAGACACCGTGACCGAACAAAACGTGTTGCAATGGTCTCGAGACGCGAAGAAGATGTACCGCACTGGGAAACTCGCAAGACTCACATAACGATTCGGTTGCGTATGACGATTTATGCCTATGCCCGGTACCGTCATAACTACAAAAACCTCGACCCGCAATTGCAGAAATTAGTTGACCGGCGGGTCTCTCTTTTTCGGCGCAGTCCGTTTGACCCGCGTCTCGATGCGCACCGTCTCCACGGCAAACTCAAAAACCAGTGGAGCTTTTCTGTCGATGCGCAGAACCGCGTTTTATTCGAGTTTCTGGATAAGAAAAACGAAAACGCCGTGTTCCTAGATGTAGGAGACCATTCGATATATAAGTAACAACCGCGCCCTTAGCGCGAGCGAGGTGAAGCTGCTCTATAATTCAGGAAAATAGGACCGATAGGACCTATCGTTAATGCGCGACTCATGCGCTTGTGGTACACTGGCTGTATGACTACGATTGAACTCAAAAGAGCAGAACGCATCGCTTCAGAAAGCGAGTCACTCGCGCGGCGAGCGCTCACGAAGAGCGACCAGGTACAGGCATATTTGAGCTTGCTTGAGTATCGCTCCGGCAGGACCCGCGCATATTCGTCGGCGCGTGCGCTCCTGAAAAAGGTGAAGAGCGCATGAAGCGCATTCAGGCGACGGGCCGGTTCGAGCGAAGGCTTGCTATAGGACCCATGATAGAATTCCACTCATGATTCGCGTTGCGATTAACGGGTTCGGGAGGATAGGGAGAGCGTTCGCGCGATTGTCGCACGGGCGGAACATCGAACTGGTTGCGGTGAACGACTTAGGCTCGCTCGAGAATCTCGCGTATCTCTTGAAGTACGACACCGTGTATGGTAAAGCCCAGTTTGCAGTGAGCAGTAAGCAGGGGGCAGACGGAAACAAGATACTTCTGATAGGCGGAAAGGAGGTGCAGTTTTTTTCAGAAAAGGAGCCGGCGGACTTGCCGTGGGGTAATCTGAATATCGATGTCGTCGTAGAATCCACCGGACTTTTCACCGACTACAAGAAAGCGTACGGACACATAGAAGCCGGCGCTAAAAGAGTGGTGATAAGCGCACCCGGGAAAGGCGAAGGTGTGGAGACCGTACTGCTCGGAGTGAACGAAGAGAAGCTCGCGGCCTGTGAGATATCGAGCAATGCGTCCTGCACGACGAATGCCGCGAGTCCGGTCATCGCCATCCTTGACGAAGCACTCGGCATCGATAAGGCCGTGCTCTCGACGGCACACGCGTACACGGCTTCGCAGGTCCTCGTGGATGGCCCGTCAAAAAAGGACATGCGCGAGGGACGCGCGGCGGCGCTGAACATCGTACCGACCGCGACCGGCGCCGCTGGCGCGGTGACAGAAGCGTATCCGCAACTCTCTGGCAAGTTCGACGGCATCGCGCTTCGCGTGCCGGTCGTGGCCGGCTCCATCGCGGACATCACGTTCATCGCGAAGCGCGCAACGACGCGCGAAGAGGTGAACGAGATCCTGCGCGGCGCCGCCGCGGCGCCGCGCTGGTCGGGCATCTTCCGAGCGAGCGACGACGCGCTCGTCTCGAGCGATATCGTCGGCGAGCCCTGTGCCTCCGTCGCCGACCTCGGTATGACTCGCGTGGTGGACGGTAATCTCGTGAAGGTGCTCGCCTGGTATGATAACGAGATGGGATACGCGGAGAGCCTGATCAGACACGTGCTCGCGGCTGCCGCGAGCACGCCATGAAAATCTTCTTCGCTTCAGACCACGCCGGATTCGCGCTTAAGTGCGCGCTCATGGAGCATGTGCGCACGCGCGGGTACGAGGCCGAGGACCTCGGTGCGCATTCGCTCGACCCCGACGATGACTACCCCGATTACATGACGCCGCTTGCAGAGCGCGTGGCCGCCCTGTCCGACGCCCCCTACTCCGCCAAGGTTACGCAGGGCACGTGTGGCATTATCGTGGGCGGAAGCGGACAGGGCGAGGCCATGTGCGCGAACCGCGTGAAGGGCGTGCGCGCCGCCGTCTTCTACGGGCCGATGCGTGTAACCGAGGCGCTCGACATCGAGGGCGGCCGCTCCGAAGACGGCTACGATACGATCCGGCTCGCGCGCCGGCACAACGACGCGAACGTGCTCGCTCTCGGCGCACGCTTCGTCTCGGGCGAAGAAGCCGACGAGGCCGTGCGCATATTCCTCGAAACGCCCTTCTCGGGCTCGCCGCGCCACGCGCGAAGAATTGCGAAGTTCTGAAATGCAGAGCTAGCAGGTAGCAGGTAGCAGGTAGCAGCTTGCAGTGGGCAGGAATGAATTGCGTTCTGCAACCTGCTACCTGCAACCTGCCAGCTGCTATACTTTTCATACATGAGCCTTGTAACTCCCGCCGTGCTCCCCGCTTCGAGAAAGGAGCTTACGGAGAAGCTCGCGCTCTTCGCCTCTATCCCCGCAGTCAGCCGCGTGCAGATTGACGTCGTCGACGGATGCTTCGCGTCACCGCCGTCCTGGCCCTACAATGCAGGTAGCAGCTTGCAGGTTGCAGCTGGCAGGGAAATGCTGCCACACCTCGGCCGCCTGGAGTATGAGATCGACCTTATGTGCGTTGATGCCGAGGTCGCCATGGAAGCGTGGCTCGCACTCGGTGCGACGCGACTCACCCTCCATGCCGAGAGCGTCATTGACCTCCCGCGGCTCCTCGCGTTCATCCGGGACCGCTACGGCGATTTTATCTCTCTCGGGCTCGCGCTCTCTGTCGCGAGCGAGCTCGCGCTCATCGAACGGTGCCTTGAGGGAATCGCGTATGTGCAGTTCATGGGCATCGCGCGGATAGGACGGCAGGGACAGCCGCTCGACCCGCGTGTGTTCAAGAAGGTGCGCATCTTCCATACGCGGCATCCGGAAATCCCGATACAAGTCGACGGCGGTATCTCGCTTCAGAACGCGAAAAAGCTCCTTGCGGCCGGCGCTTCAAATCTCGTCGTCGGCTCCGGCATTCTGAAGGCCAAGGACCCGGCCGCCGCCGTGGCGGCGTTTGAGGCACTCGAGAGTCCGTTTGGGGTATAAAACAGCTTGCGGGCGGCAGCTTGCAGTTTGCAGAACGTAATTCATTCCTGCTCACTGCAACCTGCCCGCTGTAAGCTATACTAGAATCATGGCACTCACCGATGACGAGATACAGCAGTTAGAGAAGCGCGCGCAAGCTATCCGCGAGACGGTCATAGAGATGCTGGTCAATGCAGGGAGCGGACACACGGCGGGGCCCCTCGGCATGGCGGACATCTTCACCGCGCTTTATTTCCATATCTTGAAGCACGACCCTAAGCGGCCGGAGTGGGAGGAGCGCGACCGGCTCGTCCTCAGTAACGGCCATATCTGCCCCGTGCTCTATGCCACCCTTGCGCACGCGGGATACTTTGACGTGGAAGAATGCATGACGCTGCGGAAGTTCGGCAGCCGGCTTCAAGGGCATCCTGAACGCCTGCGCCTGCCCGGCCTCGAGACGACCTCCGGTCCCTTGGGTGAAGGGCTTTCACAAGCCGCAGGCATGGCCTACGCATTCAAAAACCTGCAACCTGCAACCTGCAACATGCAA
>Ga0209541_10014159_pt1 | contig 12066 bp, 12 predicted proteins | sample RifCSPlowO2_01_FD_184027 | JGI IMG/M metagenome (GOLD analysis project Ga0209541, IMG submission 184027) | Groundwater microbial communities from Rifle, Colorado - Rifle CSP2_plank lowO2_0.1 (SPAdes) (version 2) | ecosystem: Environmental > Aquatic > Deep subsurface > Groundwater | place...
CCGGATGCAAGAACATTGATGAATTACGCAGCAAGGCTTCATTTGTGCGTTTAACCAATGCAGGGGTGCGTGAAAGTCATGTGCATGATGTGTCGATCACCAAAGAAGCACCCAATTACCGGATAGATTAATAATCAGGGAGCGGGGATAAGGGATCAGGCAAAATCCTCAAAAATCTTTATTAACCAGGTACAGATCCCCGATCACTGAAACCCGATCCTCATCGAAATGAAAGACATCCATTCCGAAAAAGTACTGATACTGGATTTTGGCTCCCAATATACTCAATTGATTGCCAGGCGGGTACGTGAGGCGAGTGTGTACTGCGAAATCCATCCATTTGATCTGCCGGCTGATTCAATAAAAGAATTCAATCCCAGGGCCGTTGTCCTTTCCGGCGGACCGGAATCCGTGACGATAGCCAATGGTATCCGTGCGCCTGACATCATTTTCACGCTGGGTGTACCGGTGCTGGGGATCTGTTATGGCATGCAGACCATGGCAGAACAACTGGGTGGCAAAGTTGAATCATCTACTGTACGGGAATTCGGCTATGCTCAGGTACGCGCCCGCGGGCATTCCACATTGCTGCGCGATATACAGGATTACGCCAATGATCAGGGTCATGGCCTGCTGGATGTGTGGATGAGCCACGGTGATCGTGTCATTGTGTTACCGGATGGCTTCAAGGTGATTGCCTCTACTGGTAATGCGCCGATTGCGGGTATGGCGGATGAAACAAGGAAATTTTATGGTCTGCAATTTCATCCCGAGGTCACACATACACGGCAGGGCGCTGCCATCCTGGATCGATTTCTGCATGAAATATCCGGCTGTGATGCGTTATGGACGACAGCTAATATTGTTGAAGATTCGATTCGTGTGATCCGTAATCAAGTTGGCAAGGACAAAGTATTATTGGCGCTGTCCGGCGGTGTGGATTCCTCTGTAGTCGCTGCACTGTTGCATGAAGCAATAGGCGACCAACTGATCTGTGTATTCGTCGATAACGGGTTGTTGCGTTTGAATGAAGCGGAACAGGTCATGATCACCTTTGCAAAAAATATGGGGATTAATGTAATCAAGGTGGATGCAGAGCCCCGTTTTCTGAATGTATTGAGCGGAATAGAAGACCCGGAGGAAAAACGCAAGGCCATAGGCCGCGAATTTATTCATGTTTTCGAGGAGGAGGCCCACAAAATAAAAGATGTCAAATGGCTGGCACAGGGGACCATTTATCCTGATGTCATTGAATCTGCAGGCGCCAAAACCGGCAAGGCACATGTCATCAAATCCCATCACAATGTAGGTGGTCTGCCGGAAACCATGAAACTGAAATTGGTTGAACCTTTGCGCGAACTGTTCAAGGATGAAGTGCGTAAACTGGGCACACAACTGGGTCTGCCGCATCAGATGGTTTACCGTCACCCATTCCCGGGGCCGGGACTGGGCGTGCGTATTCTGGGCGAGGTGCGTAAGGAATATGTTGATATTTTACGCCAGGCTGATGCGATTTATATTGAAGAACTGCGCAAGCATGATTTATATGACAAGGTCAGCCAGGCATTTACTGTCTTTTTGCCCGTCCGTTCCGTTGGCGTTATGGGTGACAGCCGGAAATATGATTATATTGTGGCGCTGCGTGCAGTTGAAACGATCGATTTCATGACGGCACACTGGGCCAAACTGCCCTATGAATTCCTCGAAAATGTCGCCAGCCGCATCATCAACGAGGTCGACGGGATCTCACGTGTGACTTATGACATTTCCAGTAAACCTCCGGCCACGATTGAATGGGAATAAACCAGTATCTGGTATCTTGTAGTTAGTATCTGGTGATCAATAATAGTAGTCCAGATACCAGATACCAGATACCAGATACACTCCACCATGGAAAATGATGAACACTGGATGCAGCGTGCTCTTGAGCTTGCTCGCCATGCCGAGGTACAAGGTGAAGTCCCTGTGGGTGCGGTGCTTGTATTGAATAATGAAATTATCGCCGAAGGCTGGAACCAGCCGGTATCCAGTCATGATCCTTCAGCCCATGCCGAGATGGTGGCATTGAGATCTGCCGGTGAGAAAATAAAAAATTACCGCTTTTGTGATACGACACTCTACGTCACACTGGAGCCGTGTGTCATGTGCGCCGGAGCCTTGATTCATGCCCGTGTTGCCAGAACAGTATTTGGTGCAGAAGATCCGAAAGCCGGTGCCGCAGGGAGTGTATTCCAGATACTGAATTCGGATCGGTTGAATCATCAATGTGCGATCACCAGTGGTGTATTAAAGAAAGAATGTGCCGGTATGTTGCAGGAGTTTTTCAGGAAACGGAGGAATGCACAGGGGTGAATGACACAGTAATCAATGATCTCGCAGGACGGCTCGGAAAACTGTTACTTGATCATAAATTATTTCTGGTAACGGCAGAGTCGTGTACTGGAGGTGGGCTGGCTGAAATCATCACACGCATTCCCGGGAGCTCAAACTGGTTTGAACGTGGTTTTGTGACCTATTCCAATTCTGCAAAGCAGGAATTGCTGGGTGTTTCTTCCGGAATACTCGATCAATTGGGCGCAGTCAGTAAGGAAACCGCCATAGCCATGGCAGAAGGCGCCCTGGCCAACAGTCATGCACAAATCAGTGTGGCCATTACCGGTATCGCCGGTCCGGACGGTGGTTCTGAGGATAAACCGGTAGGTACAGTTTGTTTCGCATGGCTACGTGAGGGATCAGATCCCGTGGTTACACAGACCGTTTTTCGGGGCGACCGTGCGCAGATTCGTCAACAGGCCTGTTTAATGGCGATTCAGGGGCTGCTCGATATCATCGAAAGCGGAAAGTAATAAAGAAGAATGAATTAATAATGTGCGTACCTTTTTATTTTCAACTTTTTACCTTTTACTGATATATGGCACGGCTCTTTTTTGCCCTGTGGCCGGACCCTGAAACACGTGACTCACTGTTAAAAATCAGAGACACACTTCCTGCTGACTGTGGGCGTCTTATCTCCGCCAATAACCTGCATATTACTCTCGTATTTCTGGGTGAAGTCAACGCAGAAAAGGCCGAATGTGTGATGGACAGGGCCCGGCAACTCAGCATAAAACCAGTCACGTTGATACTGGATAATATTGGCTGGTGGAATAAAACACAGGTAGTGTGGTTGGCACCGGCCCATATTCCCGAGGAGATCCCCATATTTGTTGCAGAACTGGCTGCCGCATCAACCCGATGCTCTGTCAGGTTGGACCAGCGTCCCTATCGGCCGCACGTAACCCTGGCCCGCGGCGTAAGACGAAAACCAGTCCTTTATTCGGTTATACCGGTCCAGTGGCCGGTCAGGGGGTTTTCACTTATTCAATCACAAACCATTCCGGGCGGATCCAGCTATAAAGAAATCTGGTCATCTCCATGAAAACGTATGAATTTTCTTTTTTACAGGAGCCGTTCATCTTCGCCCGATTTGTGGGATAATTGGCGCACATTTTAATCAAGCATGGGTGAATATTTTATGGATGAGAAAAAGAAACAGGCACTGGGCGCAGCATTAAGTCAGATAGAGAAGCAGTTTGGCAAGGGTTCGGTCATGCGCATGGGAGATGCCGGCGTAGTGCGAGATGTGGTCCCCGTTTCTACCGGGTCACTGGGTCTGGATATCGCGTTGGGGATAGGCGGTTTACCACGCGGCCGGGTGGTCGAAATTTACGGACCGGAATCTTCCGGTAAAACCACACTGGCCCTGCATGTCGCTGCAGAAATACAGAAAGCCGGAGGCACAGCCGCTTTTGTTGACGCGGAACATGCGATGGATCCGAGCTATGCAGAAAAACTGGGTGTACAGATCGATGACCTGCTGGTATCACAACCGGATAACGGTGAACAGGCCCTGGAGATCACCGACATGCTGGTGCGTTCTAGCGCAGTAGATCTGGTCATTATCGATTCTGTCGCGGCACTCACACCCAAGGCCGAGATTGCAGGCGAAATGGGTGACAGCCATATGGGGTTACAGGCACGCCTGATGTCCCAGGCACTCAGGAAACTGACCGGGAATATCAAACGATCAAACACCCTGGTGATTTTTATCAACCAGATCCGTATGAAGATAGGGGTCATGTTTGGTAATCCGGAGACCACAACCGGGGGTAATGCATTGAAATTTTATGCCTCGGTGCGTCTGGACATCCGCCGTATCGGTGCGATTAAGAAAGGCGATGAGGTGATCGGTAATGAGACCCGTGTGAAAGTGGTTAAAAACAAGATCGCCCCGCCATTCAAGGAGGCTGTGTTCGATATTCTGTATGGTGAAGGCATTTCACGGGAAAGCGAGATTATCGGTCTTGGCACGGACCATGGCCTGATAGAAAAAGCCGGCGCATGGTATAGCTATAACGGCGAGCGTATTGGTCAGGGCAAGGACAACGTCCGTATTTTCCTGAAGGAAAACCCTGAAATCGCAAAAGAGATTGAACAGAAGATCCGTGCCAAGTTATTACCTGAAATCAAGGTGATTGAAAACAAGGAGGAAGCAGAAGTCTGAACAAGGATTTGTCTGATATCCGCCAACGAGCACTGGGATTACTGGCCAGACGTGAGCACAGTGCAAGAGAACTGATCACCAAGCTGATAATGCGGGATTATGATGAAGCTACCGTACAGTCAGTTGTCGCAACATTGGCGAAGGAAGGCCTGCAGAGCGATGACCGTTTTGCCGAGGGTTATATCCATGGCCGCATCGAAAAAGGCTATGGGCCGGTACGCATAAAGCAGGAACTGCGTGGACACGGCATCAATGATGATCTGATTTATTTCCATCTTGATATGCATGCACCCGAATGGGAAATGCGTGCAATACGGGCACGTGAAAAACGGTTTGGAAAAAAAATTCCGCAGGACTTTAATGATAAGGCAAAACAGATGCGTTTCCTGCAGCAACGTGGTTTCAGCGGAGAGCAGATGCGAAAAATTTTTGGAACTTCTGATTAACAAAAGGTAATGAGTGAAAAGCACAACTGAAATTCGATCTATATTTCTGGATTATTTCCATGACAAGGGGCATGAAATTGTCCCCAGCAGTTCTCTCGTGCCAGCCAATGATCCTACCTTGTTGTTTACCAATGCCGGGATGGTCCAGTTCAAGGATGTCTTTCTTGGTTTGGAAGAACGGCCATATAAACGTGCCACAACTTCCCAACGTTGTGTGCGTGCCGGTGGAAAGCATAATGATCTGGAAAATGTAGGTTACACCGCACGCCATCATACCTTCTTTGAAATGCTGGGAAATTTCAGTTTTGGCGATTACTTCAAGCGTGAGGCCATCACCTATGCATGGGAATTCCTGACCAGGGTATTGCAGATACCGGCATCAAGATTATGGGTCACCGTATTTGAAAAAGATGACGAAGCTGCAGATATCTGGTTGAACGGGATCGGTGTAACAAAAGATCGTTTCAGCCGTTGCGGTGACAAGGATAATTTCTGGTCCATGGGCGACACTGGCCCCTGTGGTCCCTGCAGTGAAATATTTTATGACCATGGCCCATCAATTGCCGGTAGTCCGCCCGGCAGCACTGATCAGGAAAGTGATCGTTATATCGAGATATGGAATCTGGTCTTTACCCAGTACAATCGCGACATGAAAGGCAACTTGACACCCATTCCGCATCCTTCTGTGGATACCGGAATGGGACTGGAACGTATCGCGGCAGTTATGCAGGGAGTACATAACAATTACGAGATCGATCTGTTTCAGCATCTGATTCAATCAGTACAACAACTGGCCAAAAACAAACAGGCTGAAATTACTTCCATGCAAGTAATTGCCGATCATGTCCGTTCCTGTGCCTTCCTGATTACAGATGGTGTCATGCCTGCAAACGAGGGGCGCGGTTATGTATTACGCCGCATCATCCGTCGTGCCATACGTCATGGTAATAAACTGGGAATTAACGGACCGTTCTTTTACAAACTGGTGAAGTCCCTGGATGAAGTAATGGGTGACGCTTATCCGGAATTACATCATGCCAGCCAGGGTGTGGCAAAGATACTGAAGCAGGAAGAGGAACGCTTTGCTGAAACCCTGGAGCAGGGATTGAAGCACCTGGAAAGCGCCATAGCAAAAATGTCCGGCAAGCGGATTCCTGGGGCCGATGTGTTCAAGCTTTATGACACATATGGTTTCCCGGTTGATCTTACCGCTGATATAGCGCGTGAGCGCGGGTTAACATTGGACACGAACGGATTCAACAAATGCATGGCTGAACAACGTGAACGTGCAAGGGCGGCCAGCAAGTTTGATATCGATCTGTCCAATATCCCCGACGCTGACCATTTTACGGAATTCAGTGGTTATGAATGTCTGGAGCAGGAATGTACGATAACCGCCCTCTATCAGGATGGCAGGACTGTGACCGGGATCAATGCCGGCGAAAGTGGCGGGGTAATACTGAATACAACCCCGTTTTATGCTGAATCCGGCGGGCAGATTGGTGACAAAGGGCAGTTGGTTACAGACGGCATTATCTTTGATGTCCGTGATACACAGAAACAGGGCAAGGCGCATATCCACATCGGTGATTTGATTCAGGGAAAATTGCAACTGGGGCAGAAGATAACTGCAAAGGTAGATCAGCTCACACGCATCAGTTCTGTCAGGAATCATTCCGCCACTCATTTATTACATGCGGCATTACGTTACGTACTGGGAGAACATGTCGTCCAGAAAGGTTCGCTGGTTGCGCCGGACCGGCTACGGTTTGATTTTGCCCATACCGAACCGTTGAGTGATGATGAAATAAAAAAGATCGAGTGGCTGGTCAATCATAAAATACTCGAAAATGTGGAAACTGAAATCAATATCATGCCACTGGATGAGGCGTTGAAATCCGGTGCAATGTCACTCTTCGGTGAAAAATACCAGGACACCGTAAGGGTGCTGAAGATCGGCGGCAGTTTTTCCACTGAATTATGCGGGGGCACACATGTACATCGAACCGGTGATATTGGCCTGATGAAGATCATTTCTGAAAGTGGTATCGCCTCCGGAGTACGCCGCATAGAAGCTGTGACCGGCGAAGGTGCACTGGCCTGGACAGAGCAAAATCAACGGAAACTGGTAAATATTTCTGAATTACTCAAAACTGATATGGACAATGTAGAGAATAAGCTGGCTGGTCAACTGGAGCGGACCAGGAAACTGGAGAAGGAACTTGAGCAAATCAAATCCAGACTTGCAAGCAGTGCCGGCGATGACATGGTATCCGAGGCAGTGGAAATCAATGGTATCAAGGTAATAGCACGGTTGATGGATGGTGCTGATAAAAAAACCCTGCGCGATACGGTGGATCAGCTGAAAAACAAACTGGGTAGCGCCGCCCTGATATTGGCTGCGGTAGAGGATAACAAAGTCAGCCTGGTGGCAGGTGTCACCAAGGACAAAACTGACCAGATTAAAGCCGGAGAACTGGTCAACTTTGTTGCCAAAAAGGTCGGTGGCAAGGGTGGTGGACGCCCGGATCTGGCTGAGGCTGGGGGAAATGATCCCAGCGGACTGCCGGCAGCCTTGGCCAGTGTTCCGGACTGGATCAGACAGCAACTGCAGCCGGGTTAGTCCGGGATCATTTAAAATTCAGGTCATTTCCGTTAGAATCCCCGCCTTTTGCAGAGTTAGCGGCTAAATCATGGCATTAATCGTACAAAAATTCGGTGGCAGCTCGGTCGGGAGTATTGAACGGATCAATGCCGTTGCCGATAAAGTTGCCGATGCACGCAGGGCCGGGGATGATATTGTCGTGGTCGTTTCCGCCATGAGTGGTGAAACTGACCGGTTGCTGAAACTGGCCAGGGATCTGGCCAAGGCCCCAAACAGCCGGGAACTTGATGTATTGCTCTCCACCGGGGAGCAGGTCACTATTGCCTTGTTAAGTATCGCACTGGAAGCCCGGAACTGCCCCGCACTTTCATTTACCGGGGCACAGGTGTGTATCCGGACTGACCGTGCATACAACAAGGCGCGTATCCTCGAAATAGATGCAGATAAGGTCAAAAAGTGCCTTGCCCAAGGCAGGGTGGTTGTCATTGCAGGTTTTCAGGGTATTGATGATGACGGCAATATAACCACACTGGGGCGTGGGGGTTCCGATACAACGGCGGTGGCCATGGCGGCTGCACTGAAGGCCGATGAATGCCGTATCTATACGGATGTGGATGGCGTTTACACAGCCGATCCCCGGATCGTCTCGAAGGCAAGGCGTCTGGACACTCTGACTTATGAAGAAACGCTGGAGCTGGCAAGCCTGGGATCGAAGGTTTTGCAAATCAGATCAGTCGAATTTGCCAGTAAATATAATGTACAACTGCGTGTGCTATCCTCTTTTGAAGAAGGACCGGGCACATTGATTACCGGTGAGGATGAAACTATGGAACAAGCGATAATTTCCGGGATTGCCCATAATAAAGATGAGGCAAAATTGACGATTGTGGGCGTACCTGACAGACCTGGAATCGCCTACAGTATTCTCGGGCCGATCGCAGATGCCAATATTGAAGTGGATATGATAGTACAGAATGTCGGCGTGGATAACCTCACGGATTTCACGTTTACCGTGCACCGGAATGATTATGACAAGGCAATGGCTATACTTAAGAAGAGCGCAGCCGGTCTTGGCGCCAGAGACATTAACGGTGATACCGGTATAGTAAAGATATCTGTTGTTGGTGTCGGCATGCGCTCACATGCCGGTATCGCCAGCAAGATGTTTAATGCCCTTGCCAGAGAAGGTATCAATATAATGATGATATCCACTTCTGAAATCAAAATTTCAGTCGTAGTAAACGAGAAGTATCTGGAGCTGGGAGTCAGAACCTTGCACTCCGAGTTCGGGCTTGAAAATGGCCAGAGCAACTGAAGTAACGGCTATATTGTCATCTTGAAAACAGATGATAAGGGACAATTTTGTAAAACCAGGGTCGAATACTGGAATTGAAGCATAACAGGAGAAGTTCAAATGCTAATTTTAACTAGAAGGGTTGGTGAATCTTTGATAATAGGTGACGATATCAATGTCACAGTGCTCGGCATCAGAGGAAATCAAGTGCGCATCGGTGTAAATGCACCGAAAGAGATCTCCGTTCATCGTGAAGAAATTTACGAACGTATCCAGCAGGAAAAGAGCGGTGGGGGACATTCCGATCAGTCAGACGAGGACTAGCGCAGAACATGAAATAACACTTGAAGTGTTATTTCGTTATTTTATGGAGAGATGGCCGAGTGGTCGACAAATCTGCCGGGAGCAGATTTGAACAACGTTGCAAAGCAGCGTTGGCCTGCAGGGTGATGTACAGGGAGGTACGGAATAGGGCGCGGCAGGAGCGCCGTTATCCAATCAGATTGATGAGATCACTTTTAGAGTATTTTTGAGTTTCGGAGAGATGGCCGAGTGGTCGAAGGCGCTCCCCTGCTAAGGGAGTATACGTCATAAGCGTATCGAGGGTTCGAATCCCTCTCTCTCCGCCAGAAAAGCAGTTATAAGTGATAAGTTACAAGTCACAAGGATGTGGAAACTGGTACGCAGATATAACTTATTAGTCTTGATAATTAAACTTGTAACTTGTCACTTTTTACTTGTTACTATTTTTTTATGCGCCCGTAGCTCAGTTGGATAGAGTACCAGGCTACGAACTTGGGGGTCGGGAGTTCGAATCTCTCCGGGCGCGCCAAATCTCTTAATATATGGGGTAGTCGTTACTAACACTGTCCCATAGATATGGATTTGTCCCATAGATATCAAAAGTTGTGGAGGAAAATATGAAGGAATATCAAGAGTCACAAGAATCTCCTACAAATATCATTTTAACCATCGTATTCTCTGTATTTATTCTGCGGGATAGTCATTTGCACCCGATGTTCTATGTAAATAGTTAAAATATGATAGATAAACTAAATGATACTTTCTATTTTTTTATTGTTATTGGAGGTTCCTTTTTTCTTGGTTTTATTGCAGGTATTGAGACAGGTTTATATAAATATATCGCCGATTTTTCTTGGGAGATATTAATTGGTTTTGCTTCAGTGATAATAGCAGCATTTGCATTTATTCATACTTTAATCTTTGCCTACGAAACAAACAGATTCAACAAATCAACTGTTAGGCCACATTTAACATTATGGACACATACAGATTATATAAATATGTCATTTGATTTATATATAAGAAATAATGGTATTGGCCCGGCAATAATAAATGAATTTAAATATTTAGTTGATGATGTTCCAATCGAATGCAAAGGTTCGGAGGCGGTAGAAAATTTATTTAAAAAACTATTCTCGGACTACGAGTATAATTATACACCTGCTTATATTGGAGCATTTTATGTTATGAGTGTAAGTGAGGAAGTAAAGTTATTTAATATTACTTTTGAAGGTGAAAATATACCGAGTAAAGAATTTGTTGATAATGCTGCAGATAGTGTTGATCTTTTTGTTAAATATGAATCTGTTTATGGCGAAAAACTTGATATCAATACAAAAAAAATGAAGCAGATAATGAATTTATTTTAAAGGTTTTACCAATTCAGCCTTTCTTCTGTAAATTCTCTCTGTAATTTCAATATTTGAATGTCCAAGTAATTGCCTTGCATGTTCAGATTCAGTATCACTGGCCACCTTAGCTCTCAGGTCATGCTCTGTGAATCTTTCAGTAACACTTGTCCTGGTTAATACCTTATCCATAAACCTACCCCAGATGGAATCAAAGCCATTGGCTGAGGCATCCGGCTTGATATAGGGTTGTCCCTTGTTGGTATGGAATAACCAGATAGAGTAAATCTTTTTTCTGAGCCGGGTTATTTCCTCGATTGATGCACGTAGTTCGTCTGACCATTCGATAATCAATTTCTTGCCGGAACTGTGAGCGGTCTTTCTGGGTGTGACGTGAATTCCATCCTCTTTCAGGTCTGACATTTTGATAGAGAGCATGTCTCCCCGGCGCAGGCCTGTAAGAAGTTTTAACCGGATATAGGCCTTGATGAACGGGGAAGCGACTTTCAATGCTTCCTCAATCTCCCAATCTTCAATATAACGCCGCCGGGGTGGTGTGCTGAATTTCCGGACTTTGCCCTTGATGGGGTGGTTCTCACAGAGTCCCCACTCTATCGCCTTGGTGAACGCATGGCTTAACACTTCAATGTCATGATTGGCCGCTTTCTTGCCATCTCTCCCGCGTTTGTCCCGGTACTGGTAAACGTGTATCGGTTTGACTGCCGTGATTGGCATATGCCCGAATACCGGTTTTAGTTTACGAATGGCGATGAGATTTAACTCCTGCGATTTCGGTGCCTTCATGGGAATGACTTCCAGAGCATATCGGTCAAGCAGTTCTGCCATGGTTTTGGCATCAGCGTAGAGGTCAAGCCGGGTTGCCCAGACCCGGTAGGCTTCGTTCAGCGACTTGCCGAGCCGATATTCTTTCTTGCCTTCCCAGAGTTCGGTCAGGTCGTCAGGGACACGGTAGTAATACGCTCCGTGCTTAAATCGCCAGCGAGCCGGCAATCCGCGATTCTCTTCACGCCGGGGCTTCGGACTCATTGGAACATGCTGAAGTCAGGTTGGGGGTCAGGTGCCTTCGTTGTGCTTCCATGGCCACCCATGACGGCTTCGAAATGACTACGAGAAACGATAGGCATCCCGTCTGCCCGAAGTTTGAAATTAAACCCGTGACGACGTAACCACCGCACCTGAGCGGAGTGCTTAATCCGCCCGGTAATCTCGCGGAGTTCTACAATGGTCAGACATATTCCCGTCATTATCACTTCACAGTTTCTCTTAAGTTACGTTTCCTCTGGGCGCAGCTCACCCGTCAAGCAACGGTTGTGAGCTGCGCTGACAACCGTTGCAGTTACAAACCCGGCGAAGTGTCCGACTCGGGTAGGGATCCACTTGTGGCAGGATCTCGCCAGAGGCTTGCCAGCCCCGATGTCACGTCCGGCAGGTTGTTCGAGAAATAAATCTCGCAATCCTTTGTGACGTATTTGCTGAGGTACATGCTGACAGCGTTGTTTTTTTCC
>Ga0209541_10014160_pt1 | contig 12065 bp, 10 predicted proteins | sample RifCSPlowO2_01_FD_184027 | JGI IMG/M metagenome (GOLD analysis project Ga0209541, IMG submission 184027) | Groundwater microbial communities from Rifle, Colorado - Rifle CSP2_plank lowO2_0.1 (SPAdes) (version 2) | ecosystem: Environmental > Aquatic > Deep subsurface > Groundwater | place...
CACTCCATAAGTCTCAACTTTTTTCAAACCTTTCAAACCCTCTCTAAGAATCAACGTCATAACAAACCAAAAACCTATTGCAAAGACCAAAGAATATTCTAAATTACCCATAAACAATTGACTCAAACTTTTTCCTTCACCAATTAAATAAGCAAGCAACGCAGAATAAATTCCAAATACAACTGCAAAAAACATAATTCGTTTTCCCATTTTTCCTAAATATTTCTCCACCAAACCGGGTAAATGATGAATTCCTTTTGTTCTTAGTGTAACTTCCCCAATAATCAAATTAACATAAATCATAACAATTCCAAGAAACATGAGCCAAAACATTCCAATAAAAAAACCACTTTTAGCAAAAACATAAGGCAAACCAAGTATACCTGCACCTATGATTGTTCCACTAAGAGTAAACGTCGTCGCCCAAAATTTTTTATTCATGTTTGCCTCTTTTTAATATTCTGAAATTAAAACAAATTAGTATAAAAATATAACTTAAGCCGGTTGAGGCAACAAACTTGGAATTAAAGAATACGATCTAACCTTTTCTAATAAAGACTCTTTTGTATCTGATCTTAATTTATATTTTTGTTTTTCAACATCAATTATACAAGGCAAATCAATATCAATGCAGTAATGAATTATGACTCTACTAACAAAATCATCTAACTTTAATCCTTCTTGTTCTTGAACTTCATTAAATGTTCTTATTGGCGGAGCCACAATTAAAGATGGATCATTATGCCAGTTCATTAGTTCTTCTCCAGTTTCATCATGGACATGAAACCACGAAGGTCTTGCTGATTCTACATCAAATGCAGACACTCTAACTCCCACATTATTAATAAAAACATAACCAATTTTATCGGTGAAGAAATCTAATGGTGGTAAAAATCCTTGATACCATTTCATTTCGATTTTATCTTTATTTTTCAAATAATCGCCCACATTTTCTGCAATATAAACATTATGAGCTCTTAGAGATTTCCATATCTCTATATTAGAAAGATTTCCATTACTTCTTACAAATTCACTAAAGTCTATCATTTTACATGAGCTTGCGAGGAATCGAACCTCGATCAAGCGGGCCGAAACCGCTTATTCTATCCGTTAAACTACAAGCCCAAAACTAAGAACAAACTCTCCTTTAAAAGATTTCGGATATATAATCCACAAACTTAATAAATCAAATTTTCTTTATCATATTACAATGCTCGCAAAAACCAAAAAAGAAAAGACAGAAGAACCACCCCACTACAAATTTCATAGAAAACATAAAATTCTATTCGGAAGTTTTACCTCATTAGTGATTATATTCATAATATTATCAAGCACTGCACTTTACATAATATACATTAAACTCGATACGCAATATACTGAATTAAATTCCAAACTTGAAAATTTACAAAAAGATACTCAAGGCAAATTAAATGAACTCACAGATAACTTAATATCTACACAAAAAGATGTCACACAAACTCAAAGCCTTCTCGGTGAAACCAAAGATAGAATCACATCTTTAGATGTTGAATTAGAAGAAGTTAAAGCTTCTGCATCTACAGATTTTTCTAGCGTAATAGAAGACGCAGTTCCATCGGTAGTTACGATAAGAACAAACGTTGCGCAAGGAACAGGATTTATAATTAACGAAGAAGGATACCTTGTCACAAACGCACACGTTCTTACGTCTGCAAATCAAGTAAGTGCAATAACTTCAAATAAACAAATTCTATCTGCAAATTTAATAGGTTACGATTCAAATTTAGATGTTGCATTATTAAAAATTCCAGGCAACTACGACAAATTGGAATTAGCCAATTCAGATAATATTCAAACTGGAGAAAAAGTAATTGCAATAGGGAATCCTTTAGGTTTACAATTTTCAGTATCAGAAGGAATAGTCTCAGCAGTTCATAGACCAGGAATTAATAATCAGGAAATTTATATACAAACCGATGCTGCATTAAATCCAGGAAATTCCGGAGGCCCATTAATTAATAAAAAAGGGGAAGTGATTGGAATTAATAATTTCAAAATCGGAAGTAGCGAAGGATTAAGTTTTGCTCTTGAGTCTAATTCTTTAAGAGAAGCAATTAATGAAATATCTTCATTGGCATTAAACAGGACTTTAGTATAATTCAAAACATTTAAAATTAACCTTTAATTGATTCTATTATGTCAAAAAAACAATCCAATGAAGGACTCACAATAAAAAAAGATGATAATTTCTCAGAATGGTATCAGCAATTAATTCTCAAATCAGAACTCGCAGATTATTCTTCAGTTTCAGGTTGTGTCATTCTTCGTCCAAGATCATATTCAGTTTGGGAAAAAATAAAAGAAGAATGTGACAAACGATTCAAAGAAATAGGAATACAAAATTCTTACTTCCCCTTATTTATTCCAGAAAAATCATTCTCGAGAGAAAAACAACATGTTAAAGGATTCACACCAGAAGTAGCATGGGTAACTTCAGCAGGAAACACAAAACTAAAAGAAAGACTCGCAATACGTCCAACTAGTGAAGCAATTATGTATGAATCTTATTCAAAATGGATTCGTTCATGGAGAGATTTGCCATTAAAATTAAATCAATGGAACAACGTCGTGAGATGGGAATTTAATAATCCAGTGCCTTTTTTCAGAACAAGAGAATTTTTATGGAATGAAGGACATACAGTTTTCGCTACAGAAAAAGAAGCTCTTGCAGAAGGAAAACAAATAAGAAAAGTTTATGAAGATGTCGTCGAAGAATTCATGGCTTTACCAGGAATCTATGGGAGAAAAACAGAAAAAGAAAAATTCGCAGGAGCTGTTTTCTCAGAAAAATTGCATTATTATTTGCCAAATGGAAGAATAATAGAAGGTCCATGTTTTCATCATGATGGCCAAAATTTCGCAAAAGCATACGACATAAAATTCAAAACTGAATCAGATGCAACTGAATTTGCATGGCAAAACACTTTCGCAATCTCAACAAGAATGCTGGGCACAATGTTCGCAGTCCACAGCGATGACAAAGGATTAATCATTCCTCCAAAATTAGCAGAAAATAAAGTTGTCATAGTCCCAATTCTTTTCGAAAAAACAAAAAACAAAATCCTAAACGAAGTAAAAAGAATTGAAAAAGAATTAAAAGATTATTCTCCAATAATAGACGAAAGAACAGATGTTTCTCCAGGTTGGAAATTCAATGAATGGGAACTTAAAGGAATTCCATTAAGAATAGAAATCGGCCCAAAAGACCTCGAGAAAAAACAAGTTGTAATCGCAAAAAGAAATGATGGAAAAAAACATTCAGTAAAATTCAATGATATAAAAAAAGAAGTTCCAAAACTTCTTAATGAAATTCAAAATGAACTCTACAAAAACGCCGAAAAATTATTCAAAGATAACACAACAAAAACCGAAAGCAAAGCTCAATTAATAAAAGATATTAAGAATAAGAAAATGGTTTTAGTTCCAATGTGCAAAAGCCATGATTGCGAGGACATTTTAAAAACAGATACTGGCGGAGCAAAAACACTTTTCATTCATCCAGAAAATCCACCAATTTCTAAAAACAAATGCATCATCTGCGACAAAAAAGCAGATTATTGGGTGTATGTCGGGAAGACTTATTGATTTGGAATTCGCAAGCTCGTTCTCATAAAAAAAGTGAACTAGATTCAATATTAAACATAATAATTGGTAAATCCAACTTAACTTAATTAAGATGACACTTCTCGAACTAAAGGATAGAAGTATCATCAATATCATCCAAGTTACTCAATATAAAAAATCTCATTCACAAACTTTGAAGAAATATTTTGCATTCAATTAACTTCCTCGAAAAGCCGTGCGGGAAGCCGGCTCTGAGCAATTTATTCTCGCGAAGTAATGAGCGAGGTATTTTAACTTAATCCCTAACTTCCCAAATCAAACCAAATTACACAATATCCATTAAGAATTATTTTCCATTTCCATTTTCTTAATTTAAATTATTCAACTCATCTTCCAATCGCAAAGTCATCTCTAACAACACACTTAACTCTCTTTCAACAAGTTGTTTTTCACTTTCTATATTTTCCATTTCTTGTTTTTTCATTTTAAAAAACCCTTCAACTTGTTCTTAGAATTAAATCAGAAGTGAACCCTCATTCGATTTAACCTAAAAACAATATCGAATTATTGGGCTGTAATCATAGGAAAGACAAAGCTAAACTTACAATATGATTTCCATAACGCAAGTCTATGCATTGTTTCCATGATAAAATCAGGATATTAAAGTTTTAATACTTTTCTATATTGTATTAACTAGTTAATTTAACCAAACTTTCCCTAAACTTCTCAATTTCCTCAACTTTTATTTGCGCACCGACGGCATCATCGTGTCCACCACCTGATGCATTATCCAATCCACTTATTGATTTCAAAATCGGCTCTTTAACATTTTTACCTCTCGCAGAAATATTTGCTTTAACACCAGTAATATAAACAACAACGACAATTTTCTTAGGATATCTATAACTTAATTCATTTGATAAATCAGCACTTATACTCATATCACCACCATATTGAAAAAATAAAAGGTTCTTAGACGCTTTTTCAACCTCTTCTGCTTTCTTTAACAATCTTTGATACTTATTATCTATTTGTCTAAACCTCGAATGCATTGAAAAATTCTTAGTAGATTCATCCAAAACTTCATATGGAGATTTCGCAACTAATAAAAATCTAATCATATTAATAACATTAGTTGTTCTATCCTTTAGTGCAAAACTAATTATCCTAACTATTTTTCCAATTCTTGAACCATAATAAATATCAAATGCATCATCTGAATCAATAATTAAATCAGGATATTCTTTCTTGAAATTATCTATAAAATCGGGAACAAATCTATCAGAAACACATCCAACTAAAGCGAGCCATATATCCATTTTCTTTCTTTCTTCATTTATTATTTGATAACATAAATAAGTAACAGGTTCATTTGATTTATCTTCATTTAATAAGGGATTATAATAATTTACATAGTCTGGCATACCCTCTTCCATTTGAACATCATGATGATCAATCCAAACAATAGGTATATTATGGGCTCTTGCTTCTTCTAAAAAACTCTTTGAAACTATAGGTTTATCTAAAATTATAATATAATCCCCATTCAATTCCTCAACTTTTCTAAAATAAGAAACATCCATCTCGGGAAAAGACTTAATTGGAACTCCTTTTCCTTTCTCAGTATATCTTTGCAATAACAAGAAACTGCAAAGTCCATCAGGATCATTATCGAAGAAGAAAATTGGATTTCCAGCTCGCTCTAAGTGTTCTCTTATTTCTTCAATTTGTTCTTCTGTTAACATGAAAATTTAAGAAAAAAGAAGGTTAATAAGGTTTTTGATTACATCCGTTTCCAATTCCAAATAGAATAAGCAGTTAATGCAACTAAAGCTCCAACAAAGAACCAAAGAGAAATTTCTATAGGTGTAACTGCAGGAATATTGATAGGAATTTGAGGAACACTAGGAACTGCCTCAACAACTAAATTACCTTTTGATGAAGCGGTTTCATAAACTCTGTCCTTTGCATAATCTAAATTACTAACTGAATAAAATTTTATATTATAGTACCAACCAACAACTACACTTAACAAACCAGCAACTATTACCGAAGGTATAACTCCTTTCAATTTATTATAAATCTCAGAACCACTTTTTGTTTTAGGAGAAATAACAATCAATTTATTAGCAACTTTGTAAGAGAGAACTTTCTTTCCTTTTGTACTCCAAAAATACTTCTTTGTTGGTTCAATCAAACCGGCATCAACTAAACGCTTAACATTATAATTAACTGTATTCGCAGGAATCTTCAACGCCTTCGCAATATCACTTTCACTTGCCTCGTTCTCTGCAAGAAAATTAACAATCTTCTTAGAAGTCGGATTACTAATTACTTCTCCAAGCGATTTCGCTTTATCGTCGTCAAGATTAAACATTAAAAATTTATTAGACATTTTAAATTATTTTGAACTTGGACTAATCACTCCAGTGCTTACACCTGCAAAAGATTCAGCATAATAAATTGGAGGCTCAACTTTTTCGTTAGGAAGTTCAACACTATTTACTTCATCATAATTTGAATTTATATCATTTGCTTTTATCATCGCATTTGAAATTGTGTAAAGGAAATTATCCATATACAAACTTCGCTTCACAGACTTGCCGTCATTATAATATCTCCATCCAAACCAACCTTGATTATCGTCTCCAAAATCGGTTTCATCCATGTGGGTTATTTTTCCAACAACTTCAATTTCTTCTTTATCTTTATCAAGTTTCATAACATAAGCCCCTTGCCAAACCGCCTGCCCATAAGCACTATCAGGATCACTGAAATAATTATCATTTCTTTGAGTTTCATCAACTTCTGCTAATAAAATAGGCAGAACTAACAATCCCCTATTCCTATCAAACGTAAACGCTTTATGATCATACAAAGCATAACTATCTGTTCCCCTATCGCCAATTTCAATCTTTGATAACTCCACAGGATTATTAACATCAGTAGCATCAAACAATGAAACCTTTACACCTTGATACCATGCAAAATTCTCATCTCCACCCCGGGTTTCTTTTCCTACACCAATAATCAAAGTTCCTTCTTCATTAAATGGATGCAAGTAATCACTATAACCAGAAACTTTCAAATAACCAAGCACTTCAGGTTTTTCAGGATTTTTAACATCTATAACAAATAAAGGATCAATTTTCTTGAATGTAACCATATACGCTCTGTCTCCGATAAACCTTGCAGAATAAATCTGCTCTCCAGAAGCCAAGTCCTCAACACTTCCAACTAATTTCATTTTGTCAATATCTAAAATATAAAGATGATTCAAACTTGTCGCTTCTCCTGTCCTTGAAACATGCCCAGTTGTCGTCGCTACACGCAAATAACCTTTATGCTCATCCATTGAAAATTGATTCAAAACAGTTCCAGGAACTTCACCAACACCTTCATAACTAATATCCAATTTATTTATTTCTATTCTATGAATAATTGTCCTCTCAGTTTCTTTCTGAATTTCAATTTGAACATCAATCATTTTTTCCATCAAATTTTTATCAAATTCTTCTTTTGCATCTCCAGTCAAAGAACTAGAATAATCTTCAACCACTTCTTGAACTTCCTGCATCTTTTCATAAATTTGCTTGTCAGATTCCATTATATCTTTTACTTTTTTCTTTTCAGATTCAGGAAGCAAAGGCAAAATAACTTTATCAACCATTTTTCCATAAACGTCTTTATAAGAAATGCTTTTCTGATAGCTCAAATAAATATTATCTTCAGAAACAAAAATTGTTGAAGAGTAACCTGCCAAAAAAACCCTGCTATCAGCCTTGCCTTTGCCTAAATCAACAGCAGTTATAGTTGTAAAAGTATATCCAGAATCTGGGTAATCAAAATAATAAATATCATTTGGAGCAACGGTTTTCTCGACGCTATTAACAGAATAAACTGGCAAGTCAACACCATTATAAGAATTAATATATTTATTAGATATAACATAAACATAACCATTAATCATTCTTGCATCAATATAATCACCATCAACAACAAATTCATCTTCTAATTCAGGATTTTCTCTGTCAGAAACATCATAAACATTAATTTTAGTTAATTGTTTGGAATACCCCCCGCACCTAATTCCTAAACTATATGTTTCCTCTGTGCAATCAACACCTGATTCAATAGTCTCCAACCCTCTTGTAAAAACAATCAACTTATCTTCATTAATAAAAATATTATAAACATTCCCATAATAATTATTCTCATCGTCAGAGAAATTTATTTCACTTAATATTTTCATATCATCAGCAGGATAAGCATTAACAATCACAACTTTTTTACTATCAACAACAGTGTAAATATATTTGCCGTCATTTTTTACAATATCAGGCTCGTCAACACCCCCAATCTGAACATTTGTCTTTGAATAATCCGAAGCTGAACTCCTTCCTGTGTCTTCACTCGCTCCAGCTTGAGCAGGCGCAACACCTCCTGTAGCAAAACTTTTTTCAGCATACAAACCATATCCATTATAACTACCATCAGAATTTTCTTTTAAGAAACTTTCAATTTCTTGCAATGAATTAAATTGTCTAACTTGAGTTTGATCCTCTTCTTCTTTAGGAATTTGCAATAATAAAAAAACTCCAAAAACAATTACTAAACCTACCGCTAAAATTCCAAAAAAATTGAGTGTTTCAGCATTTGCTTTTTTACTTTTCATAATTTAACTAGAAAAAACATATTTATAAATCCAGCGAAGACTTCGATTTAAGTAGAAGTTATCTAATCTTTAAGAAAAATAAATAATGAAATAATTCCAAGAATAATCCCAAAAAATCCTAACACAGATTCTTTTGTCACACCAATAACCGCCCCAGTTAGATTAATTGAACTTACAAAGGTAATAATTAATGATAATCCAAGTAAAACCGATGCTAAAGCTTTTCTTTCTTCCCGTCCGGGTTTATGTAAACTATTTATTGCTGATTCTAAATTACTCGTTTGCTTCATCCTTTCTGCATTTTTTCTTATAGATTCTAAACGTTCTTTTGCTTTTCCATAAATTCTTTCTGCTAATTTTTTTTCTCCAAGTTTCTCAGAAACATCAATTGCAGCATTATACAAAGCAGCTGCCGATTGTTGATAATTAAAATTCAAATATTCATGTTGAAAGGGATTATTAACTCTATATTTTCCAGGAACAAGAAATTGATTAGCTCTCTTAGCGGTTTCATCTGCCATAGCAAGTATATCACCTAAAACAACAGCCGCATATTCTGGATTAGGATTTTTTATATAACCTTGTAAATCTTCAAATCTTGCCCTCATATTTTTATCCACATCACCAGAAACAAATTCCTTCCCAAGATATTTCTTTCTGCTCTTGAAAACTTTCTTAAATTTATCAACATTGCTCCTAGTTTTATCAGTATAATCTTCGGGTTCAACTCCAAATGGCATAATAAAAAGTATTCTTAAGAATATATAAAACTTTCCAGAAACCCCTGATTGATAAGACAGACTTTTTATGGACACCAGATTATTCTCAATCCGGCGATTATGACATTACATTTACTGTGGAAGTTAATGATTAATTTTTTAATCATCTAATCCAATAATCCCTTTAAACCAAGATAAAATTTTTTCGAGAACATTCTTGCTTAATTCAGCTTTTCTTGTTTCTTTTACGACGCCATTACAAGTAACAGGAGAATTAAATTCAGCAACAACATAATTATCAGGACCCTCTTTTATAATTGTAACATCATTAGGAAGAGGTCTTGCATTTGTCACAATTACATTCGAGTTAACAAGTAAAACTCCCTTAGCCGGAATTGTAACCATTCCAACATTTTCATAACCGCAATCATTTATCGTAATAGTTTTATCGACGCTTCCTTGAGAATATTCATTCAATATCAATCTTTGTCCGTCGGCTTTTATGTTATAAATTTTATCTCCCCTATTTCCTAAAACTTCAATTTCATCTTGGAGTCCTACTTCGTTAAGTAATCCTTCAAAGAGCCAATTAAATTGCGATGAGTCTGAAAGAGATAATTTCTTTGCATTTGGGTTATCTTCCCAAGGACAACTTCCATAATAATAAAAATTAGGAGAGTATCTCCAATCTCCACGACAAACACCAACTTGATTGCCTTGTGAATCATAAAAAGTTCTATCTACACAATAAGATCCTAATCCCCGGGACAAGGAACAAGTTGCTCTTCTGTATAAGTATAAGACGCATCATAAACAATATTCCTCAAATACGCCAAACTATATTCAGAAATAATTACTTTTCCATCGCTGTTTTCAAAGGGTTTTATTCTCAACAACGAGGCATGTCCACTCGGCAACCTTGATAAAAATTGAACTTTAGAATTTCCTTCTAATTCAGTATAACTCAACCATTCTCTTTCAGTTATATCTCCATTTTCAGGAGGATCTGCAACAACAGGAACACTTACGCCTTGTCCAATTAAATTATTCCATCCAGTATTATCTCCTTGATTCCAATAGTAAGTATCAAATCCAATCCCTCCAACATCACTTCTATGATTCAAAATCAACTCGTTCAATTTAGGAGTTTCAACAACTTCTCCATGTTCATTTTTATGAGTTGACGACGGAGTTGTATGCATAAATAGAGTTCCTCCTTGCTCGACATATTCATTCAAATTTTCTCCAAAATCATTTCCATTTTCAAAATGTTCATATTCAACATCACTTAACAAAATTACAAGTTTATAATCTTCAAGTTCATTCACAGAAATAACTTTATCTTCAATTGAAGTATATTTCACATCATAATCAACTCCAAGCTGCATGAGTGAATTTGCAACTGTTTGAACTTTTCTCATGGGAGAAGCCTCATAATTATTATCTCCTTTTAAAATAAATTCTGGTCTATTCAACAAAATCAAAACTTGTGCATTATCTTTTTTAGTTTGAATATCAAAATTCTTAATAACATAACTCCAAAGACTAAAAGTCTTATAAATCTCAGAATTAACTAAACTATCATCATAACCCCATAAAAACATTCCTGCCGAATCTGTTGTCAACATTGTGGGAATAATGGTATTGTAATACTCCCGAGCTTCTTTCACATCATTTGTTTGTTCTTGTTGTCTACCTGTTATCGAAGGATGATATCTTGAGTCAATTTGAATTCCATATGAAGTAGTATGATAATATGGTTTATCTGAATTACTCCACAATTTTCTCAAAGAAACAACATTCCCAATATCAAATGGTTGATTATCTTTATAAAATCCTAAATCTTTCCACGTCGACAAAGCATAATTTTCCTGTCCTTGTACATCCCATCCTTGAGTTGTATATTCATGTTTATGTTGATTTCCAAGATACGTCTCAAAAAAAGTCTGCATTTCAGTATGGTAAGGATAAGAAACTCTCTCACTCAACTCAGAAAACATCTCTCCTTGCATTTTATATTCAAATTCTAACCAATCTAATTTTCTTGCTTCAGCAACTCTCTTATTTCCTCCAAAGTCATAATCAAACCATCCGGCTTTAAAATTACCACTTTCCCCTATTGCAGTTTCATCTTCAAGCAAAGCGTCACTCCCCCAAGCACTTCTCAGATTCTCCATCGTTCCATATCTCTCCTCCAAGAAAAAATTCCAAGAAGTTTTGCAGTTTATATTATTATTACAATTTACAACTTCACTTGAAGAAAATTTATGGGGTAATGTTTGATATCCAACAAACGCATTATGATTCTCAAAGTTATTCATAAATTCATCAATCGTTTGAAAAGCTTCAGCTTGAACTTCCGGATTAAAATAAGGAATCACATCAGGAGAAGAAAATCCATCTCCACCAGCTTCTCCAGTAATAGCATCAGTATTGCAAGAAGCGAAAACTCTCAAACCATATCTTTCAGCAGTATCTAAAACCCACTTAAATCTTATAACAGAATCTCCATAATCATCATAACTAGAAAGTTTATATCGATTTAAATCACATTCATTTTCAAAAAGATAAAGAGCATTAAATCCACTTATGGCTATATTCCTAAAATCCCTAATAATTTCTTGCTGTTTTGTTTCCCAATTTTCATTGCCAAAAAATCTATCATCATAAATTCTATTACCATATGTTGTTCCAAGAATCTGAAAGGGATTATTTCCCTCTTTCAAGGATGTTCCGTCAATAGTTATTTTATTCTGAAACTTATTCATAGGAACATCTCTACATCTTCCAATACTATTTTCATCTGTTTCACATCCAAGCGGACATATGAATTCTTTTTCGTAAGTATTAATATCATCAGAACAGCCCTGCTCAACAAGAACATTTTCTTTACCTTCTTCGGTAGAGCAATAATCATTAATCACATAATCTCTATTATCTTTAAATCCATAAATAAAACCAGGTGTGTGAACTACCCACAGACTAAAGTCAGGGGCGTCCACGTGCTAACTCAAAATTAATTTAATCTTGCTTGATAAGTTTCATAATCTTTCCAGTGTTTATCTTGG
>Ga0209541_10014163_pt1 | contig 12064 bp, 8 predicted proteins | sample RifCSPlowO2_01_FD_184027 | JGI IMG/M metagenome (GOLD analysis project Ga0209541, IMG submission 184027) | Groundwater microbial communities from Rifle, Colorado - Rifle CSP2_plank lowO2_0.1 (SPAdes) (version 2) | ecosystem: Environmental > Aquatic > Deep subsurface > Groundwater | place: Rifle...
TCCATATCCTACCAAAAAAGCCCCAATCATTGTTGAGAATGGCGTCATCGCAAGCAGTTTATCTGCCAGGTTATAAATAGACAACAAGGATCGAGTTTTTTTATTTTCAACATACTTGAATTTTATACCCGATATTACTTTTACTTCTGTATTAAAACCTGCTTCTTTAAAAACTTTTTGAATTTCAGAACCTTTCAACAGTCTTTCATTCTTCGTAATACCGACATTTGAATAAAAAGGTGATTTCGGATGTCGATAAAGCCAAAAAGCTGGATTAAAAAAGTTAGGATCATAAGAGAAAAATAACCCTCCTGGTTTCAGCAAACGAAAAGCCTCTGTCGCGACTTTTGTGAAATCTGGAAAGTGATGAAGTATCCCTGAATACCAGATAACATCAACTGAATTACTTTTAAATTTAGTTTTCTCCACGTCATCTATCACAAATTCTATCTTTGGATATTCTTTTCGGGCCCTCTCAATGCAGCCTTTAGATATATCAACGCCTATGACTTTGCTGTTTTTAAATGCCTTTTTTATAAAGCTTGTAAAAACTCCGCTGCCGCAGCCCATATCTAAAATAACCAATTTTTTACTGGGATTAATTTTACTCTTCATAAAATCAATAAACTTTTCATAACCGCTTTTTTCAAGAACGTCATAACCGCCTTCTTTGTCAAAACGATCAAAAAACTCTTTCTCTGCTTTCTTGTTTTGTAGCTTCATAAGAAAATTTCTAAGTTTTAAACATAGCAGACTCCAACGTAAAAATCCATGTTCAACTTACCAAATATTATCCCATTTGCTATACTTTTCAAAACGTAATCAATGAGCCTAGGTAAAAAAAATCTGTTCCCAAAAAAAGATTTGTCAATCATTATCGTTCTTCTAGTAATAAGCCTTGCATTACGGCTCTATCAATTAGGAAATGTCCCAAATGGCCTGACGGTTGATGAAGCTGATATGGGATACAACTCCTATTCGATTATTAAGACAAAAGCAGATGTCTACGGTAAACATTTGCCACTTTTTTTCCAATCGCTTGATGATTATAAAGCAGCATTCGGCATTTACGTCCCGATTCCTGCCATCCTCATCTTTGGACTAAGCGAATTTTCGATAAGGTTAATACCCGCGATTTTAGGAAGTATCACTCCAATACTAATCTACTTCTTGCTTCAGTTACTTTATCCTAAAAATCGCACTTTGGCATTGATTGCAGCGATTCTGGCTATGTTCGCACCGTGGAACATCCAAATCTCACGAGCTAATTTACCATATATTCAACTCATCTTTTTCTATCTTATTTTTTCCCTACTATTCTTTTCAAGTTTCAAGAAACCAAAGTTACTTTTATTGAGTGGCGTTTTCTTGGGATTGACCTTGTATGTTTATTATGCCGCAATAATTTACCTTCCGCTGATATTTCTTTTTTTATTTCTTATTTACAGAGAACATTTTTTAAAGAACATTAAGCTAACCCTTGCCGCGTTCTTGGTACTTTTGATTTTTTTTATTCCCGCCATCAATCATTATCAAACAGCCAGCTCGCGTTCCCGTCTTAACGCCATTTCCGTATTGACGCCGGATATTACTTTGCCGACTTCAATAAAAGAGATTGAACAAGATCAGGAAAATAATTTTCAACTTTCAACAATTTTCCATAATCGCCGATTAATTTATTTTTCTGCCATGCTTGATAACTATTTTGATTATTTTAATCCTGACTATTTATTCGTTAACTCAAAAAATATCCGATATTTTTACATCAATAACGTAGGCCTATTTTATCTGATAGAATTGCCATTTTTCATTTACGGATTCTATCTTTTAATAAAACGAAGATCCCAAAATGATCTTTTTGTAATATCCTTACTATTAATCGGTCCTATTCCTGCAATGATTACGCTGGGATCCCCATTTCCTCACAGGGGAATCTTGCTTTTGCTATCAATACAGCTAATAACAGCAGTTGGAATTAGTCTGTTTTTACAAAATTTAAAGAAATTTTCTTATTCATCACAGGTTAAATGGGGGTTAGTCGCTATCTATTCGGTTAGCGTTTATTTCTTCCTTCATCAATATTTTGTCCATTCTCCTCGCGAGTTTACATCGGAAAATGACAATGGTGCTTGGTTTTCAACTGTTAGAGATGCGATCCCAAAAGTCAACTCACTAGCCGATCAGTACCAAAAAGTTGTTTTCACTTGGTCCCAGGGAAAACTAGTTCCAGCTGTCTATTTTTTATTTTATAATCAAATTAATCCCCAAATCATGCAAAAAGAAACCGCAAAGTGGGTAAATGAAACCCCATCGTACAGACAAATTTATGATCAGATTGCAAATATAGAATTTAGACCGATTAATTGGGAAGAAGACCAAAAGTTAAAAAACGCTCTTTTTATTGGTTATCCAGAGGAATTTGACCAAGGCGCCAGAGTGATCGACAAGACATATCTGCCAAATGGGGGAAAACACTTTTTATTAGTTGAATCCAGGTAAGATATTTTTCAGACTTATCCGATAAAATCACATAATTCCATATTCATGAGATTTAAAAAAACTTTCATTTACTTTTTAATTTTTGTAGGCATTTTTTGGCTCTCATTCTTTTTAGTGTCCCCTTTACAGGAAACAGGTTTCCTGGATGATTTTGCCTATTACCAAGGGGTAAAAAATCTTTATTTTAACCATAAACTCATAGTATCAGAATGGAGTAGTGCCACATTAATATTACAAATAGTAGGAGCTTATTTATTTAGTTTATTACTTGGATTTTCCTACAAAACATTGCACTTTTTCACCATCACACTATTATTTATAGGTCTCACTAGTTTCTTCTTTGCCTTAAAAACCCTTAAATTTGACAACTTTAAATCGTTATTATTTACGTTATTTCTCCTCAGCATTCCTTGGTTTTTATTTTATGGATTTTCTTTTTCCACTGACGTTCCATATGTGAGCTTACAGATGATAGCGGTCTTTTTTCTTGTAAGGGGTTTATCTCTATCGGATAAATATAGTCTCTATATCGGTTCTGCTTTGATTGCCTGCTCATTCCTTATAAGACAACTTGGATTTGGGGTTTTTGTAGCCATGGCTATTGCATTAATTTACGATTTAAGGAATAAGCAATTATCTTTCGTAAAGTTTTTGAAATTGCTTTTTATACCATCATTAGTTTTTATTATTTATACACTTTGGTTGAGATCGGGAAATTTTTCTGTAGGACAACTTTACGTATCCAAATGGCTTACTGAAAACCTAGTCTCTGGTTTATTATTTCTAAATCCGGATAAAACTTTCAACGCTTATAATCTTATCTTTCATAGAATACTATTCTACAGTAGTCAACTTTTTGGTTTTTTCTTCCTATTGTTATTATTGTTACGATTTTCAATTAATTTCAAGAATATTTTTCAAAAAAAAACGATTCTAATTTTTTTATCAATCATACTTACCATATTTGCTGTTTATCTAATAGACATACTATTAAATTTTTCAAGATATGGTTTATATATACCCGGAGTTCCTGCTAGGTATTTAAGGTACGAGAAACTTTTTTTTATTCAATGGGGGCATTTATGGAAATACATGATAATTATCGCTATTTTGTTTTTGAGTTGCCTGATAGCAATAAAAGCGGTGAAATTCAGACCTGAATTCCAAACATTTCATATAAAAAGCACTACCATTTTTCTAGTTTTCTCGTTTTTGATTCAGTTGATCATGCTCACCTTAACCCCGGAAATGTATGCTGAATATATAATAGCAGTTTTGCCAGTAGCAGTAATGTTATTTGCTCTATTGACTAGGGAGATAAAAGTACCAAAAGTCTTTTCCTCTATATTAGTTTCTTTTCTGATTTTAGATATGATCCAGATTGTTAAACTTAATTATCATTTAAATGGTCTTAAGTGGCAGGAAGGTTTAAAACTTGCTAAATCTGGAATTGACCCAAACTATATAGATATTCGGAATTATGCCTGGCCTCGATGGTTTTTTTATGAAGACTGGATAACTGAAAAGATTCACAGGGCGGGGAATAAAGAAGGAGCTATTAACAATCTATACTACGGAGTTTCTGTCCCTATAAAATATGTTATATTTTCCAATTTCGATAACATCAAGGATCACGGTAAAATAGTTAAAGTAATTGATAAGAAAATTTTATTTGTTAATACGAGAATATCAGTGGAAGAATTATATTAAAAATTTTTAAGCTTTAAGATATCAACATAAGGACCTGTTCTTTCAAGTGAATACATTGAAAACATAATCCGTGACTTGGGGAACTGAAAACTTAATCGGGGATCAAAAAGCGGGTCGGGTGGATAAGCGGTTTTATTAGAGGGAGCAAAATGCACTAGATTATCAAAATATCCCCGATTTTGACTATAAATACTTTCTGTGGGATCAAAATAAACGTCGATAACATATGCCACAGAATAATCACTTGTCGCGTTCATAAGTTGATCAATCTTACTCTTTCCCTCAAAATTACTTGTATAAATAATACTTCTGACATTATCTGAGTTTTGATCTCCAAGAAGAGGAAATAAGGTTTTGAAATAATTCCCGTTAACTGTTTGAGTTTTAATAATAGTTTTTTTGGTCGGAACAAAAGTTTGATATCTCCCGCCAATATATGCGATCGGAATATCTGGTGAAATATTCTGATTAATCCAGTTGCTAGCCTGGATAAATGTAGGAGTTTTAAAATAAAGATAATTCCACCAAATAGAATTTATGGATGAAACAATCAAAATAGTAATAAAAGCCATCTTCCATCGAGAAATCTTTTCAATTCCATAAGCGGCAAACGGAATAGAAATTAAAAGGACAGGCAGTAAATATCTTAGGAGTGGATGAAAAAATAACACTGCGAACAAGAAATAAGATAGGGTGTAAATAAGTAATTTGCGAGCAAGTATCTTTCTTTTGATCAATATAATCATTCCGATTATTGAGAATAAAAAAATTACAAGATCAGTAACTAAAAGACTGATTGAGAAATAAAGCAATAAATTATTTTTAATAGTCCTTAATGCAGATTGAATTATGTTAAGATCTCCTGTTATTAAATCGGCAGCCAGCTTACCCATTTTTAAAAAGGATTGATCTTGTCTAATTGATTCAATCAAACCTTCCCGCAATGTCAAAAAGCTGAATAAAACGATCATTAAAATCATGATCAAAATACCCATAAAATTTCCGACAGAAAACTTCTTCTTACTCATATAAAAACTATGCTCATTCAACCAAAAGATTAGTGGTATTGCTAAAATACCTACCTGGTGAAATCCATAGGATATGCCGACTGCGACCCAGGAAAAGAACGCCGATTTTTTTATCGATAGATAAACTGCCAACATAAAGAAAAAAAGTGCCGCAGCCCATGGTTTCCCAAAATGGGAAATATGGACAAGATTAAAAGACACAGCTGTAAGAAAGGCTGATATGATCGCAGTTTTGCTATTTTTAAAAAGTGCGAAGGTCATCTTGTAAATTACTAAAATAGTAAGTGTTCCAAAAAACCCAGAAATTAACCTTGGGATAAAAAGAAAATAACCTTGATGTGTCAAAACGAACAATTCAAAATCGCCAGCGTTTGAAACCAGTCCTAAAAATTTCATAAGCAGAAAACCGGCAGCCAAAAATGGAATCTGAATGTATGCTCCTAATGGAGTATAGTTGGCGATCGAAACTGGTGTTTTGTTGGCGATCATATTGAATGCGGAAAGATGGGCAATTGCTTCATCGTTTGAAACAAAAAGGGAAGGAGAACCGAAAGTTGGATTTAGGCCTCGAAGTATTAGTCCTAGAAAAAGAGCCGCAAGAAGGTATTTATCTTTCTTAAAACTTTGCCAAAAATTCCTTAAATTTAGAAACAGCATATTTTAATTTTTGCCTGTCATTTCCGGGGTAAACCCCTATCCAAAAACCATTATTCATAATCTGATCGGTATTTTTAAGATCTCCAACGACTCTATGTTTTATAGAAAGATAAGCAGGATGTCTGAGCAAATTTCCCGCAAATAGACTCCTCGTTTCAATTTTATTGGATTGTAAAAAATTAACAATATCAAGTCTCGTGAAAGGACATTTTTTTTGAAGAACTATCATGAACCCAAACCAACAAGGATCAGCATTTTCATCCCAAGAGGGGAGTATGAAAAACTTTTCATATTTCGCGAGTAATTTATATAAAAATCTAAAATTTTCCTTGCGAGTGTTTATAAATGAGGGAAGTTTTTCAAGTTGCGCCAGACCGATCGCAGCTTGAATATCAGTTGCTTTTAAGTTATAGCCGATATGAGAGTAAGTATATTTATGGTCATAACCGTACGGTAGCTTCCCCAATTTAAATCCAAACCTTCTCCCACATCTGTTGTCTTGGCCGGTCCTGCACCAGCAATCCCTTCCCCACTCGCAAAAAGAATTGACTAGCACGTACAAATCAGGATTATGGGTTACTACAGCACCTCCCTCGCCCATAGTGATTTGGTGGGCTGGATAAAATGAAAAAGTTGCCAAATCAGAAAAATTGGAAACATATTTGCCGCCATATTTAGATCCTAAAGCGTCACAGCAGTCCTCGATAACCCAAAGTTTATATTTTCTTGCCATATTCGTTACCTCTTTAACGTCAAACGGGTTTCCTAAAGTATGTGCCATCATAATCGCCTTTGTTTTTTTAGAAACTGCTTTTGAAATCATTTCAGGCAGCGCGTTTCTGGTAGCCAAGCCAACATCGATAAAAACGGGAACTGCACCGTATTGAATAATCGGGTTAACCGTTGTCGGAAATGCACTCGAGACGGTTATCACCTCGTCACCGGGTAAAATCCGGCGTTTACCAAGCTTTGGTGACGTCAATGCCGAAAAAGCTGCCAAATTTGCACTGGACCCGGAATTAGTTAAAGTTGCATAGCGCCGGCCCAAAAAATTGGCAAACTTTTTACAAAACTCCTCGGCAAAATGTCCCTCTGTCAGCCAGAATTCCAAGGAGGCTTCAACTGCCTTTTCGATTTCCCGTTCGTCAAATACTCTCCCCGAAACTTTAACGGGAGTAACACCAGGAATAAATGTCTGCCTCTTGTGGTTTTGAGTATAATACTCTCTGATATAAGATTTCAGTTGTTGATTCATAAGGAAAATTATATACTTGCGAAAACCTCGCGGCAAATAAAGATGAAAAAATTGATTAGCATTGTTACCCCTCTTTACAACGAAGAAGAAAACGTTAATGAACTTTACAAGGAACTTTTAAAAGTGATAAATGGTGAAAAAAAATATAATTTCGAGATTATAGCTGTTGAACATGGGTCGCACGATAAAACTTATCAAAAATTATTGCATATTCGGAAAAAAGATAAACATTTAAAAATCCTTCAGCTTTCGAAAAACTTCGGAAGCGCAGATGCGGCCATTTTTGCTGGTCTGAATTTTACAATTGGAGATGCCGCGGTAATTATGATGGGAGATCTGCAAGACCCTCCGCAAATGATCCCAAAATTCATTCGCCAGTGGGAAAAGGGGAATGAAATAGTATATGGAATTATTAGAAAAAGAGCAGATGCAAGTTACGGCCGTAAAATCAGCTCTCTTATGTTTTATAAAATACTTAATCGACTTACTGGAAATTTGTTTCCGGAAAATGTTTCTGATTTCAGGTTGATTGATAAGAAGGTTTACGAAGCTGTAAGAAATATGCCTGAAAGAAATAAGTTTTTAAGAGGAATGATAATTTGGTCCGGTTTTTCGCAAATCGGTATCCCCTTTGATAGAGCGAAAAGATACGCTGGAGAATCTAAAGCGGATTTTCTGACTGTCTTAAAGGTAGCAGCAAATGGTATTTTCTCATTTTCGTATGCTCCCTTAAAATTAGTTACTCTACTGGGGTTTGTCCTATCAGTAATTTCTTTTTTATTAATCGTCTACCAGATTGCCCTATTTATATTATTCGGTCAAGGGAATCCGGGGATCTCAACTATAATAGTTCTCTTGGGTTTTTTATTCGGGATGCTTTTCTTAATTCTGGGAGTTATAGGAGAATACCTGGCAAGAATTTATGATGAAGTTAAGCAGAGGCCCAGCTTTATTGTTCGAGAGAAGATCGGACTTTAATAATAATCTTGAGCCAGCTCTTCTTTGTTAATTTTATTTTTTCTCGAAAAATACCACTTGTAAAGATCACTAACAGCTTTATCCATATCCCAAAAAGATAAATTTTTCACCTCTGCTAATAATCTTTTATTACTGGCAGTATACTCATTATCTAACTCTCTATGCCAAACCCTAATCTTAACCGGTTTTCCAGAAATTAAATTTATTTTCTTGGCAATTGTTAATAAATCGATAGTTTTTGTAGGTGTTACATTGTAAACATTAAACCGGAGTTTATTATTCAAAAAAAAATCGATAACTTTAACCAAATCATCAATATATAAATAACTGTAGACAACATTTTTATTATCAACAATTGGTAAATCAAAAATGTTTCTACATATCGAGTTGGAAATAAATCGAATCGAATAATCCTCGTATTTTCCAAACACCCCGAAAAGTCTCAAATTTATAAATTTACCCGGATTTTTATCCACGAATTTAGCGCAAATGTATTTAAATAACCCCCAGTTGCTTTGCGGCACAAGCATTCCAAATTCTTCCTCGCTAATTTTTTTTATTGTTCTTTCTTTCCCGAATTCAATTCCCGAACCGAAATAAAAAAATTGCGAAAACCGGTCGTTGCAAGAAGCTAAATTTGTAAACATTCTCAAACTATCAAATGCGAAATCTTTGCTGTCGCCGGTTTTTCTATTGCCTCCCGCTATTGCGCTGTGAATTACAACGTCAAATGGGCCCTGCGTCAAAAAATATTTTCTTACGGAATTAAAATTGAGCAAATCTAACTGTTTATGAGTCGGCGCAAAAAAAGCGTATTGTGAACCTAGCTTTTCAAGTATATTTCTTCCGATAAATCCGCTTCCGCCAGAAAGAAAGATTTTTTTTCTCATTTACTTTTTGATGAGGCGACCATATTTTTATCAAACTCACGTCGATCTAAAAATGGGAAAAGATCCTCGTATGGCCTCGAAACGAAGGAGCCGTCTGACTGTCTTTCAGAAAATATCCGCGGAATAATAAGCTGCCACTTTGGTGACATTACTTCACAAATCACGGGCCCCATAAAATTCAAAACATCCTTTATTTTTTTATCAATATTTTTCACCGAATCGATCCTAACTCCTTTTATCCCATACGCTTTGGCAATGTCCATAAAATTTGGATTCCCAAGACCTGTTTTTGGACTTTCCCCCATGAACCTCGACCCCAAGTGAGTTTTCTGGGTGTGTCTAATTAAAAGATACCCGTTATTGTTTAAAACAAAAATTTTAATTGGTAATTTGTTCTGACTCACCGTTGCCAGTTCCTGAATGTTCATCTGTAAGCTTCCGTCACCAGTAATAACTATGGTCCTTCTTTTTTTACTCCCAAGACAGGCCCCCACCCCGGCAACCCAATAGCCCATTGTTGAAATACCTCCTGTGGTCAAAAATCTTTGGCCGCTTTTTACTGCCCACGTTTGGCAGGCTACGTGGAAAATAGAGCTTGTGTCAACGAGGATTACGTCTTCATGAGATGCAGCTTCCGAAAGCCGCTGGGTAAAAAAATAAGAGTTTACGCGACTTTCTCTTTTATAAGAGGGCAAAACCATCGGATAACGATTTTTCCAATTTCCACAAATTTTTATCCAGTCCCTTGTGTTTGGGAGCCTTTTTTCATCAAGTTGATTGGCAAGCTCCTCCAAAAATTTTTTAGCGTCAGCATTTATTTTTAAAGAAATGTCTATTCCTGGTTTGTTTAATTCTTCAGGATCTATTTCCACCACGATCTTTTTCGCGTATCTTCCCCAATCTTTCGCATCGTAACCAATTATTCCGGTGTCTAACCTTGCACCGACGCAAATAATCAGATCTGCATTCTGCACCGCAAAATTTGCTGCCCTATTAGCATATAAACCTGGTCTGCCTACATACAAAGGATTATCGGAATTGACTAGATCAATTCCAAGTCTCGTTGTCACAACCGGCACTTTAAGCCCTGAAAGTAGCTTATAAGCAAAATCAGCGGCTCCGGAAAGTCTAACACCCTGACCTAAAAGCAAAAGAGGCCGTTTGCTTTCATAAAGCATGGAGAGTGTCTTTGAGACATCTTTCACAAGCTCTATATCTTCTTTCTCACTAGGCACTTTAAATCCCTCCAATAGTTTTTCTGGGACCTCCATTCTTTGGATATCAAGCGGAACTTCTATCCAAACAGGTCCGGTTCGTCCGTGCGTTGCCAAATGATAGGCTTCTTCCAGATAAAGTAAAACTTTCGCCGGGTCGTCCACTGTTTTAAAATATTTGGTATAACTCTTAGCCAACGGTTTTGTGTAAATACCTTGAAGACCCAATTGCCTGATTTTGGAATTCTCCATGTAATTCACATTTGGAAGCGCCGACTGTCCGGAAACGACCATCATAGGAGCCGAATCTACGAATGCGCCAACAACCCCGCTTAAAACGTTAATAGCCCCAGGCCCCGCCGTCACCATGGCAACGCCAAGTTTTCCGGAAGTTCTGCCATACGCCTCTGCTGCCATTCCCGCAGCCTGTTCGTGATGAGTAAAAATTGGCTTTATCTTGCGGTTTCTAAAGACAGCATCATTCAAAAACATGGCCTGACCACCGGTAATCATAAAAACAGTATCAACACCATGGTCAGACAAAAATTTAACAACAAAATCCGCTACATTCATCTTAATTTTTTCATATCAATGCCTCAATCGGGAACTTTTCTCCTTTTGCTTTTCTTTTCTGTTTTAAATTCATGGCAACATCAACAATAATATCTTCTTGGCCGGCTACAATTTTTCTTTTTCCAAGCTCGATCAGTATATCGCGTGCGTCAACATTAAATCTTTTTGCAGACCTTTTTGCATGTGGTGCAAACCCGGAGAAAACCCCTGCCAAACCGCTGGTTAAACTAATTGAACTGATTTCCTGGGGTTGTTTCATAATTTTTGCGATCATTTTCTCTGAGTTGTCCATCAGTTGATATAAATTAATATTCATTTTATAGCCCATTTTTAAAAGTACTGCCACTAGTACTTCCAGCTGACAATTTCCTGCACCTGCCCCCAACCCCCTGGATGTGGCATCGATTATCTTTGCTCCGGCCCAAACAGCAGCTATAGAGTTTGCAATCGCCATGCCTAAATTGTTATGGGCATGAAACCCGACGGGAACTTTAAGTCCGCTAGTCAAAGCCTTAACTTTTTGGGCAACTTCATATGGAAGACTTGCTCCTGCTGAATCCATCAATAGAACTCCGCTTGCTCCATACTGCTGCATCAAAAGTGCCTGCGCTAAAAGATCTTTTGCAGAAAGCATATGTGACATCATCAAAATTCCAAAAACAGTTAGCTCTTTTTTTACCCCATATTCAATATGTTGTCTTGTAATATTTGCTTCAGTGCAGTGTGAAGCTACCATTAATACCTGAATTCCGGCATCAATTGCCGGTTGCAAATCGTTTTTAATCGTTCCGAAACCCGGAATTAAAAATGCCCCTAATTTTGTCTTCTGCAAATTTTTCCGGGCTGCCAAAAGCATTTGCCTATCATCTAAAAGTGATCGTCCAAGCTGTAAAGACGAAGCACCGAGTCCATTACCGTGTCCAACCACTAAAATTGGAGTGTGAGCTTTTTCTGCACCCCTCGCGTATCTGGCTATTTGTTCTGCCGTAAATTGATGAGCTATTGCGTGAGAACCATCCCTCAAAGTTGAATCTGTAATTAAAATTTCAGCCATGTTCAAGCTTTCTCTTTGCATATTCCTCAGCAACCGCTACTGCAGCACAATTAATTATGTCTAAATTCCCTGCGTATTTAGGCAAATAATCACCACTGCCAATAACCTCATTCATGACCGTAATCCTGTCGTTTTCAAATACGGGCCCGAGTGTTAATTTGTATCCGGGAACATACTTTTTTATTTTGCCAACAACAGAAATTATT
>Ga0209541_10014164_pt1 | contig 12064 bp, 13 predicted proteins | sample RifCSPlowO2_01_FD_184027 | JGI IMG/M metagenome (GOLD analysis project Ga0209541, IMG submission 184027) | Groundwater microbial communities from Rifle, Colorado - Rifle CSP2_plank lowO2_0.1 (SPAdes) (version 2) | ecosystem: Environmental > Aquatic > Deep subsurface > Groundwater | place...
ATTAGACCGTTGACAATTTTTGTCAAAAAGATAAGGATAATGAGGCATTAACATATGCACAAAAACAAATTTTGGGCTACGTTTTTTTGCAACACTTTCTAGTTTTTCGTACTTATATACCAAGTTTTCATAAACTCGATCATCCGAAAAACCCAAGAAATCAATCTTTTGCAAGTACGGTCCTATTAAAGGATAGATCGCAGTAGTTGAGAAAAATTTTCTTAAGAATTCATTTGAGTTAGCATATAAATTAATATTCTCATCAGCATAAGGGTTTACTCGTGTTGGTTCCCACCAATCACCAAAATAAATGTAATAATAGCCTAATTTCTTTAAGATTCTGGCAACTTTGTTATCCTGTACCATACGAAATGCCGGCGTGTAGTCCCTATTATCTTTTCCTAGTTGGTCAGTCAAATAGTTGATATATTCAAGATTTAAGCTAGATGCCATTGACAGATGGGTTTTGGGAAAATTCGCAAAACTTTTATCAGCAATGTAAAATCCCTTCTTTTCAAGAAAGCTCAAAAAATCACTATTGTCAAAGTTGTAGTAATCTTTTAAAATAGATCCATTGGCGTAACGGTCAAGAATAATATAATATATATCTGGCTTTCTTTTAACGTTTTTAATTTCAATCCCATCAACGGTAACATCGCGACTAGTTTTATCAGCGCTAATCCTTGACAACTCCCATGGGACAATTTGGGTCAGAGGATAGATGATAAGATAAACACCGATTATTGTTAGTGCTCCGGCGAGTTTATCTCGTTGTTTAAATTTCAGCAAAAACTTACCCAAGAGAATAATAGTGAGCGTGTAAACTACAAATAAAATATAGCCTACTGGTAGTTTTGCATTTGACAATGCTATTTTAAACCAGGGTAGAGAGTTGGCAAAATGAATATAAGAAAAGAGGTAAAAAATAACTAAAGTAAGAACTAATTTTAGTTTATTTTTATTATGAATCAAAAGACGCGCAGTTCCATAAACTACTCCATATATTGCAACTGATAGAAAAAGTGGAAAGAAGATCGATGATATTATTGTCTCAAAACGGTTACTGTTGTAATAAAACAAAACCGGAAATACTGCAAAAAAAAGGGGATAAATCTTACCTAGAAGTTTCATATGAATAATTACTAAAATCTAATTGCTCTAATTTCTAATTATAAAATCGAATTATGTAAAAAAAATTTAGGATTTTCTCTTGAGAACATATACTCTTCTCATGCTTCCCTGTACGGGGTGAGAACTAACAATCGAAAAATATTCTCCAAATGCGTCTTCAAATCCTTGAGTTGTGTAATCAGCAAAAATATCTTCTCTATTTTGCAATAAGCGTTTTACTTGAGAATCTTCTTTTGGAACAAATTCAATAATAAGAAGAGGAGAAATTCCTGACAGGAATTTTGCAACAAGTGAAAGTGGGAGATTGTAGGTAATTATAAGGTGATGGATAAGCGCTAACGCCAAAACACAATCAAATGAGCCTCGGGAAAAGAAACTACTTCTCTCACTTAAGGCAAAACCAATGTCACCGCTTGGATTAGTAATATCAAGACATAGGGGCAGAAGATTGGCTTCATTATTGTGTTTTACCATCTGATAATTTTTTTCAACAGCAACGGGGTCAACATCAGTTGAGATAACCAGACCTGAATGTTTCATGGCCATTCGGGAAAATTCACCAGTATTACCTCCTAAATCAAGGGTTATGTTTGGTTTGTGTTTCTTAATAATCGTTTCAATAAGTTTTTTTTTATCCTGAAAACCAACATCCGTATAGTTGTGATCGTTATAATAATCTCCCCATTGAGTCTTGGTTTTTGGCAGATTAATGCCAGATATTGTGTTTTTTAATCCCCTCAGTAGCCCTATTAATTGGAATTTAGCTACTTTTAGCTCTTTTGCTCCTGCAATTTTTTTATCTGCTAACTGGACAGATGCTTTTGCATGGGCATGCAGATGCATCGCAAGCCCCATGTTAAAAAGCGTGTTTTTGGGAAGTAAATTAGAGACAAGGTCCAGCGGGAAACCATCTAAAAATTGTTTTAAGAGCGGGGTAAATTTTAGGTCTTTATATGCCGATATCGCAAGAGGCGCCAAAAAGTGCCGGCAAAATTGCCCATAGGCAATCCATGGCTTTCCGTCGATGTATTTTTCAAAAGAGAGCGTGTCTATAAAAATCGGCTTGCCTTTGAAATAAGTGACGTTGTATGCACTGGCATCTTTTAAGACCATGTCATGGTCAAGGGCAGCAAGACAGATGTCAAGAGTGAGTAGGGCAGCATCCTTAAGCTGAGAAAACGACCATTCGTAGGGATAGTTCATGAAAAGAATCTGCTCGGGTTTTATAATTTTGTATGAATTATCCTTTTTTTTGTTAGTTTCCACGTGAGCCAATATCCATTTTCGCTTAACCAGTTCATCATAAAGACCAGATTTCAAAAAGGCATCATAGTGGTTTTTATATAAGGGAGAGATTAAACGGTAAAAGACTCCGTTCTCCCGGTAGACAAATCCGCTTGGGTCTTTGTATGAAGAGAGGGCTCTATTTTTTCTTATCATTTTTACCCCGTTTAAAAAGATCTTTAATAGATAAGATTATCTTAGCAATTTTGTCCTTAAAAAAATATGTGCCGGCAGCAAGCGAGGCAATGACAACTTGGATAACATATGATCCCGTCCCGGGGTCAAGATAGGCATGGACTCCTTCTGGAACAACAAACAAACCAACAATAAAAAGCAAAAATATTTCCATTCTTTAATTAAATAAACTTGTAATAGTCAATTATAACAGAGATAGTTTAGTGATCCCAGCCGTTTGGGTGAGCGGTATACCATTTTACTAGTGAATTGACGCTATCTTCAATTGTATGGGTTGGTGACCAGCCTAATACTTGCTTTGCTTTATCAATTTTGGCAATCATTGTTGCATATTCTCCTTTCCGTGGCTCACTATTTTCAATTTCAAACTTCTTACCCGTGATCTCTTGAACTTTATTTACAATTTCCATCACTGAATTGCCCGTCCCTGTGCCCAAATTAAACACGTCGCCCTTCTTACCTTTTTGAAGATATTCAAAAGACGCCAAATGGGCTTTATTTAAATCAACTACATTAATGTAATCTCTAATTGGCGTACCATCCGGAGTTTCTACTTTTGGACAAGTCAAATAAAATGGTTCGATGTCAAGTGCGCCCCGAACAGCATTTTGCATCAAAAGTACTGAGGGCTTTTTGGAGTCTCCAATTATTCCGTCGTCCGTCGCGCCGCAAACATTAAAATAGCGTAAAACCACATAATTAATGCCATAAATTTTTTGGTGCCACTCTAACACCTGCTCAACCATTCGTTTTCCAAGCCCATATGGGTTAACAGAATTTGTCGGGTGAGCCTCATCTATTGGTACATATTGAGCTTGCCCGTATACTGCACATGTTGATGAAAAAATAATTGAATTAATATTATTTTTTCTCATATTGTCAAGGAGGTTAAGAATCACTGAGACCCCTCTAAAATATTTTTCAGGGATTTCCATTGACTCGTTTACAAGACAAGGGGAAGCATAGTGAACAATACCTGATATATCTTGTTCCTGCCTAAAGATAGGGGAGAGATCGCCTACGAGGTCTGCTTCATAGAATTTTACTTTATCCTCGCTATACTTTTTTTGTAGTAATTCAAGCGGAGCCTTATATCCAGTTGAGAAGTTATCAATAGCAACAACTTCAAAGCCGTTATCCAGAAACAACGAGGCAGAAACAGAACCGATGTATCCACCGGCTCCCGTAATCAAAACCTTACTCATATTTCATTAGAATGCGTACGAAAAAATATTTTAGTTATTATATAGCCTACCACAAACCCTCCGATATGGGCAAAGAATGCAACGCCACCCTGGGCTGTTTCAATTGTAACCAATGACCCGACACCTGAGAAAATTTGGATAACAAACCAATATCCTAAGAAAAACCATGCCGGCAGCGTTATTATGTCCCAAAACCCAAATAAAGTTGGAACCGCAGCTTCAATTTTGGAATGTTTAAACAGGGCAAAATAGGCGCCAGTTACTCCCGAGATTGCCCCTGACGCCCCAATTAATGAAATTGGGCTATTTGGCGCAATTGCATACTGGGCAAAAACCGCCCCCATCCCACTAATAAGATAAAAAATAAGATATTTAATGTGTCCCATCTCACTTTCAATATTGTCACCAAAAATGTGTAAAAACCACATGTTAGACAGAATATGAAACCAACCGCCATGCAAAAACATTGACGTGAATATGGAATAGTATGATATGGGATTTGTGAAGTTGAAGTTTTGGGGAATAAATCCAAATTGGGCGATGAATGAGTCCGGAGAGGGGATTGTCATCTGATACAAAAAAATAGCAACATTAATTAATATGAGCAGGTAATTTATAAAAGGAAATTTATCGGAAGTACGGGTATCTCTTATAGGAAACATATGACAAGTTTACAATAGGGGACGAGGTCTAGGTTTAGTATTTTCCTCTAGAAAATCAACAACAGCTCTAAATTCTCTTTCGTGACTTTTAGTCGGAGAAGATATCTCTATAGCAAAATCATAAATTGCCTCCCATGATGCTGTTAGCTCGTGATCGTTAAGGCGCAAAAAAACATAGGTTGCGATAACAGCTACTCTTTTATTTCCATTCAAAAATGGATGATTTTTAATAACGTTGTAAAAGTAGCAAGCTGCTTTTTCATGAATTGTCGTGTAGAGTTGCCTGCCAAAAACTTCCGTTTCAGGGATTGACAGAATTGCCTCTAATTTTTGAGCATAACGAGTGTGGAATTCGGGTAGTGGTTCGTTGAATTTATAGAGTTGCTTTACCGCTTGGAAACAAATTGTCTGTATGTCCTCAAGAGTAAGATAGTAAATGCTCATAGAAAATGCTTATCGTTGTTTTTTTGTACTAGTTTTTGTAATCTTTTTGCGTTTTGAGTTATACGTTTCAAGTTATACGCTTAGTTATAGGCAAGTTTTCTTAACGCCTTCTCATATTTAACAACTGCTTCGCAAGTGCATTTTTTTACAATTATGTTTCGATGTATTTTCGTTGCACGAGCAACTACTTTGGAAAATACTTTCATGAGTATATGATGCCATAAAATATTTATTGTGTCAAATTGCTCTTTGCTTTATTGACATAAGGCCAGCTTGGCAGTAAACTTAAGCATATGATTGACAGAAGAGTTGTTCACACCTATTTAATACTCCTTGCAATTACGGTTGTTGGTTTATATGTCATTCAAAAATTTGACATAGCCTACCCGATCACCCTTAGGACCTCTCAAGTATCAAGTGAGCTTTCAGTTGTTGGGGAGGGGAAAATTGATGTTACACCAGACACGGCGACGGTTGATGTTGGGATAACTATCACAAATGCCAAAACTGCCCCTGAGGCTCAAAAACAAATTGATGACATCAATAACAAAATAATTGAGGCAATGAAAAACATTGGGGTCAAAAAAGAAGACATTCAAACATCCAATTATTCCATCTACCCTAACATGGTCTATAGCGAGACGACCCGACGCGACAGTATCAGCGGATACAATGGCTCAGCTACTGTTTCAGTTAAAACAAATAGTATTAATCTAACGTCAAAGATTATTGACGGGGCAACCAAAACCGGCGCCAATCAAATTCAGGGAGTTAGATTTTCCGTTGAAAATCCTGAAGTCTACCGTGAGAAAGCACGAGATGAGGCAATAGCCAACGCCAAAAAACAAGCTGAAAAGCTCGCTAGTAATTTGGGAATTAAATTAGGGAAAATCACAAATATTGTCGAGTCGTCCGGCAGTCAACCGCCAATTATTTACGCAGCGGAGAAAACCATGATGAGTGGCGGGGAAGGCGGACCACAAATTGAGCCGGGAACACAAACAATATCATCCGTCGTCACTCTCTATTTTGAAAAAAAATAGTTCATTCACTATGAAAAAACCTGTAATTGCATATGATCAATTTGCCACTCTTGACATAAGAATTGGAGAGATAGTTGAGGCAAATTTGATTGAAAATTCAAAAAAGTTAATTAAATTAACTGTTGACTTGGGAAATGAATATAGTCGAGTAACAATCCTCACTGGTATTGCCGAGTTTTACACTCCGGGAGATTTAATAAACAAGAAAATGCTGTTTCTAGCTAACCTAGAACCGCGCCCTATGGCAGGGGAGACATCACATGGGATGATGTTGGCAGCTGATATTGAAGGACGACCACTTCTTATTGAGTTACCTGACGATACCCCACTGGGTATACCGCTAAAATAGTGTTAGGCCAAACGATAGTTATAACAGGACAAACTGCAACTGGTAAAACTTCATATGCGTTAAATCTTACAAAAGAAATTGATGGAGAGCTTGTTAATTTTGACTCAAGACAAATATTCAAGAAACTTGATGTAGTTGCTGGAAAAGATCTTCCAAGAGATTCTCATTTTACTCTTTTCACTAAACAAGATAATCATCAAGTTGGATATTATGAAGTTGGAAAAACTAGAATTTGGCTTTATGATATCATTAATCCCAATCAAAGATTTTCTTCATTTGATTATTCAAACCTTGCTAAAGTTGTTGTTGAGGATATTTTAAAGAGAGGTAAAACTCCAATATTTGTTGGTGGGACTCACTTATATTTAAAACAAATTCTTTATGGAACTGATGTCACAGTCGCACCTGATTGGCAACTGCGAAAAAAACTAAAGAACGAATCAGTTGCATCTTTACAAAGAAAACTCAGAAAAATAAACAGTGGTATCTTTAATGCTCTGAATAATTCAGAAGCGAATAATCCTCACAGATTAATTCGTAAAATAGAAATTGCTTCATTCCCGATGTGTAGCCTCTCCTTCACTCCCGGAGTGAAGGAGATTTACACTTTGGGAAGAAACGTTATTAGGCCAAAAAAAATTATTGGATTAAGGCATAAAACAAATAAACTGATGAGAATGAGAATAAAGCAAAGAGTTGAGGAGAGATTGGAGAATGGGGCAGTCGGGGAGGTAAAAAAAATTATTAAAAGGGGAGTCAGTAGGGATTCTCAGGCTTTCACATCAATAGGAATCAGGCAAATAGCAAATTTTATTGAGGGCAATCTAACCAAAGAAGAATGTGTTAATGAGTGGACTTTAAGGGAGGTTCAATATGCTCATCGCCAGCTTACATTTATGAGGCAAGATAAAAAAATCATTTGGCATGAAATTTAATGGCACAAAATGGTCCCATAGGGCGCCATTTTGTGTTGTTTTTAATGTGACCTAAGCTACAAGCTTAAAGACACTGAGATTGGCATGGATTCCAGCAAGTCCATCTGCATGGACTACACCAGTTCCACCAGCCACCCCACCAGCTCCAGTTCCACATAGTGTTTATAGGTTGCAACTTATAACATATGACCGATAGTCTTTTCCAATAGAAAGTTGCGTAAGGCAGAGACTGCCCTGATCAAGCATCCTTACAATCAAGGCCGTTTTCTTCATGATTTCATCAATATAACAGAAGAATTTTAGTCAATCAATAGATAAATTGTAATAGTTTTGTAAGAGTTTTCAAAGATGATATAGTATGAACTAATTGCAGATAGTCAAGTTAATGTATTTGTAGTGTAGAATTATCTTAAAATCCTCTATGAAACAGATTCGTACTCTTTTAAGAGAAAGGACTACTGCCGAAGTTGTTGTCAATACAATAGGAAATTATTTAAATATTTTCTTTTCGGTTCTTTATGTTGTTATAATTGCAAGATTTTTTACGCCATCTGAGAATGGAATATATATTGTCCTATTCACGTTAGTATATGTATTTACTAACATTTTTGATTTTGGTACTTCGGCGACAATATACTCATATCTGCCATCAATGTTGCAAGATAAAACCAAATCTTTCTCATTTCTCAAGATCACATTTGTTTACCAAACGATATTGGCAACAGCAGCATTAATAGTCCTAAGTTTATTAATAAACCCAATTAATAATGATTGGCTTAAGCTTCATGTTCCGTTTAGATACTTCATTTGGGCCTTCGGAACGATACCTCTTCTTATTTGGCAGAATTTTATTCTTAACACGCTTTATGCATCTCGTAGGTTTTTCACAGCAAATGTCTTAATCAATATGATAAATATTACTCGTCTATTATTACTTTTATTATTCAAAATCTATGGAATTTTAAATCTTGAATGGTTATTGATTATTTTTGGACCTCTTGCCCCGATATTATTTATACTACTAATCGTAGTAATCTATCCAAAGCTTCCAAAACAATTTATCGAAGCATCTCTTGTTAGAAAGCACCTAAACCTTGGCTATTCGTTTGTTTTCTTTATCGCCACTCAACTTTACTTTATTGCTTCCCGTCTGGACCTTTTCATTATTGCCCATTTTTTAACCAAAACCGAAGTTGGCTACTATGGCTTAGCTCAGAAAATTGTTTTCTCAATTTTGACAACAATAAGCAGCGTCACTCAGGTTTTGTCCCCCCAATTTTCAGTTGTTAAAACAAAAAGTCAAGTTAATCTTTTAATGAGACGTTTTGGAATTTTTTGTATTCTGCCAATCGGTCTTTTAATCGGGGCGATCATTACGCCAGATTTTATCTATAATTTGGTTTTCTCAATTCAGTATGCTGCAATGCCACCCGTTGCAAAACTTTTATCAGGGGTTAATATCTTCTTTGTGGTCATGCAAATTCCTATGTTATTTTTCCTGTATGCCGTAAAAAAACCAAAATATGTTCTCATAAGTAATGCTATTTTACTTACCATAATAGGAGTAGGAAGTTACTACGGAGCACAAAATTATGGGCTATTTGGCCCACCACTAGCACTTTTAGCGAGTTATATTATAGTTACAATTTACGCATATTATATTTTCTTTAAGGAATTAAAGGGTCTGCCAAATAAATAATGAAGAGAGAACTCTGGTTAATATTTTTGGTGATTTTCGTCGACTCGCTTGGTTTTGGTCTTGTTATTCCAACACTCCCTTTTATTGCTACCAAATTTGGTGCATCAGCAATAATAATCGGGCTTCTTATGTCAGCTTATCCTTTTTTCCAGTTTTTTGGATCGCCAATTTTAGGAAAATTATCTGATCGTGTGGGCCGAAAACCTATTTTATCACTGTCGCTTCTTGGAAGTGCAATCTCCTATATCCTGATTGTGTTTTCACAGAGCATTGCAATGTTTTTTGTGTCACGTAGTATCGCAGGACTCACCGGTGGAAGCATCTCGGTAGCCCAAGCATACATAACCGATGTTGCACAAGGAAAAGAAAGGACTAAAGCAATCGGCATGATTGGGGCGTCTTTTGGTTTAGGATTTATTTTAGGTCCGTTAATTGGAGGACTCTTAACGTCATATGGGCTTGCAATGCCATTTGCTTTTGCCGGAATTTTATCATTTATTAATGCAGTTTTGATTATGATTATTGTCCCTGAACCAAAACACCATTCTGTCAAAAAGGACAAGAAAAAGATGAATATGAAAATAATCAGAGAGGTTATTGAGCCAAAAATTGTTTTGCACCTTATTTTACTTCTTTTTTTTATGTCACTTTCAGCATCTCTTATTCAGGGAGTTTTCCCACTATTTGCCAGTGACGTTTTTAAGTGGGATGCACGGTTTACTGGAATATTTTTTGCATATATCGGCCTTATGTTGGTTATCGCCCAGGGAATATTGCTTCGAAAATTTCTTATTTATATAACTGAGAAAAGATTAATTCAAATCAGTCTTTTTGTGCTTGCTTTTGGATTTTTATTTATCTACCAAGAACGGTTTGTTTATCTTGGGGCAACATTAATTGCCGTACCATTTGGAATTTTAATTACTACGTTGCAATCAGAAATTTCGGCCTATTCTGACCCGAGCGAACAGGGAGTTGTTCTGGGAATCTCACAAGGAGCCAACTCATTAGCTCAAGCGATTGGCCCGGCACTGGGAGGATTTTTATTTGGAAACTTTTTTTTCAAGCGCCTTTTTATTTCAGTTTTATACTTGTTTTTGTGAGTGGTTTAGCAAGTCTTGTCGCTTATCGAAAGCTAAAATGAGGTATAATAGTTGTGTATGATTGTACCCGTAGCTCAGTTGGATAGAGCGTCAGATTGCGGATCTGAAGGTCGCAGGTTCAAATCCCGCCGGGTACGCAAAGTTGCGCAGGTGATCTGATATAATTGTGACAATTTAAAAGAAATATGACCGACAGAGAACCACGAGACAATATTGAAGAGAGGAGTCTCGAACTAAGATATCATCAACTTCAAAATATATTCCGTCACTTTATGACCCTTGAAGATGATAAAAGAGACGAAGCATACAAAGCAATAGTTTCATTTCTTGAAAAAAGCGTTGATGAGGATTTAATCAGATATATGACGGAGCACGCGTTATATTCTCAACAATTAAAGAGAAACGTTGAATTGGGTTTACACGAAACTTGTGATGTTGCTGGAGCTGAAATACCGGAATTCAATCTAAACGGGCCGTATGTAGCTGCAAAAGTTGCTGCTGATGGGACAATCGAGGGAGTTGCACATAATCTTGATGCAGAGGACGATCCTGGACTACGAAAGGTGTTTGGACATGTGACATTACTTAAGGCGCTGTCTCCCGAGCATTTGCACCACTTGGGCATGGCGGGCGGGATTAGAGTGCCGGCAAATTATGAGAAATTAAAAAGTATTGGTTATAAGCGTCACGGCGGGTCAAATGAAAGACCAGTGGTTCATTATCATGGAGGGGCTAGCATTGGCACAAGCGGGAGAGTGGGTAACAAGACGTTTATTGAGGCCTTACTTGGCAGAGATATGGCAGATGAGTGGGAAGAGGCGGGGCTCATGGATTATCGCTTATCTGATGCAACTGCCTATGCTGCTGCAAATGGGAAGGCAGCACGAAACGTTCCGGCACCAATCAGATCACCCGAAACTCATGAAATTGATCAATAATATTTTGATTATTGACAATTAATTTAAAAATAATAAACCAACCAAATAGCGGGCTTTAAGTACCGGTTGACTTTAAGTTAATCTAAAAGTAAACTTAACACATATGCAGGCACAAAACATCATCGGCGTTAAGGAACTTAGAACAAATCTTGATCACTATATTAATATGGTCCAGAATGGAGAAGAATTAACTGTCGTAAAAAGATCAAAAGTGGTTTTTAAAATTTCTCCAGTTGATGAAGAATGGGAAACCGTTGGTGACTTTATCCAAATTAAAAAAGGGGGGATCTCTGGAAAAAAACTCTTAGCTATGCTCAAAAATGGACAAGACGATATCCAAATCATCGCAATAAAAAGAAGATCAGAGAAAACATATAAATAGCACTAATTTCTTATTACTTGATTCACTACATTTTCAGAATTTCCTTTGGTAATATTTTCGATATTTGAAGTAAATGTTTCCGGCCTTGACAGGAACATAATGAAATATAGTAAAATAAGGAAATGCAAGTAAAAATTGTTACTCCAAGTGCCCCTCCAGCCGGCACAAGCCCACATTCACAAGCAATTGCTACAGACAATTTGATATTTACTCAAGGATCTATCTACCTAACTCCGGAGGGGAAGCTTCTTGAAGGGACAGTCGCAGAACAAGTTGATCAAATTATGAAAAACTTATCGGCAATTCTTAAAGCTGCTGGAGTCACTTTTGCCAACATTGTGAAAACAACAATTTATGTGACTGATCTGTCTATTTATGGAACAGTAAATGAAATTTATAAAAAATACATGGTTGAACCTTATCTTGCAAGAGAAACAGTCTGTGTGAGGGAATTATCTCTTGGGGCTAAGGTTGAAATCAGTATGATCGCTGTTAAATAGTATGAAAGTTTTTATTTTAAGCCCGAATATCGGAGTACTTTTCACTAACGATTTAAAGGATAAATTGACAAAGAGCGGTCATGAAATTGTATACGTTTCTGATATCAAACCACTTCTTGAGGTTACAGAATTATATGAGGGAACAGAGGAGAGGATTCTCGCTATTGACCCTGACTTTTGTAACTGGAGGGTTG